>Ga0209809_1002636_pt1 | contig 12311 bp, 15 predicted proteins | sample YNPMSTMetaG_FD_186172 | JGI IMG/M metagenome (GOLD analysis project Ga0209809, IMG submission 186172) | Anoxygenic and chlorotrophic microbial mat microbial communities from Yellowstone National Park, USA - YNP MS-T MetaG (SPAdes) (version 2) ... | reverse complement strand
CGGCCAGGTTTTCGGCAGTCAATTTCGGGCGCGGAATGGGCTGCGGGCCGACGCCCAACTGCGCCACCTTGTTGCCCCAGATGAACTGGTCAATGATGTGCGGGATGACCAGCATGGGAACCCCGGCGCGGAAACCGGAGGCGGTCGTGCCAAAGCCGCCGTGGTGGACGAGTCCGCTGGCACGCGGCAAAAGCCAATCGTGCGGGATGGAACCGGCGTGGAAGACGTTCGAGGGAATCTGCAACTGCTTCATTGCCTTGTCCCAGCCCTGGATGACGGCGCGCACCCCGGTTTGTTTCACTGCTTCGAGAGCGATTTGCACGCCTTCGAGAGCGTCCTCGCCGCTGAGCGCCATCGCCCCCAGGCTGATGACCACCGGCGGCTCGCCCGCCTCGAGGAAAGCGGCCAGGTCAGCGGGCGGAGTCCACGTTTCGGGGGCGGGGGCGAACCAGTAACCGGTCAGGCGGTGACGCGGCTCCCAGAGCGGGTTGGGCGGCGAAATCTGCTTGCTCAACGGAATCAGGTTGAGGCTCTCGGAAGTGATGCCGGTCGGGCCCATCGGCGGCAGGCCGGCCCGTTTGCGAATCTGGTCGAGCGGGCGGGTCATCAGCAGGCCCATCCCCGCCCCGGCCAGGCCCATCAGGGCGCGCTTGACGAAAGAGTCCTTTGGGTCTTTGACCGGGATGGCCTCCGGCATGAGCGTCACACTGACGGTCGGCAGGCCGAGTTTGTCGGCTTCCATGCGCCCGGCGGCGGAGTGCGAGACGATGACCAGGTCGGCGGCGCGGCAGAGTTCGAGCAGGCTGGGGTGGGCTTGTTCGAGCATGGCGAAGGAGAAATTCATCACGCGCCTGAAGCCGACTATCCAATGCGGGGCGTTGGTACGAATTTTGGCCGCTTCGTAGCCGATGTCAATGTCCGGCCCCATCGGCGCGAAGGGCACGCCGTAGGATTCGACCAATCCGCGCATACAGGGATGTGTGACGAGGGTGACGCTATGCCCGGCTTTGAGCAGTCCGAGCGACAGGGCGATGTAGGGCTGCACATCGCCGCGCGTGCCGATGGTGGGGATGATGATTTTCATTGGAAAAATCCCTTCTTTTCAATTTTCAACTGGCAAATGTTCGGGTCATCGGGCAAAAAGCGCACCGGGACAGAGTCGCCGACCTGGTAACGCTCGTAAACATGCTTGTTTTGCTCGGCGCGGGTCACTGTGACTGTACCACGTCCGGGCAGGTTCAATTTGAAAACATAAGCAATAAAATAAGTGGTATCGCCGTCTGAGTCTTTGTCTTTCCAGCAGTCGAAAATGAAGGCTTGCGTTTGGCGTCCATACAAGCGCAGGCGGCTTAAATGCGCAATGCTTTTGATTGAGGAGAATAGCATTGCCAGCCCAATCAGGGTAAACAACCCACCCATGCCGCCAAAGCAGACAGGCAGGAAGATGCTTGGCGGCCCGAGTTCTGCTTTGACCGCTGAAAGATTGGGGTCGGAGGCCCAGTGCACGATTGGAATGTTTTGCCCAACGGACAGTTGACGGTAATAGCCTGCTGAAACCTGGTCGGAACCCTGGAAGCGGATATTGTCGCCTTGGATTACTGCGCGGAACTGGTAGTGGACATGGTAAGTATTCGAATCCTCGCCTGATTCTATTTCAAGACGCGTGATCGTGGCTATAGCCGGAAGTCCTTCTGTGGTCAGACGATTGTAGTCAATCGTATGGCGGATATACACCCCCACGCCTATGAAGACAAAAAAGGCGCTAAAGAGCGTCCAGAACAGCGCAAAGACCAGCATACAACCTGAACTCTCCAAAGGCTGTTGGACTTTGGGCCGTTTCAACCCCATCAATTCCGGTGGGATTTGGCTTTTCTCCGCAACCGATAGAGGCAACTGCGACTCCTGCGCCGATTCTTCTTGAATAGTTTGAATGGACGAACCACAGTAATCACAACGCAATGTTCCGTCTGGCAACCTTGCGCCACAACTGGGGCAGGTTTCAAGAGAGATGAACATACGAGTACCTCATCCTATTCTATTGCGCTTCTTTCCAGAATCCCCAGGCGAGCGGGAGCAGGGCCGCCAGGAACAGGATTCCGCCAATCATCACACCACTGTAGAGCAGCGCGCTGCCGGTTAAAGAGCCAATCACACCCAGGATGCAGGCCACACCGTTGAGCGCCAGCAGCAAACCGCCCCAACGCAGCGCGCCGCCGCGCCGCCATAACAATGCGCCATACAGGATGGACGGAATGCCCAGGATTCCATACGCCAACCCATTAAAAAAAGCGATGGTCGAATCCGGCCAGGCTTGCAGGCTCAAACGTAGAAGCACATCCGCCGTAGCGGTGGTTTGCGGGTCGAGGCGCAGCGTCACCAGGGCGGGGACAAGCGTGACCTGCGAGAGATAGGCCACCAAATTTAACGCACCATAGATGGGAACGAAAACCAGCCCAATGCACATCCAGCCCGGCGCGGTGGGCTGGAGCCAGGCGTGCAGCGCGGCAAAAAAAGCGACGGCGGCCAGAGTCAGTAGCGCGGCGTTGAGATAGGTGGCGTAGAATAGGCCATGCAGCCGGGAAGCATGAGCAGCGGCCTGCTCGAAAGTCTCCAGCGGCCCGGCGGAGGCCATGTCGGCAATCAACAACGCAATCCACAGGGAAGTTAGCAGCAGACAAACCAGGGCGAGAAAAGCAACCAGTTTTGACATCAGTAGCCTCCTATTTCAACTTATCGCCCGAACCAGGTTCATCATAAAGAAAAACGGCCTGGCCGGGGTAATCACGTTGAGGGTCCCGGTGAGATAGAGCGAGCGTGACGGGCAGGCGAAGGCGAACGACCCGGTCGAGCCGGAATGGCCGGCGAATTCGGGCAGCGGGGTAATCCAGAAATAGCGCGGCAATTGGAAGTACATCAGCCCGTAGCCGTAGCGCAGGGGGAAGAAAATTGAATTCCACTGCGTCATCCGTTCCAGGAACGTTTTGTCGAACAAGCGCCCTTCGAAAAAGGCGCGCAGGAAAACCATCGACTCTGCCGCCGTGGAAACCAGACCGCCATCCGACACATTGGACGAAAGGTATTTGGGGACATTGACCGGGGCATTGTTCAAATAAAGCGTAGCGGGCAGCTCATCAGGGCGAGGCTTCGTCCAATCGTAGAGATAGGTATGCTGCAGGCCAAGCGGCGTGCAGATGCGCTCCTCGAAATTGACCGCCATTGGTTTTTCGGTGAGGACTTCAATGATTTCACCGAGCAGGCGATAGTTGAGATTAGAGTAATAGGCCCTGCCGGGCGTTCCCGGCGCGAAGTGCGGGGACAGGCTGCGGGTAATCTTGAGCGCTTCGGCGGTATCTATGGCGCGGTCGTGCCCGGCTATCAATTCATCGAGGACGCTTTTTCCACCGCGCGGCTTATCAGCCTCGAAATCGGCCAGGCCGCTGGTCTGGTTGACCAGTTGGAACACCTTGAGTTGGCGGCTGTAATCAGTGCCTTTGTAGAGGTGGATTCCCTCAAGCAGCGAGTCCGGCAAATAATCGGAGAGCGGCGCTTCGAGGTCGAGGCGTTTTTGCTCGTGCAGTTGCATGATGATGGCGGCGGTGTACATCTTGGTGACGCTGGCGATGAAATACGGCGTTTCGGGCGTCATCGGCGCGCCGGTAGCCGGGTCAGCCACGCCGGCCGCGCCGACAAAATCCAGGCTTTGGTCGTAAGATTGCACCGCGGCGACGATGTTATGCAGGCCGCCTTTGCCGACCTGGGAATTTAGCAGGGATTGAAGGTTTTGGGTTTTATCGGGCATGGTGCCACCTTTCTGTGTGTTTCAAGCAATCAGCGCCAACAGGCTCGGTGCGAGATGCCCGCTCAAGGCTAGGATTCCGCTCAAACTGTGTGAAATCGCCGTCCAACGGGCCGAACCTGTGCGCCAGGCGATGAATCCGTAAGGCAGGGCCAGGAAAAAGGTCGAGATGACGAAGCCGGTTACGTTCTCAGCAGGGAAAATCACCTGTGGGGCGAAGTGCCAGAGGGCAAAGCCCAGCGCCGGGTACAGAATCCCCAGCCAGAGGTTGCGCGGGAACAGGCGGACATACAGTCCGCGCCAGAGAATTTCCTCGCAGAAGCCGTTGAGGGTCGCCAGCGGCACGGCGAGCAGGATGATGGTCAGCGGGGCGCGGAGGACCTCCCCTGCGTACATCAAAACGGCTACCAGCGTGACAACCAGCCAGAGCAGGGCGGCAGGCCAGTTTGCGCGGCTGAAGAGGGGCGCGCGGTCATGCAAGATGGTGGCAAATTCCGTTTTGCCCAACAAGGCGCGAGGGATAAGCAGACACCAGAACAACCAGTAGAAGGCGAAGCCGAGCAGATAGCCCGCCGCTTGACCCAACAGTTGGGATATGGCCCAGTAAATCGCGCTCATCAGAACGCAAATGAGAATGGGCAAGGCAAAGATGAAAAAGGAGCGTTTCCAGACCGGGTTCATGGGCGTAAAAGCATCAGATCATATTGATGAAATTCAGAATGAGCGCAACCAACACCACAAGAAGCAGCCAAACCCACCACAAATCGGCTTTGAGCGACTCGGGCGTTTTCTCTTTGGCCGGCTCGAAGGTGACAAAGGTGAAGCGCTCTTTTTCTGCCAGGAACTGCTCCAGGGTCATCTCAAACCCGGCGGCCTTCATCATCGCCTTCATGGTCGGATTGGCTTGTGCCCAGCGGAAAGCGCGTGCCAATTCTTTATCCAAATCAATGCGCCTGGCGCGGACGGATTGCGCCCCGCGCCAGGTCTGCACGGTGGCAAGCGGATTTGACTGGAGGTTGCGATACCAGTCGGTTTTCGTCCCCCAACCGCTCATTACGGTTGGCTTGCCTTCGAACTCGTGGAATTCGATGGCTGTGCGGCGCGGCGCGCCGCTCTTGCGTCCAAAGGTGGTCATGATCATAAAAAGCCGCCCTACAATGAAACCAAGTCCCAGTCTGTAGAGCAAAATGGGCGTTTTGAACAGCCATTTCTGTAGCCCTTTTGGGTAGGGTATGGTCTCGACCCAGGTTTTTTCAGGCATGTTACTTGCGCCTGGCGGTAAACGTACCATTGGAGCCATCGTCATGGCTCCAGACGCCTTCGATGGTATTGGCATCCATCACCGTGCCTTCCCAGGTTTCGTAACCGGTCAGTTTCAGCACCGTCCCACGCACAGTGAACTCGCCCTCGTAATCCACCTGGTAAATGTTGAGTTGCTGATAGGTCCCTTTGGCGGGTTCACCCTCAAAGGTAATCGTCCCGGCATCGTAGGTGTTGCCATCTGTGGTGGTCAGGGTGTACTCCCATTCGCCGCGCAGGTCGAAATCGGCGCTCGGCTGGGAAGCACAGCCAGCCAGCATCAGGACAAGGAACAGTGTCATGAGCAAAGAACGAATCTGCATAGGGTTTATCCTTGGTGAGTTTTGAAATGCACCCTGGCCCGATCAATAATTTCCGGGAGCAAAAGCGCATTCTTGGAGGGGGTGAAAACCAGCGGCTCGGCGAACGAAACCGAGGGGCTGACCAGCAGGCGATTGGGAAACAAAACCTGTTGGGTGACTTGGAGAAATTCGGCGATACGCTGCTGGTTGCGCCGACCACTGCGCAGCCGGGTCAGGGGATTGCCCACCCAGGCCGGGTGCAGCACCCCGCTGATCGCTGTCACCACGACACGCGCGGAAGGAACGCGGCGCAGGATTACCTCCAGGCTGGGCGACCAGCTTTCGACCTCATCCAATGCGCCTGGCATCACCGCCGGGTCCGGGTCGATGCCTCCGCTGGGAAACAGCAGCACCGCCCCGCCGTTTTCCAGGTGACGGATGGCGGCACGGACAACGTTCATGCGCTCGAAAGTATTCAGGCTGGAGTAAATCAGGTGATCGCCGGTCGCGCGCATATTGCGGATGAATGGCACACCCGAAACGACGATTTTCAGGTCGAGGCGCGGCAGGTGGCTGGCAATCGCCAGCCCATCAATCGTGCCAGGATGATTGGAGACAACCAAAAGCGGCCCTTCGGCGGGAACGCGCTCCGCGCCGCGCACCTGAACCTCTCGGACGAAATGCGGCAACAGGCGGCGAGCCGCTTCGCGGAATCCATAAGCCGCAACATCATCATCGAACCGGGCCGCCAACTCGGCAAAACGCAGCGCCGCGGGGGCAAAGAACGGCTCAAACAACGGCCGGACAGGATGGGCAACCCCCATACCAAAGGCCTTGAAAACTTCATCGAGCAACTTTTGCCGCAAGTCGCTAACTTTCATACCAGTCATCCGTGTTAGGCGCATAAATTTTGTCCAATAAGAGAAAACTAAACACCCAGTTTTATTGTAACGATTGTGAATTAATACTCAATCCCCGATAGGTTAATGATTTGTAAATGTTCCAAGATCGGGTAGAAAACAATGCACATGAAAACGAAGTTGCTCAACTTGGTGATTATGGTGCTGGCAGTCTCTTTCTTGAAACAGGTGGTCGCCTGGAACAATGAAACCAACCTGCTGGTTTTCGGCGGAAAGAACGCAGTGCCGATTGCGACACTTACATAATTCCTGGGTCCAAGACAAAGCAGGAATAGTTGATAGATAACCGCTGTTCATAACTGGTGATGTTCTTTTCATGTGGGCCACTTCTGTCCCCCATAACATCGCGGGCTGCCAGAAGCGCACAAACCATCGAAACAGCAATCCGTTTTCCCGGCATCAAGTAAAGATGAACATGGCGTTGAAAACAAAAACACCCAAGCAGGGTGTATTCAGGGTACAAAATCAACCAAAAATCTCACAAAACCTACACTAACTCCATGAGCGTAGGTCGCCCTTATATTTTGCAAATTGATGGATGTGTTCACGATGGTTGGTTGATACTCACTAATGTTGATGTAAACATCAATAAGGAATATTTATATTATGTTCTGGCTAGCGACTATGCACAGTCGCAATTTCAAGAACGCGCTCTTGGTGGCGTGGTAAAAAACCTAAACATTGAGCGTGCAAAAAATGTTCAAATCCCCGTCCCGCCGGCGGACGTGCAGGCGCAAATCGTGGCGGAGTGCCAGGCGATTGATGAGGAAGTGGCGCAGGCTGAGAAGGAGATAACCAGTGTCCGCGATAAAATACGTAATGCGGTCTCTGATTGGTTCGCACGCTTTGACAAGGTTAAAGTTAGTGATGTTTTATCGCTAGAATATGGCAAAGCATTGCCAAAAGATAAGAGAACATCAGGGGAGTATCCTGTTATGGGTTCAAACGGAATAGACGGTTACCATTGTGAATACTTGGTTGAGGGACCTACGGTAATCATTGGACGAAAAGGTACAGCTGGCGCAGTGACTTATGTTGAAAAGAGCTGTTATCCCATTGATACAACCTTTTATGTTAAGCCCAAAGTAGAAGTCAACATGAAATACCTCTATTATGTTTTAGATCACCTCAACCTTTCCTCTCACAAAAAAGGAATAGGCGTACCTGGCGTAAATAGAAATGACATTTATGTGCGTGAAGTCCCTTTGCCAAACAAACAGAAACAAGATATTTTGATTTCAGAAATTGAGAAGATGGAACATGCGATAACAGATGCTCTCGCCGTCATTGCTTCTGCCCCGGCGCGGCGGCAGGCGGTATTGCAAAAGTATCTCTGGGGAGTGTGAAGCCCATCAAAAGGCAAGAAACAAAAACAAGAGAGGGCAATCGCCCTCTCTTGTTTTTCCGTAGTTCACGGATACCCTCACGAAGTAAATTGATCATATCAATCATTTCTCAAATTTTCAACCCCTCAAAAAACAAAAAAGAGGGCTGGGTAGCCCTCTTTTCGGCAAGTGGGTGCCCCTGGCGGGATTCGAACCCGCATTTACACTTCGTGAGGGTGTTGTTCTATCCGTTGAACTACAGAGGCACGTTCATCTGCCGAGGTCACTCTGGGTAGACTTGCACCACCCCAGGGCACTATGCAGAGTGAAGGAATAGCCGGGCTGGGTAAGCCCGGCTTGTGTTCCCGCAGGAGTGCCGCACTAACCGGCATAAGCGGCGTTCAACGCCAGGAACGCCCGTGCCATGCGCTGGAGATGGACGTTTTCGGGTTTCCCTTGGGGGTCGAAACCCTTGCCGTCCGTGTTGGCGCACCAGCGTACCCAGCCCTGACCGGCGGGGCCAGACGCCCACACCTCGGCAAGCGTCTTGTCCTTCATCTTGCCGAAGTGGACTTTGGTCTCGCCGGGGTTGGTCGCTTCGCCTTCACCATCCGGTTCAGGTGCGGGGGCGGCGGTGGGCTGAGGCTCTACCGCAATTCCCTTTTCGGCTGCTTCCCGATTCGCCGCCTTCGCGGTTGAGCGTTCTAAACGATCCGAAGGCGAAAGCGCCCAGTCCGGCAGTTGGGGCGGGTTGACGATCTTGCGTTTGGCGTGGTCGTAGTCGCACCACACCTGCGGCAGGGAATACAAGTACGCACCCAACCCAAACTTCACGCAGGCCCGTTTGAAAGCCTGCGCCGAGGCGCTGGTCACCGCGTTGGCTTCCGTGCGCTCGCCTTCCTCGCCATTGGTCAGCAGGCACTCACCATCACCCGTGCGGGTCACCCCGGCAAGTGTCAGGCGGCACAACACCACCACCCGATCCGGCAGCATTGTGACCTGGTATTCGTCCTGCCACTCCGGGCAGACCACGTTTAGCCGCTGAATATAGGGGCGGCTGTCCACATATGCCAGTGCGAGCGCTTTGGTTTTCTCGCGGTTGGTCGCTCCCGGCTTGAATTCCACCTCACTTGCGGAAAATGGTTCGGCCAGGGCAGCCAGGATTTGAGAAAAATCGAATTGAGACATGATAAACCTCCTTTTGGTTTTGAACCGCTCCCGTCCGCAGCCGGGAGCAAAATCAAGTGTTTTGCCCTGCTGCGTCAGGGGAGTGCCGCACGGCCTCGCTCCGACCACGATCTACTCATCGTGAGCAGAGGGAGACCGTGCGGCAGGGAGATTTACCATGCCCTATTGCCGCTTATGCTGTTGTTAACGTGCTACCCCTTGCGGGAAATCACCTGCCCGGAGTTGCACCGGGAATACTCATCAGGTGGAATTTTCGGTATGGCAGGGCGGGTAGCCCTGCCAAGTGTTACTCGCTCGCCCACCTGGCCCTGCGTTGTTCGTACCAGTCTTCGAGGATTTTTTCCCCATCACCCATGACTGAAACACGTTGATACCAATCTGGTACAAACTTACCGAGGCAGTCGTCACAAAGCGCATTGCCGTTCCAAACTGGAACGGGGCGAAGAGATACCTCTGCGTTGCAGATGTCGCAAACAACATCTGCGTCCGTCAGAATGGGACCAACCTCCTCGACATTTCTGTCCCAGTCCAGGATGACATAGGAAATCCGCTCAGCGGGAGGGTACCAGAGATAGAAGTCGTCCATACCACACCTCCCTATACCTGCTGCACGTATAGAATGTGCTTGCAGGGCGTCCAGTCCCCATTCTGCTGGAAGTCCGGGCATGTGCAAGTCCACAACCCCTTTGAAAGGTCATGGCTTACCAAGTACACCCGCGGGTTGCGGCGGTGGGTCTGGCACGACCACACTTCGTACACAATCGTCTTCCAGCCTTCGCTGTTGACGACCGTGTACCGGGACAATAACCGGAACTGCCCCCGCTCCCGCGCCTTCTTCGCGCGATCCATTCTCTTTACCAGGGCTTCACTGGCTAACATGGCAAATCCTCCTTCGGGTCGGCTCCGCACCACCGACCCAATGAAATAGATTGAGTCGGCGGGTTGGTGCGGCAACCCGATGGGAGCTTAGAACGGGACTTCTTCACTTTCGGCGGAAGGGGGTTCAGGAAGAGAGTAGTAATCGCGGACTCGCTCCTTCCAATTCCGCCAACCCCGTTCCAGTTTCATCCCGCAGTCGAAGCACACCAGGTACTCACGAATATCATCCCACACGCCTAGAACGTGTGAAAAATGATACCCGCCTGTGGTGATCACCTCCTGGTGGGGATGGCGGCAACGCTTTTTCATCTGTCCGTACTGCCGCTTGCGCATGGCAATCCTCCTTCCCCCGGCGCGTCCCGCACCGCCCGGGGACGTTGAAATCCCCGTGCGGGCGGGTTTGGGTAAAGGATATGCAGGCGAGCGTTTGTAACCGTATGAAGTTGGTAAGGTACTTGACAAATCAGGTTATTGTATTAACATTGTAGATACAAATCTGCTATTTTGGAGCGTGCCGTGAAAATCAAGAGCTTTCGACTTTCTGAAGAAACCGAAGCCCAAATTCTCTGGCTGGCAAACCGGAAGCAAATCTCAGCCACCGATGTAATCCGTCAGGCCGTAGCAGAAATGTACCGCCGGGAACTTGAGCGCCTTCCCAAATTGACCCTCAAGGACGACATCATTTTTGTAAGCGGCAGACCTCTGATTCAATGCAGTCCCGCTCTGATTGAGACTTTTCCAGAAGACCTTTTGCAAAACTTGAAGCAGGGAACAGCGGATCCTCTGAACACAATCCTCTACCTGATTCTCAATGCCGCCCGCCTCAAAGAGGGTTTCAAACTGGATCATCTCGTCCTGGCAGAAGAAATCGGCTTATCGCTTCCGGAGACCCTGTCGAGCTGAGGGGCGCGGGTAGCGCCCCTTATTGCAGGTTACTTGGGGCGCATCATAAACAGGGCGGTCAGAGTTGCAATCAACACGCTTTGGGCATAATCGGAGAGTGTTTTCCGTTTTCCGGAGAGCACTTCTTCCATTTCCCGGATAACGTCTGGATCATCAACCCGTTTCCGCAGTTCCTGAACAATCAGCGCAACTTCCCGTTCAGTAAGCGTCTTTCCTGCAATGCGCAGCCCGCGTTCCTGCCAATCACGGTTTTTTGCCATCGCACACCTCCTGCGGATGGCTGAGGGACGATGGCAAGCCGCCCCCCAGCCGTAGAATATGGCTGGGGAAGCAGCACCGTGCCGAGAAGGTTTGGTGACCTTCCCCCGTTCAAACCGAACGGCGGAAGATCACACACTCCAAAGATACTTGCTTGTTAAGGTGCTGTGGGTGGGGGCGGGTGGCCCCCACCATTGCTAAACCGCGATTCCGTCCCCAAAAGACGGCTCGACCAGTCCACCGGCAATCTCGTTGAACTTTTTGAGCAGGTCATCCCGCAGAAAAGTCAGGTGAAGATTGCCGTTGCTGAATCGCTCCCACTTGAAGTACTCGGTTTGCCCTTTGCGCTCGTTCAAGCCGTCAACCAGCGGGCTGTTGTACCAGTCGAACGGGAAGGGCTTGCCGTCCAGCAGGTGAAAGATTTTGTCCACCTGAATCAGGTTGCGCCGGGTGCGGGGGTAGATGTTCACATAGTAAGGAGTTTGGTGGATGATCCCTTCCAGGATGATCTTCTTCCCGACCTGGAACCGCCCGTTCTTCCGGTTGGTCTTGTACTGACTGTGCCAGAGCACACCGGGGCGCAGGAAGTTGAACGCTTCACGGATCATCTCCGCAAACAATTCCCGGACTGTGCCGCCAGCCAGCAGTTCCTGGACGGCTTCTTCACTGGGTTCCGGCACGGCATGGTAATTGCCGTTGCCCAACAGGAACTCCTCGAACCGTTCCATCCTGGACACGGAGAGGACTTTCTCGACCCCGCTGGCTGCCAGCAGTGCCCGCCAGGTGTTTTGTTTCAGCACAACCAGACGGTCTTGTACAAAGTGCTGGGCAGCGAATTTGCCGCCGAGGTTGATTCCGGCTGCTTCGGCAAGGTCAATAGATTTCTGAATTGCCCTGCCGTGCAGTTCGATTTCCTGCTTGACCTGACGGTACACGGTCAGTACCTCACTGACCGTATAGGGCTTTTGAATCTCGAAAACAGACATGGTTAACCTCCTTCTCCCGCCGTCTGCACCCGGCGGGAAACATGGTTGGTTTCCCCCGGTGCAGCGGGGTTGAAGGTGGGACGGCTGCGGTATTCGCCTGTTAAGGTGCAGTCCGGGATTTAGCCGCCCGGTCGGGATTTGGACATCGGGCAGGGGAGGGGTGTCCCCTGCCGGGGGGATTAGGACGCCGCAACCCGTTCCCGGTCTTGCCGGAGTTTGCGCCCGCATCCCCTGAAATTATTGGGTATTGCAGGTACTCACCTCCTTTCGGGTGGGTTTTGGCATCCGGCAGGCAGAGCCGGAATTGTGAGTTGTACGGTTTCCGCTTCTCCGTACACATCTCCCGGGTGGGGAGATGCCTGTTTATTCTGCCTGCCAAAGTCGCCCTGCCGGAGTTGCACCGGCGGGACTGCGAGGGCGGATTGGTAAGGTTCGGAAGGTCACTCCTGCGGGAC
>Ga0209809_1002635_pt1 | contig 12312 bp, 17 predicted proteins | sample YNPMSTMetaG_FD_186172 | JGI IMG/M metagenome (GOLD analysis project Ga0209809, IMG submission 186172) | Anoxygenic and chlorotrophic microbial mat microbial communities from Yellowstone National Park, USA - YNP MS-T MetaG (SPAdes) (version 2) ... | reverse complement strand
GAATGTACACGCGGACGGTCCGCAGCGTGCCGGAGACGACGGGTAACGTACCCCACCAGCCGTATTTGTATTGGTTGGTGCCTGGTGAGTTGTACAAGGTGACGTCGGGATTCCGGTTCCCGAAGCCGGTTACATGTAGCCAATTCCGTGGCATTCTCACTCACCTTCATACTGCACATGTGGCAGGTCGCGCATCTTCCAACGACCGCCCCAAACCAATCCATGCGCTTCCGCAGCACGCCCATACGTCTCCCACCATTCACTGGGCACGTTCCAGGTTGGCTTGCCGTCCACGAGCCAACAGCAGTCCATAGCCCGCCCGGTGCCGTGGTAGCGCGGTGTTCGTGCGTGCGTCACAATCGGTTTGATGCTGGTATAGCCCTGCATCCGGTACCGCGCAATCTCCTCCGGCGTGTAGCCCACCTTCAACAGCTCTTCGTTCGTGCGCCCCTGCGCATACAAAGCGCGCTGTTGCTCCCGCGTGCGAATCACCTCCCACACCAGCAACGGCAAGCCGTGCCCGCGCACATCCGCCAGCACCGCCTTGAACTTGCGCCGCGCCGCCGGATTCACCCGCGGGTCATCCAGCAGGTAATCGCGCGCTGTGACTGTCCACTGCTTCGTAGCCGTCATCGAATCACCCTCAGCTCCAGCACGTGGTCGCGCCCATCGCCGGGCACTACCACATCTACAGCAATCGCGCTGTTGCTCGTCGCCGTCACCGGCATACCGTCAAACAGCACAGTGCCCGCCACCAGCCGCACCCTCTCCGCCGGAATCTCAATGCGCACAGGCAGGCTCGCATCCACAGCCAGCTGCACCTCGTTGCTCTGCACTTGCCGTTGCACTCCGGCTTCGTCGGTGTATGTTGCCGTTGCCCGTAGCGCAATAATCTCATTCTGCCGGGGGTTGCGCAGGCGCACCTGCACCACGGCCTCCTGCCCCCGGCGCACAATACTTGGCTGAACAGCCAGCGACAGCGACACATCCTGCTGCGAGCTATTCTGCATAGCCGCTGCCGCCAACGAAGACAGCATAAGTGAAGCCCAGTACAAAACCCACGCCGAACGTCGCAACAGCCATAGTAATGCATGTGCCAGCATCCACATCACCCACCTCCCTATGAGCATTATACCGCTAGCGCGGAATGACTGCAACATCTTGGGAAGACAGCAAGTGTGCTGCTGCTGCTCGATAGCCTGACCAACATGCTAATGCTAATGCCATCACACAGTCTGTCTGCAAGTTCTTGTCATCCAAGGCATAGTTCACCAGCTCGTCCACAAGGTCGCGCTGAAAAGGAAATCGCACATCTCCTCGCTGGAGCAAAACTTGCAAGTTGTATAGGAGTTGTGCCTTCGTTTCGGCTGTGAACGTGAAACCGCGCGCAACATCAGACACCATAGCCAACACCACGTCGCCTAACCCGGTAGCATCTATCAATGTAGTAGCGCACCTGTACTTGTGGTGGCGATAGCGAATCTGTTCGGCTATCTCTTGCCAATCCGTTTGCTGAGTACGGTAGAAATCCACCACACGAAGCGGACGCTCCGTAACATCTAGGACAATTCCAACAGTCCAGTCCTGCTTTCGGGCTAAGTCCCACCCCGCGACATACCGTCTGTCCCGCATGGGCTCCTCAGGGATAGTCCAATCCGCCTCCAGGTACGCCTGCTGAATATGGTGAAAGCCGAAGAATGCCGTCGAGCTTGCTACCCACTCACCGAGCACTTCACGTCGCCACACCTCGTCTGTCATTCTCTCACGCAATTGCTGGATGTAATCTCTAGCGATGAAGGGGTTGTCCAGCGTGCTGCCTGTCTGCCGGTAGATTCTATCATCAGCACTCTGAAACAGTCGGTGAACGTAAGAGCCGAAATGCTTGGGGGTAGACACAAGAATCAATTCACCAGCATAGTCTGCGAGGGACATGTAGACCACCTCCTGAATCACAGCAGGGTCTACGTACTCCGCTTCGTCCACCAGCACTCTGTGAAAAGAATGCCCTCGCAGGAACTTGCCCCTACCCGATGAACTCCGGATGGTAATGGTACTGCCATTCCGGAACTGCAACGTCGGGAAGGGAGAAAAGCGTGGCGAAAAGGCACAAGCCTGCAGAAACGGTATCTTCTCGAGCACACTAAGAATGTAGGAGAAGCTGATAGATGCCTGGTCTAGCGAGATGGAGGTGACACACTGGCTACTGTTAGGCACACACAGAGCGTATAGCAGCAGGTCTATAGCCGAAACCAGTGTCTTACCCCAGCGTCTCCCAGTTGCTAAAATAGTGGTGTCATGGCTGCGGTTCCCTGCCGGAGACAGTCTGTTCAGCATGTTTCGCTGTCCACCATGAAACCGCATTCGAAATAGACTGCTTGCCAGTTCACTGCGTGCCTCCTGCCCTTTCGTTTGCATTAGTTTCTGGAGGGCACGCCGCAGCTCGCTCGAGCTCTTGGATAATATTGCCGAAGTCACGTAGGAAGTCCTCCGCTGCTGTATGCTCTACCTGCACACGCTCCCTCCATTTCTGGGGTCGGCGACCTTTGAGGAGAAAGATGGCTGCTTGAGTATTGCCCTCTAATGCCATCCGCAGCACAACATCCTCAAGGTGGTCTGTTCCTTCCTCATATGCATCTGCCACCTGTTGAGCAAACCGGGCACTTTTCTCCATCCAGCGGTAGATGGTCGCACGGGCAACACCGGCGATACGAGCAGCCCCGGATATACTCGCACCCTGAGCCAGTGCTTCCAACACTTTGCGCCGAGCCCCCGGTGGAATCCGCTTATACGGCATAAACATCACCCATGCTGCTGTCTCATAGTGTATCTTCTTGGTGTCGCTGCCAAGTAGCCACACACCGCATTTCGGCAGACGAATCCCGTACACCACGGCAGCGGATACAGGCATGTGTGGCGACCGTTTCCACCTCCACCCACATGGGATTGACTGCTTCTGCAATAGCTTGGGCAATCTCCGCTGTCAACCGCTCCTGTAGCTGCAAGCGGCGTGCTAGCGATTGGACAATACGCACCACCTTACTGGCTCCCAACACGTGCCCGTCACTGATACCATAGCGCACGACCGCTTCACCTTCAAAAGGTAGAACGTGATGCTCACAGATAGACACGAAGCTGCATTTTATTTCCACCTGGTGGTTGGTCTGGCTAAAATCCAGCGGGATGAAAAAAGGCTCGTCGCCGTCAAACTGGTCTATGTCATCCAGCTTAAATGTCTTGCAGTATTGTCGCCAGTCCTCACGGTATCCTGCAAGCATTTCCGCCCAAGCTTTGGCTATCCGATAGGGAGTTTCTTCTGCAAGCCGGATGCCGAGACAATAGAAGGCGTTTCTAAAGTTCTGCGCTGCACCGTGCAGATTCACAGTCACCGGATTTTCACCAGCTTGTGCCACTGCAAACTGAGCCTCCATTCTGGATGTTGTTTGACTTGCTCAATCGCCCACTCCATGTCTTCGGGAGCGATACCACCGTCCGGCTGAAACCGGACACTGACCACATACTGTTTGGCTTGAAGAGGGATGTCGGAAATGTTGGGCAGAGCCATCCCGTGTGCAAGCACAACACGCAATTCATCTGGGTCTCGAACACGGATGGTATGCCATGCACTCTTGGGTGAGACCGTCACCCAGTGCCACATCTCCCGCTTCGGTATTGGGTTCGTACCGTTGGTCTCCAAGCACAAACGGTAGCCATGTTCTAGCAGTGCATCCACCAGTTGGTCATCTAGCTGGAGTGTCGGCTCACCGCCTGTTACCAGCACATACTGTGACGGGTATTTCACCAGCTCTTGGACAATTTCCTGTGCCGACATCAATCTCCCACCAATGAAGTCGGTATCACAATCGAAGCCTGCACTGGCTATTGTGCAGCGCAGATTACACAGTGAGAAGCGCAGGAAAGTCATCGGAATGCCTGCCAGCACCCCCTCCCCCTGAACGCTGTAGAAGATTTCCTTAATCTGATAGAAGCCCACTGGGGGTTTTGGTATGCTATGTTCCGGCATTGGTTTCATGCTGTATACCTCGCCATCGCCATTCATCAGGAATTGCCTTAGCCAGTTTTTGCCAGTCTTCTGCAGAGATTTCTACACTGGCTGATGCTGTAGTCGTCTCAGCCACTGATATCTGCAGCTCCGTCCAGCCATCAGGCAAACACGACGCTACCCAACATGCTATTGCACCAGCAATGTTTTCTGCTGTTGGATTGGGGAGATGCTCATTGAGATGAGAATGGTCTAGTCGGTCTATCAAAGGCTTGACAATAGCCTTCAAGTCTCCGAAGTCCATCACCATACCACATGAAGAGCCGGTAGACTGTAACTGGCTAGCAGTCACCGACACTTCCACCGTATAGTTGTGCCCGTGTAGCATTCGGCATTTGCCCTGATGATAGGGCAGTTGGTGCGAAGCGCAAAACTCAAACTGTTTCGCTATCGCCATCTTCATTGAATTGTCCCTCCTTGAATACTGGGTAGAGTGTCCACCGCCCATCCCTAAAAAGCACATTAAGATGCCCCCCACAGATTGGGCAAACAGTAGAGATGTCTTCGTACAAAGGATTATTGTTATTCTTAAGAACTATATGTCCACTCATTCCGGTTTGAGGTTGTAGATATTCATGGCTGGCGTCTGCACCTGCATGTTCGGACAAGGGTTCACTGCACTCTGGCTCCGCACTTGCTTGCCGTGCCTGCTGTACCAGTTGGTTGCGCAGCACATCTGCGACTGTCTCCCAGCTTTGCTCCAGAATTCTGTCCAGTATGGACAGGTTGACATCCGGTAGCAGAGCGAAAGTCTGATATGATTCCCGCAGTGCTTCTGCAAACTCACTGTCCGAATGAGCCAGTTCCATCAACCCGTCTTCAGTGAAGTAGCCATAGCGCGAATTGAGTGCCAACAGCAATTGGTATGCTTCCTTTTTGTTCCGCGCTTGAATCTCAAGTGCCGGTACATGCACTGTTTCACCGCCATCAGGAAGAACAAACCGATAGCCTTCCGCTAGCAGCTGTTTAAGTACATGCAAGCGGCCGTGCCCGTCTAACACCCATACCTGCCCCTTGCGGTCTCTCCAGAAAAACATCGGAAAGGCGAACCCAAGCTCCAGGATTGATGTCCGAAGCCGTTGCAGCATCAGCTCAGTCCGATTTTTTGACTGCCGTTGCAAGTCATTTAGAGTGTCTATTGGGAGCAAGTGTGAATATGCACACCGGACAGGAATAATCTGTTTCATGGTCTATGTATCCTCCTAAATCATGCGATATCCAGACACGACAAGCATGAATTCCGAAATCATAGCGATTGCTGACTGGTGGCGAAGCACTTTTACTTGTGTTAGACTCCGTCGGTTTTGCGTTGTCTGGTGTCTGTCCGAAAAATAGCAGGTTGGCACACAGTTTATTTGATTGTACAAAAAGGTAGCGACATCACAGGAATCACACACCACGCCATATTGCCGAATGGTACGAAATGTTGGCAGCACGCCAAGCAGATGAACAGATTTGTTATGGTGTTTGGCAACACGGTACAGCAAGCGCAGATATGCCCATGCGTACGGAGCCTTGTTCCGGTTAGAGTACAGGGACAGCTCATTGAGTCCTATTCGAAATCCAGACAAAGACACAGCTATTCTTGGAGAGTGATAGGACAAAACATCTAACCAAACAGGAACGGGCATGATGACACCCTGATATACCGGTACAGGCGGCACTCCTACTTCTTGCTCCAACATATAGCGAAAACGCTTTTGCTCCTCATAACTATGTCCCCTAACTGCTGTTACGTCCATCTCAATATAGAAGAAATCAGCAAGAGGATGTGCTAAAAACTCTCGAACCTTGCTAGCATAAGCTTTTGCATAGCCATCCAGGTCTTTGCACCCTATTCTTTTGAATAATGGTTGTGGGTTCTGACGGATTAGCATCCCAAAAACACCAGAATCCATCGCAACCGGCTGAGGCTGCTGTAAAGCCCATTCTACCAGCTCCCGTATTTCTTGTCTCAGCCCTTCGGACAATTCTGACCAGTTTGCCATATGACTAACATTAGATGTGTTGCCACGATACTTAGGGTCGGTGGTGAATGTGTACCAAGTGTTGACCGGAAGACTGATAGCCTGTCGAATCTTTGTCAAGAGATGATGCAGCTCTTGTTCCCGCACTAATGGCGGCAATGACATAAGCTCCCGCTTGGCGACCATTGACTCTCCCAGAATAGGGCTATAGACCTCCATTGTCTTCGCCTATGCTATCAATTTTTCATAGAGTTGCTCTGCTTTAATCCGGAGACGACAGGTAGCGCATTCGCCGCAACCTCCCTGCTGTCCAGCATAGCAGGAATGAGTATGCGGAATAACCCATTCATAGCCTAGTTCGTGCAACAGCAGGAGACTAAGGGTTTTACCCTTGACATCTTCGGGGACATCAGCTGTCAGCAACTGCCGGATGCGTTTCGTGGAGAAACCATACTGCTCTAGCGTGTTCACCGTACGCTCTGGATACAGCAGGGGAGCTTCTATCGTAAAGATACGTTCTAGCGACCAGAATAGCACATCCTGCATTGCATTGACAAACCCTGCACGGCAGTCCGGATAGCCCAAAGAGTCTGCCAGGTGCGCTCCGTACACAATATGGCTACCGCCCAGAGAATAGGCTAACGATGCAGCTAGACCTAGCAACAGTGCATTCCGCATTGGCACAATGCATAGATTGCCTTCCTTGATGCGCTGATTGTCGTCTGGATGTGCTCGCAACAGGGGACTGTGAACGGCATTAGGATATTCGATGCTGGCACTTTGAAGCTGCAACCCCAACCGTTCAGCCAGCATTTGCGCAGCAGTAGATTCCGCAGACTCATGGACACTTCCGTAGTGGACATACAAAGGCACAGTCGGTTTCGGCAAGAACCGTTGCGCGTACGCAACACAACCTGCACTGTCAAGGCCACCGCTAAACAGGCAAACTGTGGACATAGCACGTACCTCCTTCCTACCTACCTTAGTATACCATACCCACCCGCAAGGAGCAAAAAAAAGACCTGCCGTGACGCAGGTCTTCCAAGGGGTTGTTTATTAACTTGGTCAGTCTGGTGACTGCTGACCGGGCGCAATCCACAAGTCTTTGCCGTTCACATGCCCGGCTTTGCGGGCATGTGGGTCATCGGCGTGCGACCATTTGTAGCCGCATGCCGGAAACAGCCACACCAGAAACCAGTCATCGGTTGCCGGTGCCGCCACAAAGGCGACCGAATCGTCAATGTCCACTACAGTCTTGGTAGTGTAGGGGCAAGAAACCCCGTACTCACCCTTAAACAATGGTCGGAGCATCACTAGCAACGGCTTCTCGCCCGGTGTTGCAAACATCGGCGGATTGGGCGGGTTTAAATACCATCTGCGCTCATTGTTTCAATCCCTTATAGGTAGGCTTGTTACATGTTTGGAGGGGCGCACCCCGCGTGTGGGGGCACACGGGGTGCAATAGTTCAAATTGGTAAACGGTTTTCTGAGGTGTTCCGACACACTCGCATTTTACCGTTTACCGTTTTCCGATTTCCGATTTCAGTATACCACATCGGAATAACGTCAAGGTCAGGTATTAGTGTTAAGAACGACAAATGTCACAGGTACGGGTACGGGACACGACGCATTACCGAAGCAACTCCTCAATGGCATCCCAGTCCTCTGGATACCAGACATACACCTCCACACCGGGGCACTGCTTCAGCAGATTCAGCCAGTGCTGTTGTGCCGGTGTCGGCTGTCGCCGACCGACCTTCAATTCCACGAACACCACTCGTGGTGGTCGCACCAGTACCAAGTCAGGGAATCCTGCAGGAGAGTGAATACTATGCCACGTGTGGTAGTCCGCCCACCCCTTCAGTCTAGCATAATCCCGTACAGTCTGTAAGAAGTCCCGCTCTGGTACTTTCATACCCTCACTCAATAGGGTGAGTTCTTTCGGCTTCATAGTTCCCTCCGTTTGGATGTTCAGTCGCCACGTTCACACCATGCTGGTATCCTGCAGCCTAGCAAGCACATCCTGAATCTGCGCAATTCCTTGCAGCGCCACAGTCCGATAACTGTCTCGCTTGGCCGGATTTTCCACTTCATACCACCAGAAGTTGTCCCATCGCTCTACTCGGTCTACCCTGTTTCCTGCGCCAGTTTGCACTGTTCGCACCGCTCTACTTCTGTCACCCTCACTACTGCCAAGCCTTGCAATGCTCGTCGCCGTCGTCCAATTGCAGAGAACCCAACGCAGGGTGCAATACTCTTTGTTCCGTGCCTTCGCCCTGCAAGCTCGCCATACTGATTCTATCTCTTGCAGCGACAGCGGTGCATCTCCGGTCATAGCCTCCTTCACGAACCGCAAACAGCTACGGACTTCTGTTGCCGGCGGTGCAGTTCCCAACACTCGGTGTATCATCGCTGCCACCTCCTGGAATAGCCCAGAATGCCGTCGCTTCTGCGTTTCTGCAGTTTTTGCATTCTTCCCCTTTAGCCCTTGAAGTGGAAGAATCAAGTTTCCACCGATTGCGCTTGCGCAATCAGCGAAGCTGTTATTATTCTCTGTTGTAGTCTCTGTTGTAGTCTCTGTACAGGCCGTACTAGTACTAGTGTACGTAGTACTCCCACAGTTTCCACACCCTGTGCTAACTTGTTCGCACACGTTGTCCAAACTTGTTTCCACACCCTGTGCTAACTTGTTTCCACAATGTGCGGAAACTTGTTGCCCTTCTTCTTTCGCATCATCCTCGTCCGAAGGCGGTAATTCCGGCATTACCGAGGGATTTTTCAAAAATTGGGCGAAAGTCTCCAAGTCTACCGTGTAGAAAGTACGCGCTGGCATCCCACGACGTTCCACCTGAATAAAGGGTAGTTGCCGTAGCCTTGCCTTCGCTTCTTCCAGCTCCCGTCTTGAGCAGCGAGTCTCCTCGCGCAGCTCTGCATCTGTCTTCCAGAAAATGGCAACCCCTGTGTCGTCTGCTGCACTGCGCGATGCCCAGTACAAGAGCTGGGACAAAACCACTCCGCCAGCTACCCCGCCCATGATGTCGGCACATACTGGGTAGAAGGCTATCGGTCTCTCCAACAGTTTGCGCAAAATCCCTGATGTCATAGAATCACCCCCTTGCTTTTTTCTGTCCCATGCGCTATACTAATACTGCACCCTTTGGCAGAGGCTTGCCGAATGCTGTTGCACCTCCTGCTAATGCCTCCTTGCTTGGCGTGCGCCCTTCTTGCATGGGCTCGACTGCGGTCGAGCCCATTCTGTTTTCACTGTGATAGACACCGGATGGAGTGCGTCCCGACGGCACTTGTCTTTAGCTCCATCCGGTGTTGTCTGGCAGCACCGTCTGGTACCGACCCAGACGGCTAGGCAGACAGCGTGTAACCCAATATCGCCAGGGCTTCTGAAAGGTTCTTGCGGGATAGTTCTCCTGCATCTGCCAGCTGGCGGACAATGTCGCGAATTGTGGTCATCTCCTCATTCTCCTTCGCCCACTCTGCCAATTCCTCAATCTCTTCGTCGGAGAGCCCTGCCTGTGCCAGCAACCTGCTAGTGTTGATAGCCTTCGGAGGTGAAGGTTGAGGCTGTGCCTTGGGCGGTTTAGTATCAGTGGATTGCTGCTTGTTCGGCGGCAGGGATGGCTCCGGCTCTATCGCTTCTACATCCTCAAGGTCTTGAGTGAATTGGTCGGATAGAGCAAATGCTTTGCTTACTGCATGAACCAGTGCCCGCTTCGCCGCCATCTTCAAAATCGTGTTCTCCAGGTCTCGAGGACGGCTGATGTACCGGGACTCCAGGGTTGAGGCTAAGCCAAGTCCTGTCCCTACCAAAAGCCCTGTACCGCGATGCCGAATCTCGCATTTAACGATGTAACGGTACAGCCCATGGGATGTGTAGGTCTTGCCCTGTCGCTCATAGCTGTTTTCTCTGTCATGGTCAATCTCTGCGTCCACCACACTGAATTCTACCGCGCAGTTAAACAGGTAGGCAAGCTTCTCTGCGCCCGGCTGTAGCAGTGTGGGTTTGGTGGTGCCAGGCAGAACAGTGTAGTCCGTGCCCGGAACCAAAACCGACCGGATAACTTCGTGGAGCAGCTGCCGTTGCTCCAACCAGCTCGTGAGGGTCTCCCTGTTCAAACCGACAGGAAGATTCTCCAGCAGTTTTACCGGAGTTTGAAGGGTTGTCTCTGTTGCCATTGCGTTGCACCTCCTCAAGATTCAGTGTTGGTGTTGGGTTCACTAATACCCCTAGAGGGTATTGCCGACAGCTCAGGTCTAGCCTTTACTGCATCTACCAGAACAGGATGCCCCGATTTTTTAGCTGCTTCGGTCATGCGTCGCTTCCATTCGGCATACTCACGACGGTTTCCACCGAGCATCCACCGCGCATATTTCTCACCGACCGCCTGACTCAGGAGCCAGATACACAGATTGCGAAAGGTTGTGCCTAATCCCTCATAGGTCTCTAGCCATTCGAATGCAGTTCGCCGGTCTAGAAAGTCCAGCCGGTTGGAATCCTCATCATCAGTGCGCACCTTGTTGTCCAAGTCCATACTGTTCCACCTCCTGTTGTGATTCATTATTATTATATGGTCATATCCAGCGGAAATCAATGAAAATCCCCTTTCTCCAAGCTCTTGGATAATTTTGTGAAAATTGTGTAAAATTGTTAAAATGGCGAGTGTTTTGCTGGTCACTGCCCGACAAGACCGACACAATGAAAAAAAGTTTTCGAATTTTTTTTCAACACCCCACAAAAACCCTTGATTTTTTTGCAAGCATGATGTATAATAAAATTGAAAATAATCAAAAGGAGGTGCAACAACATGCCAACAGTGTTCATTCCGTCTTACGGAGACAAGAGGTTTACCAGTTGGGCGAAGCTCATCAAGGAAGTGAAACCAGACACACAGAACGGCTACGGCTTTGTCGGTGATTGGCTGAAGTTTGACCGACGCTACGACCTGAAAGAGGGTGCAGTCGTCCTCACCTACGCAGAAGACGGCTCTCGTGCACACCGCCGGGTAGATGTCCGCCTCTACCAAGTCCGCGACGGTGAATTGCAGCTGGCAGCCCAGAGCCATAATCGCGATTGGGCATTCGATATCCGTGATGTTGCCCGGCTGCTGCTGGAGACCCAGTCGGCACCAGAGAGTGGTCTTCCCGAAGAACTGGTCAATGGCATTCGAATGCTGGTAGACCGGTTCGGGCTTGACCAGGTGAAGGCTGCACTGGAAGCTGTGTCTCGGTAACGGCTTTCTTCTGGCGGAGAGGTCACTGTAGATGACCTCCCGCCAACAAACTAACGACAATGCCAAGTAAGGAGGTAACACAATGAACCGAATTGGATTCGTGGTTGGTTGGGATTTACCCGACCGAGTGGATGCCAAAGAGATTTTGGCAATCGCTGAGGAAGGTTTGCTGTGGCCTGCCAAAATCTGGGCGAGCAATCTGGTGGAGCAGGTCACACACAAGATTGTGCGTGCAACCTTCTCTAACTCTATCTCCAGTGAAGAATACTTCCATAAACGAGTTGCATCCGCAGCCAAGGTGTGGCGATATGCCGTCATCCGGCATGTCGTTGTCGTCGACATTCCCCCGAAAGCGGAAGAGCAGGTGGTGGGATATTTGACGGTCGATGCCAACCATTGGGTTGCCACACTTGAAGATGCTAATGGAGCAATCCGCAGTGTGCCACTCCCCGAAATCCCTCCAAGTGCGGTGTCGGTCGCCATGGCGATGTTCATGCGTGAGTACCTGTGTCCTCCTTTGCGTAAGGCCGGCGGTGTCTACTTCGTCCGACGAGACCAAGCCTACCTAATAGATAAGCTACGGGTGGTGACCAACCGTCTCGGCGGACGTCTCACAGTGTTCTTCGTCGCCGGAGAGCCGGTTGAACAGGAGAGCCTTCTGCAACCGGTGCAGGACATGTTTTCTGAGATGATTCAGCAGCTGGAATCCCAGATTCAGGAGGTTAAGAAGGCTAAGACCCTGGATGCCTTGGGGATGCGCATCGGAAGACTGATAGATGAGGCGAGGGTCTACGCTGACCTGCTCAGTCTCTACAGCGATGACCTCCGCAAAATGATTGGTGAGGCAGAAAAAGCCATCTGGCAAGTGCTAGATGAGCGACGTCGCACACTGCAAGCGAGTGAAATTCTCACAGGAGGTGCAACGAAATGAAGTTCGTGGAGCGTGAAGACGTCTTGGAGATGCTGAATCTGGCCTGGGTGAGCCAAGAACATTGCCTGCTCCTCGGCCCGCCTGGAACAGCCAAAACAGCTATTGTGC
>Ga0209809_1002625_pt1 | contig 12360 bp, 10 predicted proteins | sample YNPMSTMetaG_FD_186172 | JGI IMG/M metagenome (GOLD analysis project Ga0209809, IMG submission 186172) | Anoxygenic and chlorotrophic microbial mat microbial communities from Yellowstone National Park, USA - YNP MS-T MetaG (SPAdes) (version 2) ... | reverse complement strand
AGTAAGGGATGGCGTGGCCGAGGGCGTGCTGGTGAAAGTCGGCGTCGCTGACGGAGTAAGGGATGGCGTAGCCGAGGGCGTGCTGGTGAAAGTCGGCGTCGCTGACGGAGTAAGGGATGGCGTGGCCGAGGGTGTGCTGGTGAAGGTCGGCGACGGCGAGGGAATGTTCGTCACTCCTGAACCTGTCACTTCAGCGAACACATATGCTGCGCCTGTTGCTGGACCGGCGGCTGTATCGCCGTAGGCGCCCACGAGAATGGTATTACCGTCAATACTGATTGATCCGCCCAATCTGTCGCCAGCATTTGTGTCGCTGCCGATCAGTTTTGCGCGCTCAATCCACGTAGTTGTGGCACGCTCGAAGATGTAAACGGCACCGCTCGCGGGACCGTTTGAATTGTGCAATGGCGCACCAACGACGAGTCGCCGGTTTTCGAGCGCTAGCGCGCTGCCGAACTGATCGCTGCCAGCGGTATCGCTGGCGACGAGCTTTTGCCGCTGTGCCCAGGCTGTTCCGTTGAACTCAAAAAGGTAGACAGCGCCGCTGGCACTCCCAACGAAGCGGTGCAGCGGTGCGCTCACCGCCAGCCAGCCGTCGTCCAGCGCTAGTGCGCTGCCGAAGCGATCACCTGCGATGGTATCGGGCGCCCCTACTTTGTACCGTTGTACCCAGGAGACGCCGTCAAACTGAAAAAGGTACACTGCGCCCCCTGGACCTCCAGGTGAACTGTGGAGTGGTGCGCTCACCGCCAGCCAGTTATCGTTTAGCGCCAGTGCGCTGCCAAAACGATCACCGGGAACGGTGTCAGCGCCGATCAACTTTTGCCGCTGCACCCAGGAGAGACCATCAAAGGCAAATACATAAACTGCACCGGCGTTGACGCCGAAGGAGTCGTGCATCGGCGCTCCGACAAAAAGAGTGTTGTTGTTGATTGCAAGCGCACTGCCAAACTGTGACAGCAAGTCGGGATCGTTGGGGAGAAGGATCGTCTGCTGCTGCCAGGTAGCGTTGGAGAAGAGATACACCACGCCGTCATTCTGTGCGCCAACGCTCGCATACGGCGCGCCAGCCGCCGTGTACGACCCGTTGGTAGCCACAGTTGCGCCGAGGTATGCGTCGATCAGAGGAGTCGATGTTCCCAGGCGCGCCTGCTGCGTCCACGATCCGGCGTTGCGGGTGAACACATAAGCGGCGCCAGCATTCCGTGCAAGATCCGACTTTCCGTAGGCGCCAACGATCGCTGTATCACCCTTGACTGCAACCGATAAACCAAAGTAATCGTACTGCGCAGCATCCGCAGCGAGAAGTTTTGTCTGTGTAAACGTCAGTGATGATTGCGTCATCACCGACCGGGCTGGTGCAAACAGCGTGAGCAGTGTGATCAGTAGAGCGCTTGTGACAGGCGCGCTGAGTCTTTTCCAGGATCGCATGAGACCCCTCCTGCTACGATGTCTGATGGATTGTTAGCCTCATGCCCGACTTCATCATAACCAGTGAAACAGTGATAAGGAACGATGACCAAAGTACTGGAACGCTCACGCTGCCAGCGTTCGATTACTACAATATATCGCTGTGTTGGCAAACAGATGAACACGATGTGAATAAAGTTTTATGATCGGCGCGTGACCAGGGCGCCGCGGCAACAGTTGCGCGATATGATATCGCTCAAATATTCTAGTTAAGAGAAAACAGGAAGAAATTGCTATCAGACACGAAAGGACGCTACGCTCTGTTCAGCCCGCTACGCGGTGCATAACAGCGCGGGTAAGCAGCTCAGGCTTCTGCCATCTTGTACCCGACTCCACGCACCGTCAAGATCATTCGCGGGCGCGATGGCTCGGCTTCCACTTTTTCGCGCAACCGGCGCACACACACGTCGACCAGGTTCGTTTCGCCGACGTAGTCATACCCCCAGACTTCGCGGAAGAGGGTTTCGCGGTCGAACACATGCCCGGCGTTGGCGGCAAGGAAGTAGAGCAGTTCGAACTCCATCGGCGTCAGGTTGACTTCTCTGCCGCGCACGGTGACCCGGTGGCGCGGTTCATCGATTTCGATCTCTCCCACGCGCACGACCGGCGGCGCAACGCGGTGTTTGTACCCTTCAACGCGGCGCAGGATGGCATCGACGCGCGCAATCAACTCGGCAGTTTTGAACGGTTTGGTAATATAGTCGTCAGCGCCGAGTTCGAAGCCGTGCACAATATCGTCGGTGCCATCGCGGGCGGTCAGGATGATGATCGGCACATCGGAACGCTCGCGAATGCGCTGGCATGCCTCGAACCCATCGACATACGGCATCATCACGTCAAGAATGACCACGTCGAACTTCGATTCGTTGAATGCTTTGAGTGCCTCCAGACCATTCTTGACTGCTACGATCTCGTAGCGAGGATCCTTCAGCGTCACCTGAATCAATGTGGCAATCGACGGATCATCGTCCGCGATCAGAATGCGCCGGGGATGGGCGTTGTCTTCGTGTGCTCGTTCGGCAATTCGGCGTATGAGTCGCATAGTAGTACCATGTTCAACCGTACTGTGTGCAGTATAGCGGCTCTTGCGTCACTCGTAAAGAGGGAAAGTGCGCTCAGGACGCCCATTTGGTTAAGATGTTTTCACGTTCGAAGAGGAAGATGGCACTAGCGAAGGCGAATATTGCCAGGAATGCCAGCGCTATGCTTGCAATCAGCGCCAGCAACGGTGTCAGCACCACAACGCCGAGTAACTGAGCGATGAACAGCGCCAGGAGCGGAACAACTACTACCGCCGATACCTACTGTGCCGCGCGCGGACGTTAACTCGACCCGAAATAGCGACCGTGGCTGCCACCATGATCAGCGCCAGCGATGGTGATCCGAGCAGCAGGAGGATCCACCATCCGCCGCCCAGGATCACCTGATAGACGCGATCGCTAAGGACGATCAGCCGCAGTGCTAGAACGAAGACCGCCGCAGCGCCCCAGGTGATGATCAGCGATGGAATGAGGGACGCCAGGCATTTCCCCAGGAGCAGTTCCCAGGTATGCACCGGCGCAGCAGGGAGCGGCTCCAGCGCGCGGCGCACCTTCTCGCCGACGATACTGTACGACGCGATTGTAGTGGGAACGAAGAGCGGCATGATGAGAAACATCAACCCGAACTGTTTGCCCATCAACGCCTGCCCTACCTCCTGCTCCGATAGACTGGCGAATGATGGATCGGCAATGACAGCGCCGAGCTGGCTGGTATCTTCGTCGGGCGTGCTAGTAAAGTGCGACGATTGGCAGAATGGTCAGCAGCAGCGGTAGCGCAATGACCGTCATCAGGAGAGTCCGCTCACTACGCAGTTCGAGCTATTCTTTGTGGAGAATCACGAGCGCTTTACGCATGTGGCCGCCACATCGATTCTGCTTCGCGCAACAGGTGCAGGTACACGTCTTCGAGCGAGTGTTCACATGGTTCGACGTACCGGATCGCAGCGCCTGCCTCGGTCAGCGCCTGCACCAGGATCGGGTTCTGTTCGTCGGGATTGTCGAGTGAAAGAGTGAGCGTGTCGCCGCTGACGGCGGCGGCACGCACGAACGGCAGTGCACGCACCACATCGAGAAACATTGTCGCATCACCTGCAATGCGGATGCGCGTGCCGCTACCAAAGAGTTCGGCGCGGAGTGTGTTGGGCGCGCCGATGCGCAGCAAGCGGGTGCGAAACACGGCGATCGTATCGCACAACTCGTCGGCTTCCGGCAGGTTGTGCGTGGCAAGAAAGATTGTGCGCCCCTCAGCACACAATTCCTTAATGAACTCGTGCACTGTGCGAGCAGCTTCCGGGTCAAGACCGGCAGTTGGTCCGTCAAGAAAGATAATCGCCGGTTCGTGCAACAACGCGCGTGCAATAGCTAATTTCTGTCGCATTCCTTTCGAGAAACTGCCCACCGGATCGTCGCGGCGATCCCACAGACCAAGCATGCGCAGGTACCGCTCTGTTTGCGCTTCAGCATGGGCGGCATTGAGGTCATAGAGCCGCGCAGAGAATTGAGGTTCTGGCGCATGCTGAGCCGCTCGTACAACCCCGGGCTTTCGGTCAGCAGCCCTACATTGCGGCGAATAGCATGGTCTTCTTCACCGAGGCGATACCTGGCTACAACAGCGCTGCCGGATGTCGGGGCGATCAGCGCTGCGAGCATACGCACTGTCGTCGTCTTGCCGGCGCCGTTCGATCCCAGGAAACCGAGCACTGCTCCGCGTGGCGCAGTGAGCGTCAGGCGCTCGACTGCGATACGGTCGCCGAAAGCGCAAGTCGAGTCCCAAGTTTCGATCGCATACATGGGAAAAGAACAAACGGCAAGAAGTCAGGCGGATTGCGCCACCCGGTCACACCTCTTGCCGTTGCAGCACTCACTCCAGATAACCCCGCAGACCGCGCCCATAGTGGGGATGGCGCAATTTGCGCAGCGCGCGCGCTTCGATCTGCCGGATGCGTTCGCGCGTGATGCCGAATTCGCGTCCCACCTCTTCTAGCGTGCGGTAGTGACCGTCGTGCAAGCCATAGCGCAACTGGATAATGCGGCGTTCGCGTTCGGGCAATTTTTCGAGGGCGTTATCAATCTGCTCACGCAGGATGTGGTGAGATGCACTATCTATCGGAGTGACGCCTTTACCATCTTCGATAAAGTCAGCCAGCACTGTATCGCCCTCAGTTCCAATTGGCGTTTCGAGCGAGATCGTCTGGCGTGCCGCTTCGAGCACCCGACGGACCTTCTCGACCGGAATACCGAGTTCGAGAGCGATCTCGTCCGGCGTCGGATCGCGCCCGGTGGTCTGCTGAATGCGATTGCTGGTGCGCATCACGCGGTTGATCGTTTCGCCGACGTGGACTGGCAGGCGGATGGTGCGACTCTGATCAGCGATGACTCGCGTGATCGCTTGGCGGATCCACCACGTAGCATACGTAGAAAACTTATACCCTTTGCGATAATCGAACTTCTCAGTTGCGCGCATCAGCCCGATGTTGCCTTCCTGGATCAGGTCGAGCAGCGACATCCCACGACCAAGATATTTCTTTGCGATCGAAACGACCAGGCGCAGGTTTGCCTGGATAAGACGCTCGCGTGCAGCCTGCCCTTCCTGTACCCACCGATGAAGCTGGAGGCGTTCTGAAGGGGCGTAGTCACCTTTCTGCAATCGTTCGCTCGCCTGCTCGCCGCGTTCCACCTGCTGCGCCAGCATGATCTCTTCTTGAGCAGTGAGCAGGTTCACCCGCCCGATTTCACGGAGATACACGCGAACCGGATCATCGATGCCCGTGCTTTCAACGTCGGCATCGAAGTCGCGATCCAGCACTTCGTCTTCTTCATGCTCATGGTCGGCATGAAAAGCGTCAATGGTCTGATCGAAGGGATCTCCATCGGTGCGTTCGAAGATGTGATCGATTGTCTCAGACACCGATTCGGCAGCAGGGTGATGAACGCGAACATGATTGCGCGGAGAGGGCTGCGACTCGTCGTGGACTGTGGCCAGGAAGGAATCGAGGGGTTCTTTCACATTCCACCAACCTTACATAACGGCCAAATAATTATGTGCACACGGTAAGATAGCACAAAAATCGTACATCTTCAAGGACTATTTTGCACTAGTACCTATCCTGCGGGCGCATGCTATAATCTCCCCTAAAGGCATACAGTCGTTTCCCCGGCGACATGTCTGCACGTTCAACGCACAAGATGCTATCGCTTCCTGGCGTTCAGGTAGAGACATTCGCCTGGTTGCAGGATGGGGCGCTTCATTTCTATCCGCATATGACTCAGAAGGAGTAGACCGTGCAGATCTATCTCGACACAGCCAATCTGGACGAAATTCGCACTGCTGCGAGTTGGGGCGTGCTCAGCGGCGTGACTACGAACCCGTCGCTGATGGCAAAGGAGAAGGGCGCCGATTTCAAGGCGACGATCCAGGAGATTGCAAGCCTGGTGGATGGTCCCATTAGCGCCGAAACGACGGCGCTCGATGCTGATGGCATGGTGCGCGAGGGGCGCGAATTCGCCTCCTGGCACCCGAATGTTGTCGTCAAAGTGCCGAGTACGACCGAAGGTTTGAAGGCAGTGTCGCGTCTGGCGCGCGAGGGCATTCGTTGCAATGTCACGCTCTGCTTTAACGCAATTCAGGCGCTCCTGGCTGCGCGCGCTGGTGCATTCATTATCAGCCCGTTCGTAGGGCGCGTCGATGATGTGGGTGTCGATGGTATGAGCCTGATCCGTGAAATTGTGCAGATCTATCGCCAGCATAAGATTACGACGCTGGTGCTCGCGGCTTCCATCCGCCATCCGCGGCATATCGTCGAGGCTGCGCTGGCAGGCGCCGATATCGCGACATGCCCGTTCAAGGTGCTTGAACAGAGTATGCGTCATCCGTTGACCGATATTGGCATTGAACGCTTCCTGGCGGATTGGAAGGCTTGGCAACAGGGGAAGTGAAGTGACGTCTGGACAGCATCGTGGCCGGCTTTTAGGAAAGGCGATCATGACATCAACATACACCGATCTCGACTGGCTTGCCATCAACACGATTCGCACATTGTCAATCGATGCTGTGCAGGCTGCCAATTCCGGGCATCCGGGCATGCCGCTAGGTGCAGCGCCGATGGCGTATGTGCTCTGGACCCGTTTTCTGCGGTTCGATCCGGCTGATCCATCCTGGCCTGACCGTGATCGTTTCGTTCTCTCCGCCGGTCATGGTTCGATGTTGCTCTACAGTCTACTGCATCTGACTGGCTACGATCTCTCACTCGACGAATTGCGGCGGTTCCGACAGTGGGGATCAAAGACGCCGGGTCATCCGGAACGCCACGTGACGCCAGGTGTCGAGGTGAGCACAGGTCCGCTGGGGCAGGGTTTTGGCAATGGCGTGGGTATGGCAATCGCAGAGGCGTTCTTGGCGGCGACATACAATCGCCCCGGATACACCCTGTTCGATCACTATACATACGCGATTGTCAGTGATGGTGATCTGATGGAGGGCGTGGCTGCGGAAGCGGCGTCGCTGGCAGGGCACTTAAAGTTGGGGAAACTGATCTATCTCTATGACGATAATCGTATTTCGCTCGATGGTCCGACCGACCTGACATTCACGGAAGATGTGTTGCTGCGCTTTGAGGCATATGGATGGCATACAGCGCGTGTTGACGACGGTAACGACCTGGATGCTATCGAGGCGGCGATCCGCGCGGCACAGGCAGTGCGTGATCGCCCCTCCCTGATTGCAGTGCGCACTACGATTGGCTATGGCAGTCCGCTGGCAGGCACGCACCGGGTGCACGGTAGTCCGCTCGGCATCGATGGGGTGCGCGCCACAAAACAGGCGCTGGGATGGGATCCAGATACGACGTTCTTTGTCCCTGACGAGGTTCGTTCGTATATGCGCTCGGCGCTTGAACGCGGAGCTGCGCTGCGCGCCGACTGGCAGGCGCGCTTTGAGGCATATGCGGTTGCGTATCCCGCCGAAGCGCAGCAGTTGCGTCAGGCGCTAGCAGGGACGTTGCCGGACGGCTGGGAGGCGCAGTTGCCGACATTCGATCCGGCAGATGGCGATCTGGCGACCCGCGATGCGTCGGGTAAAACGATCCAGGCGCTGTATCGCGCAATTCCCTGGATGATCGGCGGTTCCGCCGATCTTTCGGAAAGCACAAAAACGCCATACACGACAACGAAGAGTTTCCAGGCGATCACGCGCAACGAGCGTGTGATCTGGTTCGGTGTGCGCGAGCATGGGATGGGCGCAATCCTGAATGGCATGGCGGCGCATGGGGGGGTCAAACCATACGGTGGGACGTTCCTGGTATTTTCGGATTACATGCGCGGCGCTATCCGTCTTGCGGCGCTCTCGCACCATCCCGTGATCTATGTGTTCACCCACGATAGCATCGGACTGGGGGAGGATGGTCCTACTCATCAACCGGTCGAGCATCTGGCGGCGTTGCGCGCCATTCCCAATCTGTGGGTTATTCGCCCTGCCGATGCGAATGAGACCGTAGTCGCCTGGCAGGTTGCCCTGGAGCGCGGCGACGGTCCTACGGCGCTGATCCTGAGCCGGCAGAAGTTGCCGGTTTTCGACCGCCTGGCGGCGTCAGCCAGGGGGGTGCGGCGTGGGGCGTATGTCTTGCGCGACGCCGATGGTGGCGCACCGCAGATCATTCTGATGGCGAGCGGCTCGGAAGTGGCGCTCGCGCTGGCGGCGCAGACGGCGCTGGCGGCGCGCGGCGTGGCAGCGCGGGTGGTCAGTTTTCCGTCGTGGGAACTGTTTGCGCTGCAACCGCAGGAGTATCGAGATGCTGTGTTGCCGCCGTCGGTGCGTGCGCGGCTGGCGATCGAAGCGGGTGTGTCGCAGGGATGGGAACGCTGGGTCGGTGACCACGGGGATTGCGTCAGCGTCGAAACGTTCGGCGCGTCGGCGCCGTATCAGGTATTGTTCCAGCAGTACGGTTTCACAACCGATTCCATCGTGGCGCGGGCTATGGCGGTTTTCGAGCGATCAGCCGGGTGCTGAATGTTTGTCATCCGGCACAGCCGGGTCATGCGATGATGCAAGGAGGGCGCGATGTTGATTGGCGATTGGCTGGCGCGGCGAGCCGATCTGACGCCGCATAAGGTCGCGCTGCTGGATGCCGCCGATGGACTGCAACCGATCACCTTCCGCCAGTGGAACGCGAATGTCAGTCGTACCGCGCGGTTTCTTGCCGGGCGGTTCGGTGTGCAGCGCGGTGATCGGGTGGCAGTGCTGGCGATGAATTGCGTCGCCTATCTGGACATCTGGTTCGCCTGTGGGAAACTCGGCGCGATCCTTCAGAACCTCAACTGGCGTCTCACTCCGGTGGAACTGGCAGGATTGATCGCCGACGCCGAACCGACCTTGCTGATCTATGGACCTGAGTTCGTCGATCAGGTGCGTGCATTGCGCTCCGCAGTGCGCGGCGTCGCGCTTGACGCCGCCCGGCGCGCAGACCCCAATGATGTGGCGTTCGATGAACGTGACGCATTCGCGGACGACCCCTTCCCCGCCGTTGATCTGATGGCGGACGATCCCTGGGTGATCTGCTACACCGGCGGCACGACCGGGCTGCCGAAAGGTGCGATCCTGACGCACGGCAACATTTTCTTCAATGCAGTCAATACTGTCGCCGGGTGGGGGCTGCGCCCTGACGATGTGACCATTCTCAACGCGCCGCTGTTTCACACCGGCGGTCTGAACGTCTTCACTGCACCGCTGGCGCATATTGGTGGCACGTCCATCGTGTGCCGGCAGTTCGAGCCGGATCAGGTGTTCGATCTGATCGAGCGCCAGGGGGTGACCATCTACTTTGGCGTGCCGACAATGTTTCTGGCGTTACAGCGGCATCCGCGCTGGGAGACGGCGGATTTCTCGCGGGTACGCTGGATGATCAGCGGCGGTGCGCCGTGCCCGCCGCCGGTGTTTGAAACCTTCCGTCGGCGTGGGGTGCCGTTCCGCACCGGCTACGGGTTGACGGAAGCAGGACCAAACACCTTCTGGCTGCCCGACGAGGACATCGAACGAAAAGCTGGCGCTGTGGGGTACCCGTTGCCGCATATCGATCTGCGTCTGGTGAACGAACGCGGCGACCTGTGCGCCGCTGGCGAGGTTGGCGAGTTGCACATCCGCGGCGCTCATGTCTGCGCCGGGTACTGGCGACGACCGGTTGAGACTGCGGCGACGATTGTTGACGGATGGTTGCGCACCGGCGATCTTGCCCGGCGGGACGAAGAAGGATGCTACACCATCGTCGGACGCCTGAAGGATGTGATCATTTCGGGCGGCGAGAACATCTATCCGGCGGAAGTTGAAGCGGTGCTGGCGGGGCATCCGGCGGTGGCGGAGGTGGCGCTGATCGGAGCGCCCGATCCGACGTGGGTCGAGGTGGGGTGGGCAGTGGTTGTGTTGCACGAGGCATTCCGGCAATCGGCGCAGGACATCGAGCGGCAACTCATCGACTACTGCCGTGATCGACTGGCGCGCTACAAAATCCCGAAGCGCGTCATTGTCGTCGATGCATTGCCGCGCACCGGCGCGGGGAAGATCGATAAGCGCGCGTTGCGCGCGATATTGCATGTCGAGGGTTGATCAGCGACAGTTCAAGGTCGAACAGGAAGTGCGGAGGCACTATGCACATCGGTGGATTGCTTTCACGTCATGCGCGCTACCGCTCGAATCACACCGCTGTGATCGTCGGCGATGCGCGGCTCACGTATCGGGAATTCAACGCACGGGTCAACAAAGTCGCACACGCGCTGCTGGGGCTGGGTTTGACCAAAGGCGACAAGATTGCAACTGTGCTGCCGAACTGCATGGAGTTGCTCGAAGTCTACTGGGCGGCAGCGAAGACAGGACTGGTGGTGGTTCCGATGAGCACGCTGCTGCGTGGACAGGGGCTGGCGACCCTGCTGCGCGACTCGGACACTGCGGCGGTGGTGACCGATGCAGCGCACGCGCCGGTGATCGATGCCATCCGCAGCGACCTTCTCATCGACCCGGCACGGTTTTTGATCACCGACGCCCCGGATCGTCCGGGGTATCGCAATTATCACGCGCTGGTTGTGCCGATGTCGGAAGATGATCCGACGGGGATCGAACTGTGCAGCGATGACCCGTACAACATCATGTACAGCAGCGGCACGACCGGTTTGCCGAAGGGGATCGTTCTCACACACGGCGTGCGCGCCGGATACGGAACGATCTTTGCGTCGTCGTACCGCATCACGCCGGAAAGCGTCATTCTGCACGCAGGCGCTCTCGTTTTCAACGGCGCATTTCTGACCTTTATGCCAGCGTTCTATCTGGGTGCCACCTATATTCTGATGCCGGCATTCAATGCGCGACAGTTGATCGAGATCGCAATCCGTGAGAAGGTGACGCACATTAAGATGGTTCCGTCGCAGATTGTCGCTCTGCTCAACGAACCCGACTTCGACGAACGCCATGTGCCATCGATCGAGATGCTCGGCTCAGTTGGGGCGCCGTTGCATATGGAACACAAACTTGAGCTGGAACGGCGCTTCCCCAACCGGCTCTACGAATTGTACGGGTTGACCGAAGGGTTCATGACCATTCTCGACAAGTACCACCGCGGCGAAAAACTGGGGTCGGTCGGAGTTCCGCCCCCCTTTATGGAGATCAAAATCATCGACGATCAGGGGCGCGAACTGCCGCCCGGCGAAGTCGGCGAAATCTGCGGTCGGGGTCCGTTGATGATGACCGGCTACTACAAACGCCCCGATCTGACGGCGCAGGCGGTGATCAACGGCTGGTTGCACAGCGGCGACATGGGGTATGTCGATGCGGATGGGTTTCTCTACCTGGTTGATCGGAAGAAAGACATGATCATTTCCGGCGGGATCAACGTCTTTCCGCGCGACATCGAGGAGATTATCGTTCAGCATCCTGCCGTGCGCGAAGCGGCGGTTTTTGGCGTGCCGAGCGAGAAATGGGGCGAAACGCCGCTGGCGGCGGTCATTCTCAAGTCGCCCGGACTGGTATCGGCGGAAGAGTTGCGCGAATGGATCAACGCGCGCGTCGAAGCCGGGTATCAGAAGGTGTCGCAGGTGGTGATCATGGACGACTTCCCGCGCAGTGCAGCGGGAAAAACGCTCAAGCGGGTCATGCGGGACGAGTACTGGAAGGGGATGGAGCGCAAGATTTAAGCAACTGGAGGTGTCACCATGCCTTTCGTGACGGCGGGCGACCTGAACGTTCACTACATCGAACATGGCGCCGGTGAGCCGGTGCTGCTCCTGCACGGCAACTGGGCGACGTGTGGTTGGTGGGAGCCGACGTTGAATCTGTTGCCGTCCGGGTACCACGGAATTGCCCCCGATATGCGTGGACGGGGGAAGACGGAAGGACCGGATCACGACTACAGTTTGACGGCGCTGGCTCAGGACACGCTGATGTTTGCCGATGCGTTGGGTGTGGATCGTTTCCACCTGGTGGGGCATTCGCTCGGCGCCGGAGTGGCGCTGCAACTGGCGCTCGACCATGGGGATCGAGTGCGGTCGCTGATCGCGGTTGCGCCGCCGTGGGTTGATGGCATGCCTGCGGAAGCCAATTCGCCGGAACGTCAACAGATGCTGAAGGCGAACTTCGACCTGTTTGCGATGGCGCTGAAGGCGCTCGCGCCAACCGCTCCCGATGATGCGTTCTGGCGCCGGTTGGTTGCCGAAGGGCACGAGCAACGGATCGAGGCAGCGCTTGGCGCGATCAATGCGCTGGCGGCGTGGGCGCCGGGCGACACACTGCGTTCCATTGCGTGCCCGAAGCTGGTCATTGCAGGCGAGAACGATATTCTGGTGACGCAACCGGTAGCGGCGCGCGCTGCCGAGG
>Ga0209809_1002620_pt1 | contig 12382 bp, 8 predicted proteins | sample YNPMSTMetaG_FD_186172 | JGI IMG/M metagenome (GOLD analysis project Ga0209809, IMG submission 186172) | Anoxygenic and chlorotrophic microbial mat microbial communities from Yellowstone National Park, USA - YNP MS-T MetaG (SPAdes) (version 2) ... | reverse complement strand
CCCCCCCCGCATCCTGGCCGAGCACCTGGATAAAATCTGCACCGTGTTCGCCAAAGGCTACGGCATGGGCAACCGGGTGGGCCTGCTCGGCCCAGGAGAACAAATCGCCGGAATGACCGTGCCGCCCGATAAAGTGGGCTTTTGTACCGTATGTTCCATCACCCTAAACGGCGTGCTCTTAAAACACGGCATCCCCACCATCAGCCGATTCGGCGGCCTGCTCCAACTCCGCAACGGCCAACCCTGGCGATTCGTCGAAGCCATCCACTACGACGCCACCACCATCGACCCCCTGGAGGTCTTCATCCACAGCGGCATGACCGATTACATGGGGGCCATTACCGACGGCAACGGCCTGATCGGCGCCGGGTTCCGGGAATTTCCGGAAAATGCTCGGGACAAGGTGCTTTATCTGAGCCAGCGGTTTGCCGCCGTCGGTCTGGGCGGCCTACTGGAAGTCGGGCTACCCAACCAGCCGCTTCTAGGCTTTCCCGTCTCTCCCGGTCGATTCGGGGCCGTGGTCATCGGCGGGCTGAATCCGATCGCCATCCTCGAAGAATTGGGCCATCGCATCTCTTCCCGGGCCATGTCCGGCCTGCTGGATTACTGCCGACTCATGGCCGTCGAGGAACTCCACGAAGCCCTCAAACCGTACTTGTAATCCCTCCGGTCTTGGAAAGCCATGCTTCCAGAACGGATACCACAAAACCCTCCCCGCGTCCGGGGAATCCATCCCGATTGCTGCCGGATCGGTCGGCACCTTTGGACCTAGTACCTATGAATCCCATCGGCCTGCACCATCTTCTGGAACGCACTTTTGTATCCTATGTGGAGTATCATCCCCAGATCGATTCGACCAATAACCGTGCCCGCCGGATCGCTCTCGGGGAGGAACCCCTTCAAGGCCATGCTAGCCCCAGGAGAGAAACTCTCCGAAAGGCGCTGCCTTGCCTCATCCTAGCCGATCACCAATCGGCTGGCCGAGGCCGGGGGACCAACCGCTGGTGGACCGGACCGGGCAGTTTGGCAGCCAGTCTCCTGATGCCGCCGGTGGCCGAGTGGCCTCAACTTTTTTCCCCCTCTGCTGCAACCCGGTCCCACCGCCCCCAACAGGAATCCGCCTGGGAAGGACCGTCGGCCTGGTGCTGCTGTTGGTCCTCTCCGGACGCCGCCGGCCCTTTTGGCGATCCTGGCCCTTTTGGCGATCCTGGCCCTTTTGGCGATGCGGGCTCTTCTGGCGATCCAGGCTCTTTTGGCGATGCCGTCTCTTTAGGCGATCCTAGTTCTTTAGGCCATCCAGGCTCTTTAGGCGATGCCGGGTTTTCTGGCGATCCCGGTTCTGCTGGCAATGCCGGCTTTTGGGGCCAGGCGGGGCCGGAGTTTCCGCCTGGCTTAATCGGACTGGGCACCGCTTTGGCTGTGCTGCGCACGGTCCAGCCCCGTGTGCCGGGGTTGGCCGTGGGCCTGCATTGGCCCAACGATGTGTTCGCCGCTGGCAAAAAATTGGCCGGCATCCTGGTCGAAGTCCTCGCCAACGGCATGGTGGTCGTGGGAATCGGCGTAAATACCAATAACACCGTCCAGGAGGCCCCCGACGAGCTTCGGCCGCACTTGACCACCCTCCGGGATCTGTCCGGCCAAATCCACCCCCATGAGCACCTCCTGCTAGAACTGTTGGAACATTGCAAGGACGTATTTTCCCTAGCGGTGCCGTACCCTGATCGGGTGGCTTCGGAGGCCCATCGGTGGTGTTTGCAAAAAGGGCACCTGTTGAAAGTTCAGACTACTGGGGGGGTTATAGATGGCCTTTGTGAGGGGATTGGCTCCCGGGGAGAGCTCCTTCTTCGCACCTCCGACGGCCTTCGGCGGATATTTTCCGGCTCCATTCTTCGTTAACCTGCCCCGTTACCTTGAACTCCACCCTCCGTCGGATGGATCAAACCCCTCTACAGTGGGGTGGTTTGCCGACCATTCCCTTTTTTTGGGGGAGTTGGGTGCATGGAGTAACCCAATCGCAGGAACCGTGCGGGAGCCGATTCAGAGTGGACGGCCTCCTCCGACCCCGGTAGGATTAAAAACAGAAGCCTGCTCCCAAGGATTTCCCAATGCTCCCTTTGGGACGTGCCTATCTGCCCCAAAAGGAGGGATAAAATGGAACCCGCTGGGCGATCACGGTCAACCTCCTGGCTGGATTGGACTCTGCATGATCTGCTGGAGCAATTGGGCGGGGTGCCGGCCGACCGGGTCCGGATGCTCCCTCTGCCAGGCACCGCTACGGAAGAAGACCTGTTGGCCGTCGAAAGCCGAACCGGACGCGTCTGCGAACTGATCGACGGCGTGTTGGTCGAGAAGCTGCTGGGCGGGTACGAAATGGCCGTGGCGGTGGAATTGGCCTCTCTGGTCAGTCGCTTTGTCCAGACCCGGGGCTGGGGCGTGGTCTGGAAGATGGAAGGACCGCTGCGGATTTTGCCCGGCCAAGTCCGTTCGCCCGAAGTGGCCTATGTCAGTTTCCGGCGGTTGGGCAGGATTCGGGAGCCGCTGAAACCGGTTTTGCCGGTGGCACCGGATTTGGCCGTGGAAGTGCTCTCTCCGTCCAATACCCCCGGGGAGATGGAACGGAAACTGCGGGACTATTTTGCGGCCGGGGTGGAATCGGTCTGGTATATCGACCCGAAAGCCCGCAGCGCCCGCACCTATTCCAGCCTGGAGGACTGTGAGACGATCCCGACCGAAGGGGTGCTTCGGGGTGGCCGGGTCTTGCCCGGCCTGGTCGTTTCCCTAAAGGAAGTCTTCCACAAAGCCCACCCCCCCCAGCCCGAAGAGCTCGGCTGAGACTTACTTGGAGGCCCTTGTTGAGAGTTCCCGGGAAATTCCGGTGGACTGACCGCTTCGGTGGCTCAGCACCCTCGGCCGAAAGATTCCTCCTCATAGGTTAAGGGAACTTCAGTCGGCGGATGGGGGGAGAGGTTGCGGCATTCGGCGGGAGAATTGCTGGGCTAGCCAGTGGAAAAAGTCCTTTCCCGGCGGGGCGTAGGGACGGAATTTTTCCCATGTGCCTGCGGATTCCTGGTAGAGGACGGCCCGTTGCATGCCCAGGTTGGCCCCGATGGTGGAATCCACCAGGTTGCTGGAATCCGAGGCGTTCATGGCAAACAGGACCCGCATTTCGAACTCCGGCAGGGCGTGCCGATCTAGCCAGCGGGTGAACGTATGATAGCTATCGCACCAGATCAGGCAGTGGATGCCCCAGGCGGGGCCTTCCCGGAGGATTTGGGCCAATTGCTGGGCGGGGCTGGCTGGCCGATCTTCGCCCCCAAACGAAAAGCCAAAATCCTCTTCTGCCCGGCGCAACGAGCGGAATCGGCTCAGATGGTAGATCAGCACGTACACGGGCGGGGCCTGTTCCAGGTTGGCCGATTGCCGACGGGCAAGCTCCTCGGCCACCGCAGCGACCGCTTGGACGCTTTGGCCCGGCAGAACCACTTGGATCGGCTGTGGCAGCACGGAGGCCAAGCGGGCAAAATAGTCCGTTTCCGGAGCGTCCGGCCGGGTCCCCTCTAGAATATATATTTGTATAGATGAACTGCCGTCCGGATTTCGGGGCGGATATTGGGCGGCCAGGCTCACCACCGCCGCCGTCAGCAGCCCACGGGCCAGGTCCTCCCGTTGTCCGACGATCAGCAGGTTGCTCCCGGTTTGTCGGCTGAAGCTGGCCTGCGTGGGCGGTTTGATGGAGACGGCCTCCCCCAGCCAGATGCGGGCAGCCCGGGGCGGCTCCGCCCAATCTGCCGCCTCCAGCATCGACCGGAGCTGGGCATTCTCTTCCAATCGGGCCGGCACATTGCCTTCAAACACAATCGGTGCTCCGGCTCGATAGGACCGGGCCTGGGCAAACTCCCGCAGCTCGGCCAGGTACTTTTCTCGCTCTGCGTCCGGCAACCAAAAGACCTGGAACGGATGGTTTCCTTCGTACAGGCCGTTGGCGTCGTTGTAGATGGCTTCGCCGGGCCGGGTCAGGAGCCGGGCTGCCGTGTTCTCTTCGCTGAGGATCAGATGGGCGTCGGTTTCGCTGCACTGGAGGGCGATGCGGACGGCCATTTGCCCCAAGGTGCTTCGGGGCAGAGAATAGGCCCCGGCCAAGGTTTGGGAACCCAGCAGCACATGGATGCCGAAAGCCCGGCCTTGCCGAACCAGTCGATCCAGCAGTAGAGCCGCTGCCTGGGCGATCCGGTCGTCTTCGACAAAGAGTTCTTGAAATTCGTCCACGATGAGCAGGATGCGGGGCAGTCGGGCCTGAGGGTTTTGCTGGCGGAAACTGGGCAGGTCCTGCACGCCGTGTTGGCGGAACAAATCGCCCCGCTCGTGCAACAGGCCGTCTAGCCGTTCCAGCACCGACAGGCCGAACTCCCGTTCGCTTTCGATGGCGATGACCCGTGCGTGGGGCAGACCGGCCGCTGCATAGGCTTTGAATTCCACGCCCTTTTTGAAATCCACCAGGTACAGTTCCACTTCGTCGGGGCTGTAGCGGAGGGCCGTCTGCGTGATGAGCACATGCCAGAGGGTGGATTTGCCCGAACCGGTTTTCCCGGCCACCAGCACATGTTGGGAGGTACCTTCGCCCAGGCGGAGGTATTGGAACTTTTTTGCACCGGCTCGGCCGAGGGGGACTTCGAGGCCGTCTTGGCTTGTGGCGGTCCACCATTGATCTGGTTGGGGCACCCCGGAGGCGAAGGGGACTTCGACTTTGCCGGCCTCTTGGACCGCCTCGCCCACCCGGCGCACGATCTGGGTAAAAAGTTCCGGCGGGGGCAGCGGATCCGGCTCCAAAGGCAACGGTCCCACCTCCGGATGCTTCCACACAAACCGGCCCTGGAGCCAATGAAGCGTCCAGGCGTAGGGTTCCAGGTCGGACAGATGGAAGTCCCGGGGCAGCCGAAGCCGTTCATCCACGCTCATCAGCGTAAACACGCCGCAGCGTGCGCCGCTGGAAATGATGCTGCGCAATCGGGCCGCCGCACTCTCTTGAAACCCGGCGGGGAAATTGGCCACCACGAGCAGCCGGTACGGCTCGGCCAACTCGCCGGCAAACGCATTATACTGAACAATTGTTTCAAACTCGTTCCGCAGATACACCTGCAGGACGGTTTCCATGTGCTGGGTCAGATCGGCTAATCGCTGATCGATGTGGGCCGGTTCGGTCCAGATGCGACTGGAGACCAGTTTTTCGTCGTAATCGGCCAGGTGCATGAAGGCAGAAAAATTTTCACCTAGGCCGACCGGGTCGATGATCGTCAGACGCAGTTTGGCAGGCGGCAGGGCCGTGAGCAACCGAAGCAAAATCGTCTGCATCAGTTCCACCGCCTCCGTCCGACCCTCTTGGCCGACCCGGAGCAACAACAGCGGCCAATCCGGAAACGGCACCAGCGCCGGAACTTCCCAGTCCGTCTGCGGGAGCGGAAAATCCGGATGTTCCGGCAGCCCACCGGCTAGCTCCGCCATAGCAAGTCGAAACCGGCCAAACCGCACCCCAGCCGGCATCTGCCCAGGCGGCGTCCAGCCAGCCCAATCCACCTGCTGCCAGGCCGGGCAAAACGGATCGGCCGATTGATGGGCCGATTCCACATGGCGGCTAAATCGGCCGATGGTTTCCTGCCAACGCCGGCGCAGGGCCTCCCATCGCCGCTGCCGCTGCTGTTCGACACGCTGGACATATCGCCGGTATCGGGCTTGCAACCGGGCCGATTCGCTTTGAAATGCCTGGTCCAGTTCGGCCAAGCGGTGTTGGAAGTCGGCTTCTAGTTGGGCCAGATGGCGGCGGTGTTCGTCGGCCAGTTGTTGCAACCGGGCCGGGTAGGTGGTATCCAATTCCGCCAGATCGGCTTGGTGTTGGGTTTGCAGCCGCGCCAACTCCTCGGCGGCGGCCTGGTCGGCCTGCCGAAGTTGCTCTTGCAATTGCCGATACATGGCCTGTTGCGTCTGGCGGCAGTGGTTTTGGGCAATTTCCAAAGCGTGGGATCGGGCACTTTCGGCCTGTTGGCGCAGGGTTCGGAGGGTGTGATAGATGTGGGCGGCTCGACGCCGGGCCTTGGGATAATAGACAGCCAATCCGATGCTGCTCAAGACCAGGCCGACCAGAGCGCCTTGGGCCCAGGCCAGGCCGGTGGTCCAGCCTCCCCAGGCTGCCCCAACCAATGCCGCTGCCAACATTCCGGCCAGGACCAGCAGGATCGGCTGCCCGCCCTCCAGCAAACGGCCTGCAGCAAACCGGTCCAACCGGGCCAGGTGGTGCCGGGCTTGTTCCACCAGCTCCGCCAATCGCCCCGTTGGATCTTGTCCAGTGGCTTCCGGTTGGGCTGGGCTGGTCGGCCGAGAGCCTTCTTGGCTGACCGTGGCCTCGGTTGCTTCGGAAAACTTCCGACTCCATAGCCAGCGCTGGCGCAGCCGGCCGACAGCTTGCTCGTGTAACCCCACCATTTCCTGCCAAAGGCTTTCGATGCGGGCCTGGGCGGCCTGAAGTTCTAAGATCGGCCTCTTCTGGGTGGCGTCGTAGATGGTCTGCGCTTCCCATTGAGTTTCTTGCAATCGGCGGCGGATGGCTTCGGTCTGCTGCTGGAACTGCTCGATCCGCTCTCGACGTTTCTTTTCGTATTCTCGCTGGAGCCGGGCTTGTTCCGTCTGAAAACGGCTTTCGGCCGCCTGCCGATCTGCGGTGTACTGCTCCTGCAGGGCGGTTTTGTCGGCCTGGTACTTTTGTTCCAGGGCAGTCCGAAGCTCCGTGTAGCGTTTGGTAGCCGACTCGGTTTTGACGGTAGCCACGGCCGGGATGCGGCGCTGGGCCGGGGCACGGCGCCGGTTCAGCCGGGCCAACTCCCCCAGCCAGCCTTCCCAGGCCTTGCAGGAAAGTAGCTCGGCATCCGGACCAGCAAGTGCGTCGTCCGAAGGGACCAATGGATTTGCCGATGGCCCAGAATTCACGGATGGCCCCGCCTGGGCCGATGGCCCAGGAGTTGCCGATGCTCCTGCCCAGGCCGATGGCCCAAAATTCGCCGATGGCCCCGCCTGGGCCGATTGACCCGAAGGTACCAATTCCCCCGCCTGGGCCGATTGAGCTAAATGGACCGATTGCCCTGCTGGGATCAATTGCCCAGAATTTTCGGATTGCCCTGGCTGGGCCAACTGCCCAGAATTGGCCAATTGCCCTGCGTGGGCCGGTTGCCCAGAAACTGCCTCTTCCTGCCGGTCATTCATACGAGGATTCTCCACACTCCTTGGCCGCCTCGGCAAACGTCTCATCCAGTCGGCTGATTGCCTCCAGGGCCTCCCGCACCTTGGCTTCCAGCGGGCCAAGATAGGTATTTCGGAAAAAGTCCATGGCCGGGTCGTTCCACCGCTCCCGTAGGGTCTCGGTGGTCTTTTTGAGCATGTCCAGGGCTTCGTGCAAGCGGGCTGCGGGTGATCGAAAGTCCCAAAGTCGCATCCGGTGGTCCTCCCGCTTATCCTCCGCCTTCCGACAAGGGAGGATTTTCGGCAGGTTGGGCCGGTGCCGTCGGCCTGTCAGGGTCGGCGGAACCAGGGGTCTTATTGGACGTGATCAATTGGATACTAAAAGGTGCCATCTTGTCAGGGTCGGCGGAACCATCTGTCCGGGAGTTCCCTGGGGCGGCTGCTGGCTCAGGAGCGCTCCGGCCAGTTTGTGCCGGTGGTGTTTCCGAATCGGCCTGGCCGGGACCGGGAGAAGTTGCGGCCTCAGGAGCGGTCGAAGGGGGTTCCGTTGTCCCCCGGCCAGCCGAGACCAACCCCTGGACTGCCTCCAGAAGCGATTTAGGCGTGGGGACCGCCTCTTGGCCCACATAGGACTCCAGCGCCCGTGCCATCCGGCGCAGAGCGGCCAAGGCCCGGGGATATTCCGCCCCGAGCCATTCGGCCAACGGTCCCACTTGGCCCCGGTATTCTTCCGTTTGTTTGGCGGTTCGGTAGGCCCATTGGCGGACCAGGCGCTGTTTTTCCATGGCTAGGTCCAGTCGCTTCTGCGCCCGCTGAAGGGTCTTTTTCTGGTCGATGCAACTGGAGGGGGCCTCTTCGATGCGGTGGATGAGCCGGGCCTGTTCCAATTCCCGCCGCGCACGGGCTACCGCCTCCCAGCCCCGCCGGACCTCCGCCTCCCAATAGCGGGGCCGGTCTTGCTCGATCCACTGGCTGGCCCGACGCAGTTCCAGGTCCAGGTCGGCCAAGGCGGCCTGGGCCTCCTCGGCAAACCGCACCAACGCCGCGGCCAAGGTGTCCACATCTTCAATGGCCAGCACTCGGGCTGACTTGGCCATCAGTTCACCCTCCTGCCACGTAGGCATCCGGCCCCTTCGGCCTACGGGGCCGACTCCTGTGTCCTTCCCGCGGAAGCGGCAGTCCAAGTATTCCACCCTCTCCCCACTGCGGGAGAGGCCGGCCAGAGCCGCGACCGCTAGGGAGCGGCACGCTGGCCGGCCCAGGGGGAACCAACACGCCTCTCCCCTTTGCGGGAGAGACCGGCCTGGCCTTTGGCCAGGCCAGGTGAGGGGCTCCCCGTGTCATTCCTGCGAAAGCAGGAATCCAGGTCCTCTGTGTGCCGCTCCCGTGTCATTCCTGGGTAAGCAGGAATCCAGGCCGTGCTTGGGCTGCCAAAAATTTCCCCCCTCAGCCGGCTTCGGCTTCGCCTCAGCCGGCCTCTCCCACCAGGGGAGAGGCGGGTTCTGGATTCCTGCTTGCGCAGGCAGTGACACAGTAGGTCCCTCTGTTCGTTTTGGCTGTCTTTCGGTTATCCCCTACGATTGTTGCAGATACTGGTCGATGTACTCCGCTTTGCGCAGCAGGTAGGGGATATGCTGTTCGTTGATTTCGATGAAGCGGGCCAGCACTTTCAGGTGCTGTTCGAATTGCTCGGTGAATTTCTTATGTTCCTGGTCCCGCCAGGTTTTGGCCAGGTTGGCCATCTGGGCCTGCAAGGCGCCGATCCGCTCTTGCAGTTCCGTGTTGAATTTTTTCAGACTCCGGGCAAAGTGCCGAAGTTCTTCCGGATCGACAATCGCCTGCGGCATAGGAAAGTTCCTGTTGGGGCCGGAGGACCAGTTGACGCCAGAGGAAAACACTCTAGCCGAATGAAGGGGCACGATGTGTCATTCCTGCGTAAGCAGGAATCCAGGTTTATTCCCGCGAAAGCGGGAACCCAGGACACATGGGCTTTTCCTTCTTTTTGGACTGCCGCTTTCGCGGGAATGACACACGCAGTTCAGCCCGCCATGGGAGAGGCGAGTTGCTTCATTTGGCTCCAATGTTATGACTTTGGGAAGTATCTGCCGGCTGGCCTTCTGCCAGAAGCAAACGGACGGCCGTCCCTCCGCAGGAGACCGTACCCAACGCGCTTCCTGGTTGCCTCCCGCCAGTCGCTCTGCAACGGGCTTGCTTCCAGTCAGTCGCTTTGCTGGGGGATTGCTTCCCGCCGGGGGTTTTCTACGGGATTATTTCCCGGCAGACGTTCTCCTGGAAGGCTTGCTTCCCGCCAGGCGTCTCTATTTCCATCTTACCATAGAAAAGCTCTTTGGAGGCAGGCGGGCCGAAGTGGAGGGACCTGTTTGTCAGGTCCTCGCCTCTCCCCTGGCCGTTCCTTTACGCCTCTCCCTTGGTGGGAGAGGCCGGCTCCAGGCGAAGCCGAAGCCGGGTGAGGGGGCAAGCCCGCCGGGCACGACGAGCGTGCCCCTCCATTTCTGGAGGGACCTGCTTCGGAGGTCCGCCCTAGAGGGACCGCTGGTCAGGCCCGCTGCTTGCCTCCCCCCCTGGCGGGAGAGGCGTACTGGATTGCTGCTTTCGCAGGAATGACATCCAAGGGGGCCGCCTCGTACCGCAGACGTCCCGTCTGCCCTCTTTGCCTCTCCCCTGGGGAGAAAGCCCGGCTGCGGCGAAGCCGAAGCCGCCCCGTTTCTCATCCCCTGAGGAATCTATCCTCTTCTAATGCCCGGGGGATTCTCCACCCCTCTTCTGGTAAAAGTATCCCCCTCATGCAGGGATGCCCAAAATTCTTGAAAATTTCGGCCCAGCCGGGTGCAAAATGTTTGCAACCCGCGGCAGGCGTAATTATACCGAAAATCGGGTTCTAGGATGCGGGGTCCTGCCAGGAAATGCCGGTCCCGAAGAAACTAGGTTTTCGTAACATTTTAGCCAAATGGAGGAACGTGCTTGCCAGGCCCGCAAAAGCGGCGATCCAAGGTAGATACCTCCCAGGGATCGGCCCGACAAGCATCTCCCTCCAAGGGTTTTTCCTTCGGCTAAAATGGTACGAAAATGAATGGGTCCGTTGGTTCCACATGGGGAAGTCTTTTGTGAGAAAGGCGAATCGTATGAGCACGCGTCGGAACTGGCTTATCGGTTTGGTTGTGGGGGGCGTGATGGTGGCTTTCGCTGGGGCCTCGGCACAGGCCGCCTTGATCAATGTGGCCCTCGGCAAACCCGCTAGCCAATCCTCAACCTTAGGTTCTTCCTATACCGCAGACAAAGCGGTGGATAATAATTTGGGCACTTTCAGCCATACGGTGGGCGGCGCCGACCCGAATCCTTGGTGGCAGGTAAATCTGGGCGGCAATTATATCATTCAGTCCATTACCCTGGAAAACCGCCGCGATTGCTGCCAATTGCGATTGCAAGATACCCGGGTCCAGATTCTCGGAGCGGATGGCTCCACCGTCGTATGGGATTCGGGCACTCTGTATCCTGGGCCAATCTATAACGATAGTGAGATTCCTCTTACTACCACGTTGAACCTGACGGCTTTGGCCGGGGGGCCGGTGCGCGGCAACTATGTCAAGGTAAGCCGCACCGGCGGAAATCCACCCGGAGGAACCGATCATGATCGATACGTGCTCTCCCTGGCTGAGGTCGTCGTAAGTTCGAACCTCATCACCACCGGCGGCACGGCCCCAGGCGGTTTCGCAAAACGGGGATCCAATTCCGACGTGCTTTATCACCTCGAGGCCGGCAAGGGGGTTACCTTAAACGGCTCTCAAGTAAGCCAATGGGCCGACCAGAGCGGCCGGGGAAATAGCTTCAGCCAAACGGATACCAACCGCCAGCCGACGTATCAAAGTTCCGGCTTCGGACCTAACAACAAACCGGCTCTCCGGTTCGACGGAGATAACAGTGATCCAGACGGGACAGGACCGTTGCTGCCTGGCGCCTATTCGGACACCTTGATCTTGAATACTTCCACCGCTCCTAGGACGGTCTTTCTGGTCAACAGCACCTTAGCGCACCGCGGCTTGGACGGCATCTGGGGCCTCAATAATGCGGATACCGGCATCCGCCGTACAAGTTCCTCTGCATGGCAACATCCCGGCAATACCAACGACTTCACCAACCAAGGCAGCATGTACGTCAACGGCAGTTCCGGGGGAAGTGTAGGCCTGAATACCCCGCATATCTTGGTGGGCGTAACCAACCAGGGATTTACTTTTGGAAGTACTAACATCGGCAATTATTTCGTTTACGGTCATCCGGCCGGATCGCGAGCCTGGAATGGGGATTTAGCCGAGGTGTTGGTCTTTAACCGGCCGTTGAACCTGGCGGAGATTCGGGTGGTGGAGAACCATTTGAGCGCCAAATACGGGATTGCGCTGGCCAGCGGCACTGACTTTTACGCCGGCGACGAGCCGACCAAGGGCGACTATGACCTGGATGTGTTCGGCGCCGGCCGGGTCGATGCCAACAACAAGCTCCTGGAAGCCGGTAGCGCCGGATTCGGCTTCCAACTGGTGGATAGCACGCTGGGGGACGGCGAGTTCCTCATGGCCGGGCATAAAAAGCCGACCAATGCTTGGGTGAGCACGGACTTGCCGCCGGGCAGCGGGATTCGGCTCCGATGGGACCGGGTCTGGTATGTCGATGCTACCGGCACGATGGACGCCCTGTTTGCTTTCGGTTTTACTGACGGCGGCCTGAGTCCGCAGACGCTCCAGCCGGCCGAGTATTACGCCCTCCTGTACAGCCCCACCAATGATTATCAGTTCAGCGTTCTGGCGGCGGGCCAGTGGAACGGGCCGGACCAGATCTTCTTCCAGCTCAGCGGCAGCCAGATTCAGGACGGCTACTACACCCTGGGCATTGCCGTGCCGGAACCGGCCAGTCTGGTGCTTTTGGCCCTGGGCAGCCTAGGCTTGTGGCTCCTGCGCCGCGTTTTTTCCTAGATTGACTGTATCCCCCGGGAACAACGACCACCATCTGTGCGGATCGATCCGATTTTTAGCCCCTCCATCTGCTAGGGGGCCGGGCAGGTAGCTACAGTCCAACGAACATGGTACGGAAAATTTTATCCCCCTGCTTGATAGCGCCAGGGGGGGGGTGATTATACTAACAAGGTACT
>Ga0209809_1002619_pt1 | contig 12393 bp, 9 predicted proteins | sample YNPMSTMetaG_FD_186172 | JGI IMG/M metagenome (GOLD analysis project Ga0209809, IMG submission 186172) | Anoxygenic and chlorotrophic microbial mat microbial communities from Yellowstone National Park, USA - YNP MS-T MetaG (SPAdes) (version 2) ... | reverse complement strand
GCCAGGCCCAACTCGACGAAGCCCAACGTCGGCTCAGCGATACGAAGCTTCTGGCTCCGTCCGACGGCCTGATCCAGACCCGCATCCGCGAAGTGGGCGAATGGGTCCAGGTGGGAGAGCCGATTTACACCCTCAGCCTGACCAATCCCGTCTGGATCCGGACCTATGTGAACGGATTGGACCTGGAGCGGATTCGGCCCGGCATGGCCGTTACCGTGCAGACCGACGCTGGCCGACAGTATCCGGGCCGGATCGGCTTCATTTCGCCGGTAGCCGAATTTACACCTAAAACCGTGCAGACTCGGGAGATTCGGACCAATCTGGTCTATCGGCTTCGGGTGATCGTGGCGGACCCGAAAGGGGAACTTCGACAAGGGATGCCCGTTACCGTGCTGGCGCCGGCGCAAGGGCAATAGAAAACAGATTGTTGGGGGGGATTGGGGTGCTCTGGCCCAACCACGCAGGAGAAGCCGGATGGCGGGCCAAACAGCAATGACGGTCCACGAAGTCACCAAGCGGTTTGCTCCGCACAGGCCGCCGGCGATTGCCGGGCTGTCGGCGGAGATTCGCTATGGCCAGATTACCGGTCTGGTCGGGCCGGACGGAGCGGGCAAAACCACGCTCCTGCGTCTGATGGCCGGGCTGTTGCCCCCGGACCAAGGACAGATACTCCTGGAAGGCCGCTCGGTAGCCGATCCGGCGGTTCGCGCAGAGCTGGGCTACATGCCGCAACGGTTCGGCCTGTATGAAGAGCTTACCGTGTTGGAGAACTTACATTTGTATGCGGACCTGCGTGGGCTGAGCGGCGGGGATCGGCAGAGGGCGATCGCTCGGCTTTTGGAGTTTTCCGGTTTGGGGCCGTTTGGCGATCGGCTTGCCGGTCGGCTTTCCGGCGGGATGAAGCAAAAGCTGGGGTTGGCCTGCGCCCTGTTAGGAAATCCGAAACTGCTGCTTCTGGACGAGCCGACCGTCGGGGTGGACCCCATCTCTCGGCGGAACTTATGGGAGATGGTCAACGAATTGGCAGCCCAGGGACTGGCCGTGGTCTGGGCCACCGCGTACCTGGACGAAGCGGAACGATGCCCCGAGGTGCTGGTGCTGCAGGAAGGTCGCTTGCTCTTTTCCGGTCCGCCCGGAGAGCTGACCCGCCGAATGATCGGCAAGATTTTTTTGGTTTTGGTGCCGGGGGAGCAGCGGCGTTCGGCGGCCGCCCAATTGCTCCAGCGTCCGGAAGTGGCCGACGCTAGCGTCCAGGGGGGCCGCCTCCGGGTGGTGCTTTGGGAGACGCCGGCCGAGCGGCCAAGCCCATCTGCCCCCAGCGGGTCCAACCCTCCCGAGCAAGCTCCCGATGGGCGAGACTCCCCTGGGCAAAGCCCTGCTGGCAACCGGACTGCTTGGCCGGGCCAACAGTGGACGCCCACCCCGCCCCGGTTTGAGGATGCGCTGTTGGTGCTTTTGGGCGGGGTAGCCAAGGAGCGGCTGGCCCGGGCGTTTTCCTTTTTCCCGCAGCGAATCGGTCAGGCGGATTTCGAGGGGTCCTGGGCGGTGGAAGCGACGGGGCTTACCAAAAAGTTCGGCTCGTTTACGGCGGTGGATCGAGTCAGTTTCCATGTAGGCCGGGGAGAAATTTTTGGCCTCCTGGGCCCGAACGGAGCGGGCAAAAGCACCACGTTCAAGATGCTTTGCGGCCTGCTTCCGCCCACAGAAGGCAAGGCCCGAGTGGCCGGGGTGGACATCCGCCACGCAGCAGCAAAGGCCCGGAATGCTATGGGATATATGGCACAAAAGTTTAGTCTGTACGGAAATTTAAGCGTCCGGCAAAACCTGGAGTTTTTCGGCGGGGTCTATGGACTGGCCCGTCGGGAGCTTTCGGAGATGGTCGGCCACATGACCGAAGAGTTCCAACTGGGCCCTTTCATGGACACCAATGCGGAGGAGTTGCCGCGGGGCATCCAGCAGCGGTTGGCGTTGGCCTGTGCACTTTTGCACCAACCGCCGGTGCTCTTCCTGGATGAGCCGACCAGCGGGGTGGATCCGCTCACCCGGCGGGAATTTTGGATGCGGACTGCCGCTTTGGCCCAGCGGGGCAGCACCGTGATTGTTACCACCCATTTTATGGACGAGGCGGAATACTGCGATCGGCTTGCCCTGATGCACCAAGGCCGGATCATCGCCGAGGGTTCGCCGGACCAGATCAAGGCGTCGGCGGCCACACCGGGGCTACCCACGCCCAGTTTGGAAGATGCCTTTGTGGAACTGCTGCGCCGAGAGGCGAAGGAGTTTGTGGAAACAGCCGCCCCATAGAGAAGGCCCACCGGATAGTGTTCATTGTTTTATATCACCCTCTCCAGCCGCAAGTCCACCCGTTTCCCTGACAAAGGTTTCCCGATGCCGACTCCCCCTAGCCGAGCTAAACGCATCTGGAGTTTGATCCAGAAGGAATCCCGGCAGATTGTGCGGGACCCCAGCAGTATTATGATGGCCTTTGTGTTGCCGATGATTTTGCTGGGGCTTTTTACGTATGGGGTGTCGCTGGATTTGCGGCATATTTCGATCGGCGTGGTGGTGGAGCGGATGACACCGGAAGCGGACAGTCTGGTGGCGGCGTTTGGGTCCAGCGGGTATTTTCGGGTCCGGGTGGCCGAGGATCGCCGAGTTCTGGAGCCGCTTTTGGTAAGCGGCCAGGTGCAGGCGGTGGTGGTGATCCCGGCGGATTTTGCCGACCGTCGGCTTTCTGGGCAACCCAGTCCGGTCCAGGTCTTGGTCCGAGCCGCCGAAGCCAATACCGGTGAACTGGTGCTCAACTACACCGAAGGTACGCTTCGGCAGTGGCAACAAAACCAGTGGGTGGCGCAGGGACTCGGCGCCAGGCTGCCGGGAGTGCAATGGGAACCTAGAATCTGGTTCAATCCGGAAGCGGATTACCTGGCGGCCATGCTGCCCGGCTCGATTGCGGTGATCATGACGCTGATCGGCACGATGCTTACCTCCCTGGTGGTGGCCCGGGAATGGGAGCGGGGCACCATGGAATCGCTGCTTTCCATGGGGCTGAGCCGGGCGGAGCTATTTCTGGGGAAATTCTTCCCCTATTTTCTGCTGGGCATGTTGGCCATGGAACTGATCAGCGTGGTGGGGGTGGTGTTTTTGGGTGTACCGTTTCGGGGTTCGTGGTGGGTGCTGCATCTGGTAACGGCCGTTTATCTGGGGTATGCGTTGGGCTTGGGGCTGACGGTGTCGTCGCTCACGCGGAGCCAATTTTTGGCCACCCAAGCGGCGCTCATCATCGGGTTTTTGCCGTCGTTTTTGCTTTCGGGATTGGTGTTTGAGATTCAGAGTATGCCGGCGGCGATTCGGATGTTGACGTGCGTTTTCCCGCCCCGATATTTTGTCACGGTGCTCAGGACGCTGTTTCTGGCCGGGGATGTTTGGGACGTGGTGCTGCCGAATACGGCCATTTTGCTTTTGTTTGCGGGAGTGCTTTTGGGATGGGCCATGCGGGCCACAAGGACCAACCTGGCATGAACACGGCCTTTGGGGTAATGAAAAACGTAACACTTTAGCCGAATGAAGGTGTGCAATGTGTCATTCCTGCGTAAGCAGGAATCCAGGCTTGTTCCCACGAAAGCGGGAATCGGGGGGCTTGCCCCGTAAGCGGGAACCCGACAATAGGAAGTGCTCCTATGTTCTGGATTCCCACTTTCGTGGGAATGACAATAAAGAGCCCCCTCACCCGGCCAGGCTGACGCCTGGCCGGCCTCTCCCGCCAGGGGAGAGGCGAGTTGCTTCATTCGGCTAAAGTGTTCCGAAAAACCTATCCATTTCCTAGCCGAGCGGAGCGGCGGAGCGATGTGGCAGCGGATTGGTCGATTGATAGTGAAAGAATTTTTAGTGGTGTTGCGGGACCCGCGTACCCGGCTCATTCTGGTCGTGCCGCCGATGGTGCAACTGCTGATTTTCAGTTTTGCTGCCACCCATGAGGTGCGCAACGTCGTGCTGGGCGTCTATAACGAAGACCAGGGGTTGGCAAGCCGAGAACTGCTGGACCGCCTCCATGCGATCCCGGAGACGTTTTCGCGGATCGAATACTTTGCGAATCTCCGGTCGGCCGAGGAGGCGCTGTCGGCCCAACGAGTGCTGGCGGTCCTGCATATTGGACAAACGTTCTCCAAGGAATTGCTTTCGGGCGGGGCCGGGCCGGTCCAGGTGCTGACCGATGGCCGACAGTCCAATTCGGCCATGATCCTCCAGGGGTATTTGGCGCGGATTCTTGAGGATTTTGCCGCTCAGGCGGTTGGCAGCGTACGAGTTGCCGCCCCTCCCAGCGACGAGGCAGAAAACCTGTTGGCCGGGGCCGATTCGGCTCCGGCGGCGGCAAAATCCCTCGGCCAGACGCTCCGCCCCATCAGCCGCATGTGGTTCAACCCAAACCTAAACCCCATCTGGAGCACCCTGCCGGGCCTGGTGGCCGTGCTGAGCAACCTAGTGGCCCTTTTGATCACGGCCCTTTCGGTAGCCCGGGAAAAGGAGCTGGGAACATTTGAGCAGTTACTCGTTTCGCCGCTTCGGGCGGGCGAGATTCTGGTAGGTAAAGCCGTGCCGGCCGTAGTCCTGGGGAGCCTGGAAGGGACACTGATGATCACGATGGCAGTGCTGGTCTTCCGCTTGCCGCTGAGTTGGCATGGTCTGCAAGTGCTGCTGGCGGCCATGCCGCTCTTTCTGATCGCGGTGGTGGGCATTGGACTTTTTGTGTCGTCGTTGGCCCGCACGCAACAACAAGGGCTGTTGGGTGCGTTTACCTATCAGGTGCCGGCCACGTTGCTTTCGGGCTTTGCCACCCCTGTAGAAAACATTGCCCTCGGGCTACGATGGATTGCCTACGTGAATCCGCTTCAGTATATGGTGAGCCTGGCGCGGATGGCCTTTTTGGAAGACCCGGGCTGGAATGTGGTGTTGGGGCTGATCTGGCCGATGGTGCCGATCGGGCTGGTCAGCCTAACCGCCGCAGCCCTGCTGTTCCGGCAGGCCACCCTGCTGGCAGCAGCAGGAAAATGAGCCGACGACCGGCGTAGGGAGTTCCTGCCGGACATGCTCGCTTCCCATCCCACTGGATGAAGCCCGACTTCCAAAAGCTTGCAATCTCTTCCCGATGGTGTGAAAATGGTATAGGTTTCCGCCCGAGAATCGGGTAAGTCCCAAATAGGAACTTCGTAGAGGCTGCCTCTCCCTTGCTTTGGCAACCAACCGAGGTACCCCATCCAATTGCTAAACCCCTCCAAAAACAGGAGTGTTCTGATATTCCTCCGCTCCAATCGTTCGGATAGGGTAAAACGGATTTTCAGGACAGTCTGTTAGAGAAAACAGCCCGATACCCCCTTCCGATTAAAAAATCCCACGGAACGTTTTTGGTCTCGGAAAGGTTTGGCTTTTGCACAAGGAGAAATGCCATGTGTGTCCAGCACGATTGTTCTGGATGTGTGAATCGGCGAGAGTGTTTGAAGCTGATGTCGCTGTCGGCCGCAGGGCTGGGCGCCTGGAGCACCTCGGCCGCCGCAGAGTCGGAAGGCCCAGGACCGGCCGACTTTGTCGATCCGGCCAAGTTGCGTCCCAAACCCGAAGTGCGGATCATGGCCAGCTTTTTGGAGATGCCTCGGCCGTATTGGCTTGGCTGGCCGGGCACGGCCTATGATCTGGACGGCCATCAGAAGGAGTACAGCGGCCTGTTGGCCCAGTCGGCCCAACGTTTGGGCATCCAGGTGGAATTGCGGCCCCAGCCGATCAACAACGAAGGGGACCTTACCGCCTGGATCAACCAGATCAAAGAGAAAAAGCCCCATGGCGTCCTGGTGATATTCCAGCATATTCACTGCTGGGGCTGGGCCTCTATGGTAGCCAAGCAAACCCAGATCCCCTTGATCGTGTTCGCTCCGATTGGGACTGCATTTACCGGTCATGTGGCTGGTCCTAGCCGGACGCCGGGCATCTACGTGGTCTCCTCACTGGATTGGTCGGCCGTGGAAGACGGCCTGCGCATGGTCCGGGCCAAACGCATGTTCGAGGAAACCCGGGTCCTTTGGATTCGAGGCAAGGAGCGGAACGAAACCGTTCTAGAACGCCTGGGTACCAAAGTCCGGGCCATCCCTCGCGACACGTTCAACCAGGAGTTCGACAAACAGCCGGTTACCGAGGAGGTCAAAGAGCTGGCTGCCCAATTGCGCAAGCAGGCGGCCAAGATCGTGGAACCCAACGAACAGGATACGCTGAATTGTATGCGGGCGTATGTAACGGCCAAACGGCTGCTGGCCCGGGAACAGGCCAACGCCTTGTCCATGGACTGCCTGGGCATGGTGGAGGCCAAGTTGGTCCCCACGCCGCCCTGTGCCGGTTGGACGCTCTTGCAGGATCAGGGCATCACGGCCGGGTGCGAGGCGGACCTATGGGGTGCCATGTCGCTGATGCTGACCAGTTATCTTTTGGATCGGCCTGGGTACATGAACGATCCGGTGCCGGAGACGGTGCACAATACGCTGATAGCGGCGCATTGTACCAGCGGAAGCCGGATTGCCGGGTTCGACAAGCCGCCGGCGCCGTACATTTTGCGGAACCATTCGGAGTCGGCCTTGGGCGTGGCGATGCAGGTGCTCTGGCCGGAAGGTCAGCCGGTGACTCTGGTGCGGTTTACGGGGCCGAACGACCTGATTGTGGATACGGGCAAGGTGGTGGGCAACGTGCAGACGCCGCCTGCGGGTGGTTGTCGGACTTCGGTGGAGATTGCCATGGATGCGGTGGAGGATTGCCGGGATGTGCAGGGATTCCACCAGGTGGTAACGCTGGGGAACCATTTCCGAGTGCTGCGTGGTTTCTGCGAGTTGTACGGCATCAAACTGGTCCGCTCACCCAGATACTCTACGTTCATTTAAGGAGGCTGGGAAGATGAAGAACCGAAGTCATTCTGGGAGGTGGTTAGGCGGTTTGGCGGGGGTGGTGGCTGGGCTGGGGACGGTCGCCTGGGTTCTGGGCGCTGAACCGATCGAGTTTTCTTCGCCCGGTTTTCCGCCGAGCCGAATGGATGCCGAAGGCCGACTGATTGAAGATTGGGGCGTTGTGGCCGTTCGGCTTGGGGGCGAAGGGCTGTCCGCTGGAGCGGTGAAGGTAGAGGCGGTGCCATTGGACGGTTGCATCCCAGCCGCTCAGGCCACAGTGGACCGGGGACCTGTACGAATGATCTGCACCGCCTACCGCTCGCCGGTCTTCCCGGCCGGGGTGGATGTGCTTACCGTTCGGCTTGAAGAGAAGGCCCACCAGCCGATCCAGGTAACCCTGGCCCTGGATTTGCCGCCGGCGGTCAAAATCGGCATGACGACCGCCCGGATCGAAAACCGGATTGTGCTCAGCGTGCCGAGGGAAACCCTGGCCCTGCAGGCGGTGCGGGATTGGGGCTATTGCAACGAGACGACGGCCATGCCCGGCTGGGCCAAACCGGAAGGACAAGCCGACCCGGCTTTCGCCAACATCCGGGCCGGCATGGGCGGTGTGCCGATCCTCTACCGATTCAAAATCGAGCCGAAAGGCCAAGCCCTGGTAGCCCTCGGCCTTTGCGAAAGCCATTATGATCGTCCTGGCATCCGGCCGATTCTGTGCGAGGTGGAAGGGGCCCGGCCGCAGCGGGTCGATCCCATTGCCCAATGGGGCCGACATAAACCCGGTGTGTTGCTCTTTCAGGCCCGGGATGTGGACGGCAACGGCCAACTGGAACTAGCCGTCCGGCCAGTGCCCGGCGCCCAGGACCGAAACCCCATTCTGAATGTGGTCTGGGTGTTTCCTGCGGGCAGGACGCCGAACACCGCCAAGCTGATTGCCGGCCAGTTAAACGCCTCGGCCAAATACTATGTCGATGTGGGCGGGCAGAACGACCAGTGCTTTTACCAAGTGGGCAAACTGGAATATCCCGTGGCACTTCCGGCCGATGGGGTAAAAGAGCTCATGTTTTGGGTGGCATGTCCGGGCGGCTCCGCCCCGGCGCCAGAAACCACCGCTTGGACGGCAGAAACCCTCCGGCAGGCCGCCCGCCAGGTTTGGCAAGCCTGGCAACCGAAATAAGCCCCCGCTCCAAAAGAAAACCTCTAAAATCGCCGGAGATAAATATCTTTAAACTGCACGCGCATCGGCGGGCCGACGTGCACCTGCAAGCCCAGCCAGCCGTGTTGCGGCCGGTTCGGGTCCAGGTCTTCCACCACTTCAGACATGACCACATCATTGATTTTTAGGACCAGATGGCCGCCACGGGCAAGGATCGTATATTCATTCCACTGGCCCTGCCGAACGACCTGGAGCAATTTGGCCGGATCGCCCACCGAACCGATCACCTCCTTTTTGCCGGTCTGATCGATCCGGACCTTTTGGCCCCGGTCGGCCACGACTCCGCGGACCGGGTATTCTATCAACACGCCGATCCATCGGCCGGAATCGTCGAAGTCGGCCTGAGGCCCGATGAGCAGATCGCCCTGTTTGCCGGGCGGCCGCTTCTGTGCCCGAAAATAGACGCCCGAATTGCCGCTTTGCAGCCGAAATTTCAATCGCAGTTCAAAATCCTCCACCTGGTCCTTCCAGACGAGAAACTGGTTTCCTTTCAAGGGTTTATCGGGTCTGGTTTGGCCGGTGATGGCCCCGTCTTCCACGGACCAGATTTCCGGATCGCCCTGCCAACCGGCCAAGCTCTTGCCGTCGAAAAGCCGTACAAACCCCGGCAACTCTGGCACAGGTTCTCGGCCGGGGAGAGGGGGGCGCACGGGTCGGTTGGGGCGAGGTTCCGCCGGGGCCGGCAAATCCCCACAGGCCCACTGAATCGCATCCAGATAAAACTGCAACATCTGCGGATGGGAGTAAATCGCACTCATATGGCCGAAACTGGTAACAAAGACCCGGCCTTTGCCGTAGGGTTTCACCCAGGCCAGGGCAAAATCGTCGTCTTTCCGCTGAATCCAGCGGGCGCCCATGTTGGTGGTCGCTGGGTCTATGGATAAAAGTACCCTTAACTTCGACCGATCATAAGGCGGCCCGTATTCATAAATCTCATCGGCAATCCGAAAATCCTTGCCGCCAAAGGCCGCTAAAAGCGGATGGCCCGGCTCCTCGACCGTCACCCCAACCTCCTCGGTCCACGGATGGCCGGTAAACGTGGCACCGAACAGTTCGGTAAACTCCGGCCAATGCCGATTGGCGGCAATCGCATAATGAATGCAGACCACGCCTTTGCCGCCGGCCACAAAGTCCAGAAAGCCCTGACGCAGTCGTTTTTCGACCGTCTCTTTGTCGGCCCCAAGGGCTCGGAGAGCCGGTTTCTGGAGGTCCTCCTCGGTCGGCGTGATCCAAGGCCCAGAGGCGTTATTCAGCACGATCACATCGAACCGGGCCAGGCTCTCCGGCGCCATCATGGCCAAATCATCACTAACCACCGGTTCATACGCCTTACTGGTTTCGCCCAGAATGCGGAAGGCCGCCTCGCCGTAGGGAATGCAATAGCCTTTATGCGGGTCTTTGGGCATAAGATGCGGCGGCGTATTCCAGATGAGCACCCGGCGGGGCCGTTGCGGAGCGGCCTGCGCCCGAACCTGCTCGGCCGCCTGCCGGATCAATTTCTCATGATGCGGCGGGATCGGCTGCGCCCCGGCCCCTCCGGCCCAAACAATCGCCCCTAGAAAACCCCACACGCTCAGCAGGAACAGAATCGGTTTCCGCATCGCTCGGTCTCCTGAAGTAGAAAGACATATGGACATGAAACTAGCTTTGTCCGTAACATTTTAGCCGAATGGAGGGCAATGTGTCATTCCTGCGCAAGCAGGAATCCAGGCTGCTGTGTGCCTGCACGGTCTTCCTGTTGGGCAAGGGGGAAATCTGGAAATACGTTCTGGACTGCCGCTTTCGCGGCAGTGACACTTGATGGAAGTTCTAGTTTGACTGTATCTACCCGGCCGGGGCCCTACCAGATGGAAGGGCTAAAAATCGGATCGAACACGACAGATTGTGGTCATAGTGCTCGGTGGATACAGTCAAGCTAGCAAAAAATCGTCGCTGCTTCATTCGGCTAAAATGTTCCCTTTGTCCAAAGGGATTTCTTCGGTTCGTGTGGGCCGGGTTTACAAGCTCCAGCCCTGGCGGTACTCACTGCGGAGCAACTGATCGGCTTCCGGCAGGTTGGTGATTTTCATGGCCAGGGGATCGTACTGGATAGGCTCCGCAAACTGGGTGGCGATGTTACCCAGCATCAAGAATTCGTTCAGGGCCGAGGCGTAGTCGAACTGGCTCCAGGGGGCAGGCCCGCCCCGACAAGCCGCCAACCAATCCTGTTCCGGCCCCCGGGAGGATTCCACTTTTTCCGGCCGATCGCACTGCAGGCCGGCAAACCGATCCGCCGGCAAAAGCCGAAACGTGGCATTATGTCCAGTTGTATGGATGGTTCCTTTTTCGCCGACGATCAGCGCCCCGGCAAAGTGCCAAAGGTTCCGCTGTTTTTCCGGCGCATCTTGCAGGATGGGTTGGATCAGTTCTTCCAGGCCGGGCGCCGGACCGTTATACCATTGGAACGTAATAGGGGGCCATTGGCCCCGGGCTGGAATTTCCCAAGAGACTTTTTCCCACCGGGGGAAAGAGAGCCGATTGATCCCCGAGGTTTCCGCCCGGACCTGGATTTTCGGGGCCGGAGCGTTTTGCGCGGTCTGGCCCGCTCCGGCATCCGCCGACCAAAGCCGGTGCACCTCCAGGGCCATGAAGGCCAAGTTGGCCGTGTGCGAAGCCCAATTGCCCAATTGCCCGGTGCCGAACTCCCGCCAGAGATTCCGCTGGAGCCAGTCGGGATGGAACGGACGCTCTTTGGCCGGTCCCAGCCAAAGGTCCCAGTGGAAATGCTTCGGGACGGGCATTTCACCTTTAGGCGGTTCCCGTCGATCGGCGCCACCGCCGTCGTTCCAGATGTGGACCTGCCGGATTTGGCCCAGCAGGCCGGAACGGATCAGTTCCAGTGCCCTTCGGAACGGCCCGGCGTAGGTGCCCTGGTTGCCCATGGCGGTAGCTACCTTGGCTTGCCGGGCCAGGTCCCGAAGCGCACGGGATTCGTGCACGGTTCGGGTGAGCGGCTTTTCACAGAAGACATGTTTACCGGCCCGGATGGCCGCCGCACTAGCTACGGCATGGGTGTGGTCCGGCGTGGCCACCACCACGGCGTCGATTTGACGGCCCATTTCCTGGAGCATTTTGCGGAAGTCGGCAAACGTGGGTGGCCGACGCTCGGCCAGGCGGCGATAGATTTCCGCGGCCTGCCGCTCCCAGGGATGCGGCGAGTTGGCCCAGCGGCGGCCCGTTTCCTCCCAAAATCGGAACGCCTCTTCCAATTTCACCTCGTTCACATCGCACAGGGCGACCACATCGGCCATTTTCGGAATGGTTTCCACGAACCAGCGTCCGCGGCCGCCCACGCCGATAAGGGCCACCTGGACTTTTTCGTTGGCTTGGTAGGCCCGGACCAGTCGGGCCGGCAACAGCACCCAGCCCACGCCTGCCCCCACCACCCGGCCTAACTCCCCTTTGGCCAGGCCGGCCAAAGCCGCGCCACAACCGGCCTGTACCAAGCGCCGTCGGGAAATCTTGCCACTCATAGAAAAGCTCCTTGCAGAGGAATAAGAAAAGACCCGTTTCCGGTAGGACTGCTTAGGTGGGGACGGAGTCGGTGAATTGTCCTCCTTCCGGCTTCCCGGAGCGGACACATGGCTTATCATAGCGGAGTCCTTCTGCCGGAGGCAATAGACTGCTTCCGGCCTCCCGATTTTTTGCAGGCTAAATAGTGGTAACTAGGCCTTTCCGAGACTACAATCAAAGACATCGGGATCTGGGCAATTGTCTGGGAACTTGTCTGTTTTGCGAAAGGGTAGGGCGATGGCACGGTTGGCAAAGGGTGTTCTCGTGGGCGGGATGGCGCTCGTGGCGGCCTTTTCTGGGGAAATGGTTCGGGCGGAAATCATCGGCCCGGCCTTGATCAACCGGACCAATGTGGACACGGCAGCGAATTATATGTTCCTTTACGATAATGGGACTTCTACGCCCGGTTTTACCCACTGGGGTCTGGTTACTTCCTGGCCTTTTACAACGATAACGGCACCGCCCAAGGCAACCGACAGATCGAACCGGTGATCCTGAAAAAGACCGGCGACAATAGCTGGCTGATTACCGGCGTGGGCCAGCCGATCACCACCCCAGCTAATATGACCGGCGTCCAAACGTTTCCGTTTATTTTGGCATCGGGCAGTTCGGTGGTCGGCCCCGGCTAGACCTTCGCCCATAGGGATTTGAATAACGCCGGCTCTATTGAATTCGATTTTAATGCTGCCGGCGTCCACCGGTATT
>Ga0209809_1002615_pt1 | contig 12420 bp, 11 predicted proteins | sample YNPMSTMetaG_FD_186172 | JGI IMG/M metagenome (GOLD analysis project Ga0209809, IMG submission 186172) | Anoxygenic and chlorotrophic microbial mat microbial communities from Yellowstone National Park, USA - YNP MS-T MetaG (SPAdes) (version 2) ... | reverse complement strand
TGCCAGCCTCAAACGTGCGCTGCAATAACAGTCCTCCTTCCTGATATCTGAACAGTATTTGCTTCATCCTGCATAACGGTTATACGGAGTTTAGCACCAAACACCAAACAAAGGCAAGAGGGAGTGGTGGTGTTTTCAGATTACGATGACGACCTGCACGGCGTACCTCACACGAATATCCAGACATCGGGTGTTAGTGGGATAACGGGCGCGGTTGCGTCCATGCCCCTGCATTTGGCAAAAAGCGGCTGGGTGTGCCCGTATAGCTGAGCCACAATCTCTCCCGCGCCCGGGTACAAGCCACATACAGCAACTGCCGTTCCTGATTGATAAACGTTTCCCGCTCCTGCGGGTCTTCCAAACGCTGCAGTTCGGCGTGGCAGGGAAACCAGAAATCGTCCACACCCACCACCGCCACCACTTTGAACTCCAGACCCTTCGCGCGATGCGTCGTTCCGACTGCGAGGCGCTCCGAGCTGGGCATGGCGATCTCGCTCAAGTGGTAGCACGGCAGCCCCCGTTTCTCAAGGACAGGCACAAACTCCTCTAACAGCGAATGGGCACGGGCAAAGACCGCCATGTCCCCTGGTTGATAATCTTCCCGCAGGCGTTGCCATATCCACTCTGCGAGCCCTTCGGCTTCCGCGTTACGGTTGTAAAAGGGGCGGATGACAGGCGCTTCGCCGCGCAACAACGCCAGCGGACGCAGATAGCTCCGCTCTTCGTCCTCCTCCGAGTCGATGTGCTCCGGCAGCAGTCTCTCCGCTTGCTGCTGAATCTGCGCGGTGGTGCGGTAGTTCACATACAAACGAGTGCTGCGCCCCTGAGTGATGATACCCAATCGCGACCACGGAGTCATCACCCGATAGATTCTCTGTCCAGCATCTCCGCACAGAAACAGATCGTCTTCATTGGGGGCACACAAGGCGCGTACCAGCGTGAGCTCCGCTGGACCGAAATCCTGAGCCTCATCCACAATGACGCATCGGAACGGGGGATTGGCGCGTACACTTTCCGCGACTGCATAACATAGCATGCTCCACGTAAACCCATTTTGCTCATCCAGCCATCGCCACATCTGCTCGAACACATGCCAAATCTGAGCGCGTCGTTCGCGGGGCAACGCGACTTTCCGCCCGTATCTTTCGGTTTGAAGGTAGTCCTGCAGGGTGCGAATTGCCCAAGGTTCAATTACCGATTGCCACTCCAGACGCAAAAAACCGAACGACACTGGCACTGAGGTTTGGCGATACAGCTGCTCCAAATACTGTTCCTGCTGCTGGTCATCCACGATGTTCACCGAATGACCAGTTTGGCGACGCCAGTAACCAACGGCGAACTGATGAAGGTGCTGAACCCACACTTGTCGGGGGACGTCACCCATGAGAAGCCGCAGCTGATGCCGCAACCGCTCCGCGAGGCTTCTGCTGAAAGTGGTCAACAGGATGGGCTCGGCGGAGTAGCGCAGGAACATCTCGCGCGTGCGATGCACGGCGACGACGGTTTTGCCGGTTCCTGCTGCGCCTGTCACCCGTGCCGGACCGTTGTAACGGCGTTCGACCGCATAGCGTTGCTGCGGATGCAAGTACACCAGCCATTTCTCCCATGGTAACTCCAGCGCGCGTTTCAGCTCGTCAAGGCTCTGAGGTGTCCAGAATCGCCGACGGGTGTCAGGATGTAGCATCGGGTCCTGTACCTCTACCTTCACCAGTTCGGGCACGATGTCTCCGCGAAAGAGACGCTCGATTCGTTCCCATACCTCCGCGGGGAACTCGTCAATCAACTCGATGAGGTCATCCTCACACGCATGACGCAATGCCTCGCACCACTCTGCAGGAACACCCAGCCTCTTCAGATAGTCCGCACTGTAACGGCTGAGGGGAGCGTCCACCTCCTGTTTTTTGATCACCTTGCGTACCTCTTCCTCCAGCAGAACAACACGCAAAGCCCCACCTTCAGACCGCTCAAACTTGCGCTTTTCTGCCCAACGATAGGCGTCATCGTGGTGCCCAACATAACACAGAATGTAATACCGATCGTGGTGACTGAGGACGATTCGCAGGTCATCGTTCACCCGCAGCGACCACCAGTTTCTGTCCTGCGCACGGTCCAAACGATGCAAGGAGAAGCCGGGAGACGATGGGTTCTCTACGAAGTCATAGCAGGTCTGCTTAACGAGAGCCTGCTCTTCCGGCGATAATCGGCGCAACGCCGTCTGAAATCTGTCGGAGATAACCACCTGGGCGAACACTGGTGCGCACCCCCAATCTTATGACAAGAGGTTGTATCTCCCTGCTCTGTGAGATAGCGCTATGCGCCCTTTGTACCCAATTCGGCAGTCATCCTGCAATATCTTGCTTAGGTTTCACCTCACGGGCTATGATGGTGCCGCGAATGGCTCTACCTCCATAGCCGCCGTATCTTATGGTGGACTATCGCAACAGTCCCTGAGGGGATGTTTGAAGACTATCCCTGCCGGGCACCTGCAAGTTGCGGGCAACCCAAAACGAAGCCTGCTGCGGGTTCAGGAAACCTGAGGTGGCAGCTTTTGTCTTTGCGTTGCTCGCCACGTTCAGTCGGTGGGGCAAACTTGGAGGTAGCATCCTGCGTAAGATACAATGCAGGGGCAACCGCGAGGGTTGCCCCCATGCACGCAAATCAGAAGCTCTCCGCAGGAACAGCCAGCATGCTATCGGTCACCAGCAAACCGGTCTCTGCCACCGCGCGCAGGAAGCGGTTTGCGGTCGCCTGGTCCGGTGCGGACCACACGGTCACCAGGTCATATTGCCCGTAGGTAATCATTGCCACCTGAATCTGGATACCGTGCTGGGAAGCCAGACCGTTGAGCTGCGCCAGACCACCACCGAACAGCTCCTTCGCCCGTCCCGGCGCTGCTTTCGCGAGCGTCACAAACTGCATGTTTGCCACCTCCTTCACTGGAGATTTTGTATCACGCTTCAGGGGAGACCCCCTGTTAGCCTGTGCCGGTCAGCACCTTCGTTGCCTGTTTCAGACTGCGCTTTGCCAGATCGCTGATTCGGTTTTCAGCGAAGCCGAACACTGCGCTGTACAGTGTATCCTGCAAAGGCTCGATCCACTTCGCTGGCAATGCCTTCGCGCCGAACGCTGCTCCCCAAATGCTGCCTGCTGTTGCGCCGTTGCAGTCGGTATCCATTCCCTGCATCACCGAGATGGTAATCACCTTCTCAAAGTCGGGCCATCCCCACAGCAGAGCGTTCAGCACGATGGCGTCGTTGTTGACCGTATGCACGGGATGGTACTTGCCGTAATATCGATTCCAGAGGCGTTCCAGAGCCTCCTGCCAGCTGCGGCACTCTTTTCGCCACTGCAAGCAATCGCGAATCATCTCCGCTTCGCGGCTCTGAGCGGGTATCTCCGCCGCACCTGCGCGGATAATCTCCACCACATCCTGCGTGGCAAACGCAGCGGCAATCATCGCCGCGACAAACATCTCGCCGTAGATGCCGTTCTTCACATGCGACAGCGCGGCATCCCGATAGGCAAACTCCGCCGCCTTTTCGGGACAACCAGGCGCGACGTAACCCCAGAAATCCGCCCGAATGCGTGCGCCAATCCACTCGCGATACGGGTTCAGGTGTGTCGGTACCTCCTCCAGAGGCAACTCGTTGACCAGATTGATGTACGCCCGTCGCTCTGCCGTATAGGTTTGGTAGGCAGGAAGCAGGTGCAGCCAGGCATTGCCCACATCGCGCGTGGTGAAGTCTGCTCCATGCCTCTCGAAAATGTGCAGCCCGAGCACCGTATAGTCGGTATCGTCATCCCGCTCGCCGGCGTGGATATGCCCGCTGGTGCACCAGGTGTATGGCTGTGGCACGCCTTCGGGTGGGGTGCGTGTCTCCGCTGGCAGATAGTCGGTCATGGGATAGGCGTCGGCTCCCTCCAGATACTGGCGGATACGCTCGTGACTCCAGCCTTCCACCGGCTTGCCCAGCATACACCCTGCGACACGCCCCAGCCACGCGCCGTGCAGCCTGTCCAGCAAATCCTCCTCGCAGATGACCATTTTGAAGCGACGCACGCCCTCATCGCGTGACTGCCGGATGTCCTGCAGGTCGCTGGGTTCCCTGTAGGGGAAATCCTCGCGGATGGGCAGAGTCATCAGGTCGCGGTAAAGGTCCCACAGCTCCTCCGCATTGCGCGCTTCCTGCCAGCGCTCGACAAAGCCGGCAGTATCCGCGCCCTCCTCACCGCGCTGGATGATTTCGTCGCGCACCAGCGTACGCAATGTTTCCACAGATGGCATCGCTGGATCTCCTTCTGAACGAATCATACACGCAGTTTCCTTCGCCGCGAGGCGCAGACCTTCCTGTTGCGCTGGGTGCAGGAGGGATGCAGCTGCATCAGGCGTGATACACACGCCCAGATAGCCTGACCCAACATGTCAATGGCAGGACATTTTCAGACGCAAGCGTCATCCTGCGGGCTAGCAATGATGTCTTAAGGCAGGCAATATCCTCACAAATGGTCAGACTGGTGAGTCAGCGAAGCTGCAGGATGCTTCTCTTCGTGTTCCAGATGATACGACAGCACCGCCAGCTCCTGCAGGAAGGAGACGTTGCGCACCACCACATGCGGAGGAACGCGCAGGATGGTGGGCGCGAAGTTGAGGATAGCCGTCACCCCGGCATCTACCAGAAGGTCTGTGACCTCCTGCGCTGCGCTGGCAGGTACCGCAATGATGCCGATGCGGGCTCGGATGCGCTCGTTCACCTCTTTCAGCCGGTTCACATCCAGTATTTCATGCTCCCAGAGCATCCTGCCTATTTTGGCGTAGTTGTTGTCGAACACGGCGGCAATGGTGAACTTGTGCTCGCGCAGACCGGGGTAACCCACCAGCGCGGAGCCCAGGTTGCCCGCCCCGACCAGCAACACCGGCTGCTCGCGGTGGATTTTGAGGATTCGGGCGATGTGCCGGTGCAGGTCGCTGACTCGGTAGCCAACGCCCGGCTTGCCGAACTCGCCAAAGTAGGACAGGTCTTTGCGAAACTGTGCGGCGTTGATTCCGGTTTGCTCTTCGATATCTGTGGACGAAATAATGTGCACTTGCGCCGCCTCGAGGTCGCTGAGCAATCGCAGGTAAGTCGCCAGGCGCTCGAGAGTGGGAATGGGTACCCGTTGATTATCCAATCTGGTCTTGTTGCGACGTGCCATTCTCTGGATGAAGCCCCTCTTAGAGTATGCTCCTCGTGAAATATAGCATAGCTAGAAAAATTATACCCTATCTGATAGGGAAAGGGTCAAGGGAGCAAGAGGGTGTTCGAGAATTGTTGAGAAGTTGGTTATAGCGCAAGGAGAGAGGCGTTCTTGCTACCCCTTGTCTTACCTCACCCCCGTCCCCTCTCCTACGAGGAGAGGGGTGTTCCCCCTTCCCTCGCAGGGAAGGGGGCAAGGGGGTTAGGTGATTTATCCATTCAACCACCAATTTCGAACACGCCCCGGCTACATTGACTTTCCCGTTCGGATTTGCCATAATAATATTGAATATCTGTTCAAATGTTCAATCGAGATTAGTAAAATGAGAAAGCTAGCTACTGCTTTGCAATGCGACCCAAATGACCATGTGGATACGACGGCTGTTGTCCGCGCGCAACAGTCGCTACCCGATGGCAGCACACTGACGCGCATGAGTGAGATATTTGCCGCACTGGGCGATGCCACCCGCTTGCGCCTCTTGCTCGCGCTCAGCCACCAACCGCTGTGCGTGCACGAGCTGTCCGAGGTACTGGGGGTCAGCGTCAGCGCAGTTTCGCATCAGCTCCGCACGCTCAAGATGTTGCGGCTGGTCACCGCGCAGCGTGCGGGCAAGCGGGTGTACTACTCGCTGGACGATGCACACGTCCACCACCTCATCGAAGAGGGTCTGCAACACGCTCTGGAGCGATAGCCAATGACGGACAGCAAAGCCCGGCAATCCAGCAGGCTGCAAAGGAAAACCTTCCGCGTGAGGGAGATGGACTGCGCGGATTGCGCGATAGGCTTGGAGCACGCGATGCGCCGTGTGCCTGGCGTACGGGAGGCAAGAGCCGTTTTTCACACCGGCACATTACAGGTGTGGACTTTGCCTGAGGTGGACGAAAGCGTCCTGCACGAGGCGGCACGGCAGGCTGGATATCGGCTTTTGCCGCACCAGGCGCATAGCCGCGCCGAAGGTAGGCAGCTCCGGACGGGAACGGTTGTACTCGCGTCATTGCTTGGCATTGTGGCGTTCATCTTGCAGAATCAGCAGGTTTCCGCGTGGATGTTCGTTCCCCTTTATCTCGCATCGATGGTGCTTGCCGGAGTGCCTACCTTTATCGCCGCATGGAGAGCAGTGCGCCAGCGTATGCTGGACACCAACGTGCTGATGAGTATCGCCGTGCTCGGCGCGATAGGTCTGCAGGAATGGGCAGAAGCCACGACGGTGGTCTGTTTGTTCGCTATCGGCAACCTGCTGGAACACCTTACCACCGAGCGCACCCGTCGTGCTATCCGCCAGCTCATGGACTCCGCGCCGGAAACCGCTACCGTCGTGACGCCAGAGGGTACACAAACCGTGCCCGCCGCCCTCGTGCGGCAGGATGAGCGCATCCGCATCCGAGCCGGTGAACGCTTCCCACTGGATGGCGAAATCGTGGAGGGTTATTCGGATGTAGACCAGTCCATGATTACGGGCGAAAGCCGCCCGGTGCCCAAATCGCCGGGTGACAGGGTGTTTGCCGGCACGCTGAACCAGACCGGTATGGTGGACGTTCGCGTGACACGCACCTATGAGAACACCACCCTTGCCCGGCTTATCCATCTGGTGGAGGAGGCGCAGGAGCATAAAGCCCCGCTTCAGCATCTGGTAGACCGTTTCGCCAGGGTGTATACCCCTGTGGTGATTGCGCTGGCGGTGATGATTTCTACCATCCCTCCCCTCCTCTGGGGCGACTTTGACCGCTGGTTCTTCCGCAGTCTGAGCCTGTTGCTTATCGCGTGCCCCTGTGCCCTGGTCATCTCCACGCCGGTAGCACTGGTTGCCGCACTGGGAACCGCCTCGCGCCTCGGTGTTTTGATCAAGGGCGGTATCTATGTCGAGGCGATGGCGCAGGTGCGCGCCATGGTCTACGACAAGACCGGCACACTGACCACCGGCAAGATGCGCGTGCGCGAAGTACAGTGCCTGGACAACGTGCCAGAGGGGCAGCTGCTGGCAATGGCTGCCGCTGTGGAGACAGCGTCTACTCACCCACTGGCAGAGGCTTTGCGCGAAGAGGCCAGCCGACGCGGTTTATCTTTGCCATCGGTGCGCGACAGCAGGGTGGTTCCCGGCAAGGGCGTGCAGGGCATGATAGACGGCAAGTGGTGCAAGGTGGGCAGTGCAGAATTCGCCTGCACGCACCTCGTTCAGGATATGCCCCTCCTTCCCAGCGCAGAGGAAGAGGAGGCGACCCAGGTATGGGTGCAGATAGACGGGAAAACGGCAGGGCGCATCCTTTTCGAAGACACACGCCGTACCGAAGCAGCTGAGGTGGTGCGCGAGCTGCGCAGGATGGGGATAGACTACCACGTGATGCTCAGCGGAGACAAAGAGCCCATCGCGCGGAGGATTGCCCGCGGCCTGGGGCTGGACGAGGTGCGTGCGCCATTGTTGCCCGAAGAGAAGGTAGAGGCGGTGCGCGAACTGCGTGAGCGGTTTGGGGCGGTAGCCATGATCGGCGATGGCATCAACGACGCCCCTGCGCTAAAGGTGGCGACGGTGGGAATCGCAATGGGCGCCGCTGGCAGCGACGCGGCGATAGAGGCAGCAGATATCGCTTTGATGAATGACGACCTGCGTCTTCTGCCCTACCTGGTAGGTTTGAGCCGCGCCACCGTGAGCATTATCCGCCAGAACATCGCTCTTGCCGTCGGCACGAAACTGCTGCTGTTGTTCATTGCGGCACCGGGATACCTGCCTCTCTGGCTGGCGGTGATGGGAGATACGGGCGTGTCATTGCTGGTAACACTGAATGCGCTCAGACTGTTCAAACATCGGCACGAGGAGGTCTCAGAGGAGTTGCGGCCTTCTGATGAGCCTCACCGCCTGTAGCCGCCGGCTTGAGCCCGTGTATTATCCGTTCGCCTCAGCATCTCTTCGAAGTAGCGCATCTCGTTTGGCGAAAATAGGTGCAGTGCCTGTGTAACGCGCCGCTCTACCTGCGCGGTATGCAGCACCGAGAGGGCATACAGCGCCATCAGCAGAACCACCTGCCATGTTCCGGGACGGCGCTAGCCCAGCGCTATCGATGCGGTGCACCTGCTTAGACCGCCTTCCGCGCCATCCACCACCTCGGCGTCATCCCCTCAGTGCCCTTTCTCCTGCACCATGATAGCTTTTTGCGGGAGCCCATCTATTGGTTGCAAAACCGATAACCTCTCGCTATAATGAGCTGCGGTACCACGACGGATTGAGGGCAAAACAATGACCAAACCGCAGGCAGATATCGGGGTGTTTGGCGGCTCTGGATTCTACCGCTTTCTGGAAAAAGTTCAGGAGATAAAGATAGAGACCCCTTACGGGGCACCCAGTGACCATATCGCGCTGGCAGAGGTGGATGGCAAGCGGGTCGCCTTTCTGCCCCGGCATGGGCGACACCATAGCATTCCCCCGCACAAGATTAACTTCCGCGCCAACCTGTGGGCGATGAAAGAGCTGGGGGTCACGCGCATCATTAGCCCCTTTGCGGCGGGAAGCCTGCAGGCGCACATCCACCCCGGCGACTTCGTGGTGGTGGACCAGTATGTCGACCGCACGCACGGACGGGCGGATACCTTCTACGAAGGACCCATTGTCACGCACGTCTCGCCCGCCGACCCTTACTGCCCCACCCTGCGCCAGATAGCCATCGGCGTCATTCGGGAACAGGGCATTACCTGCCACGAGCGGGGCACGGTGGTGGTCATTCAGGGACCGCGCTTCTCCACCAAAGCGGAGAGCCAGTGGTATACCTCCATGGGCTGGGAGGTCATCAGTATGACCCAGTACCCCGAGGCGTATCTGGCGCGTGAACTGGCGATGTGCGTGGTGGGCATCTCACTCATCACGGACTACGACAGCGGGCTGGTGATGGGCGGGCAGGTTCCACCCGTCACCACCAAAGAGGTGCTGGAGGTGTTCCAGCGCAACTCAGAGCGCATTAAAAACGTGGTGCTGGAGATGATCAGGCGTATTCCTGCGGAGCGCGATTGCCCCTGCCCGCACGTGCTGGACCACGCCCGCATCGAGGTGTAACATGGAGATTCGCCCTGTGCGCTGGGAAAACGACGTGCTGGTGCTGATAGACCAGACGCAGCTGCCACACCGCTACGTGGAGGTACGCTACAAGGATTGGCGTGCGGTGGCAGAGGCAATCCGGCAGATGGTGGTGCGGGGTGCGCCAGCCATCGGAGCGGCGGCGGCTTGCGGGCTGGTGCTGGCGGCGCAGTCCATCCCGGAACAGGAGATGCCCGCTTTCCGCCAGCAGTGGCTGGCTGCCTCCGATGTTTTCGCTGCGACCCGTCCCACGGCGGTGAACCTGTTCTGGGCGATTGAACGCATGAAGCGGGTTCTGCACACCTGCCGGTCTCCAGAGGAGGCGCGTCGTCGTCTGCGCGAGGAGAGCGAGCGGATTCTGGAAGAAGACATCCGCGCCAACCGCGCTATCGGACGACATGGGCAGACGCTCATCCCCGACAGCGCGCGCATCCTGACGCATTGCAACGCGGGCGCGCTGGCAACAGTGGGCTACGGCACGGCATTGGGCGTGATTCGGGCAGCGGTAGAGGCAGGCAAGAAGGTGCAGGTGTACGCCGACGAGACGCGCCCGCGCCTTCAGGGGATGCAACTCACCGCCTGGGAGCTGGTGCAGGAGGACATCCCCGTCACGGTGATTACCGACAACATGGCAGGGATGCTGATGCGCAGGGGCGAAATCGACGTGGTGGTGGTTGGGGCAGACCGAATCGCCGCCAACGGCGATGTGGCAAACAAGGTGGGCACCTACAGCGTGGCGGTGCTGGCAAGGCATCACGGCATTCCGTTCTACGTCGCTGCGCCCACCTCGACGATAGACCTGTCGGTGGCGGACGGTTCGGGCATCCCGATTGAGGAGCGGTCGCCGGAAGAGGTCACACACATCGCGGGTTACCGCGTCGCGCCCGAAGGAGTACGCGTGATCAACCCTGCATTTGATGTCACACCGGCGGAGCTGGTCACTGCGATTATCACCGAGGTGGGCATCGCGCGACCGCCCTACACGTTTTCGCTGGCTGAGATGGTTCCAGGCACGGGGGAGGGTTAAACGATGGCAGAACTGCTGGCAGAGAAACTCATCCGCAACATCCCCGACTTTCCGCAGCCGGGGGTGCTGTTCCGCGACATCACACCGGTATTGCAGAACCCGCAGGCACTGCGCGAAGTCGTGGAGAAGATGACGGAATACGCCCGCAGCCGCCAGCCCGACGTGATTGTGGGCATCGAGTCGCGCGGGTTCGTGTTCGGCATACCGATTGCGCTGGGGCTAGGCGTGGGGTTCGTGCCGGTGCGCAAGCTGGGGAAGCTGCCATACAAAAAGATTGTGGAAGAGTATGCGCTGGAGTACGGCACCAACGCCATGGAAATGCACGTAGACGCGGTGCAACCGGGGCAGCGCGTGGTGATTGTGGACGACCTGCTGGCAACAGGAGGCACTGCAGCGGCAGCGGCGAGACTGGTGGAACGACTGGGCGGCATTGTGGCGGGCTTTGATTTCCTCATCGAGCTGGAGTTCCTGAAGGGACGGAAGATGCTGCATGGCTACGATGTCTTCACCCTCATCCGTTTCCCATAGCGTGCTGGACCGTTTGTTTGCCCTGCAGGAACGCGCCACAAGCCTCGATCGCGAGGTCATCGCCGGGCTTGCCACGTTCATGACGATGGCTTACATCATCTTTGTGAACCCGCAGGTGCTGAAAAGCGCGGGGATGCCGGTGGAAGCGGTGGCGGCGGCGACCTGTATCGCGGCAGCGGTGCCCACCCTGTTGATGGGCTTGTGGGCAAACTATCCCTTTGCGCTCGCCAGCGGCATGGGGCTGAACGCTGCGCTCGCCATGCACGCCATGCAACCGGGCATGGACTGGCAAACGATGATGGGCGTCATCGTGGTGGAAGGGGCTATCGTGACCGTGCTGGTGCTGACTCGCGTGCGCGAGCAGGTGATGCAGGCAATCCCCATGAACCTCAAACGCGCTATCGGCGTGGGAATCGGCATCTTCATCGCTTTCCTGGGCTTACAACACGCGGGACTGGTGCAGAAAGGTCCCGAAGGCGTCGCCCTTACGCAGGGTGTATTCACCGACAAAGGCACCCTGGTTGCCGTTCTTGGCGTGGTGTTGATGATGCTGTTGCTGGCGTTTCGGGTGCGCGGGGCGATTTTGCTGGGTATTCTGGGTACGACGGCAGTCGCGTGGGTTGCCGACGCCATGTTCCCCGACGTGCGGCGTTTGACCACCATGCCCGAGCGATGGCTGGCGATGCCGGACTTCTCCACCTTCGGACAGGCGAATATCCTCGGCGCGTTGCAGCCCGCGCTGGTCGGCGTCATCTTCGCTTTTCTCATCACCGATTTCTTTGACACGATGGGCACGGTTATCGGTATCGGCGGGCAGGCAGGCTTTCTGGACGAGCGCGGCAACCTGCCCCGCCTGAACCGCGTGCTGCTGACCGACTCACTGGCGGCGGTGTGGGGTGGACTGTGCGGCGCGAGCTCGGTGACCACCTACATCGAGAGCGCAGCGGGCATCAGCGAAGGAGGACGTACGGGGCTGACCTCCGTGGTGGTGGGCGTGCTGTTCCTGTTGAGCCTGCTGTTTGCCCCGCTGGTGGGCGCGGTACCCAGCGTTGCTACGGCTCCCGCGTTAATCATCGTGGGCTACCTGATGATGGCTGTGGTGCGGGAGATGGATTTCGAGACGCCGGAATACGGCATCCCCGCCTTCCTGACCATGCTGCTCATCCCGCTCACACAGAGCATTTCCTTCGGAATCGGCGTGGGGTTTATCTCCTACGTCGTGGTCATGCTCTTGCGGGGCAGAGGGCGTGAGGTATCCCCCTGGATGTACGGCATCGCCGTGCTGTTCCTCATCAGCTTCTTGTGGGGAGCGTTTTAACCTGACATCTCGCTCTGCGGAAGCCGCCCGCTTAACCGCATCACGCCGTTTGAAGGCTGCGACTACACGACGTTTTGTGACCCCCTCTGCCGCAGCGTCGGGAGCGGTTCACCGAACCCCCCAACCCCCTTCCCACAGGGGAAGGGGAAGCATCAACACCCCTCTCCCGCAGCGTCGGGAGAGGGGCAGGGGGTGAGGTTCGGAAACTCCCCTCTCCCGAAGCTTCGGGAGAGGGGCAGGGGGTGAGGGCAA
>Ga0209809_1002611_pt1 | contig 12436 bp, 18 predicted proteins | sample YNPMSTMetaG_FD_186172 | JGI IMG/M metagenome (GOLD analysis project Ga0209809, IMG submission 186172) | Anoxygenic and chlorotrophic microbial mat microbial communities from Yellowstone National Park, USA - YNP MS-T MetaG (SPAdes) (version 2) ... | reverse complement strand
CCCGCGCGGCGAATACTCAATCGACCTGCAGACGTACCGCGATTACCCGAGCAGTGTTCCGATTGCAACTCGTCTATACCCAACGCGACCAGCGCAAGGCGGCATCTGCATTGGCCATAACAACGCTGCTGGCGACTGGGCAACAGCTATCGGCCACACGAATGACTCCTGCTATGAAGCCTCCTTCGGCTGCGGCTGGCACACGCACGCATACACGTCCGGCATGTTCGCCTACAGCAGCGGGGCTTTTTACTCTCCCGGCGATTGCCAATGGACGTTGACCGTGCTGAAGGCCCAGACCACCGACGCCACACCGGCAGAAGTCACTACAGGGGCCTATCTGACCTATTCGCCCAAAACGCGCATCTTGTGGGGAACAGGGCGAAAGACCTACGATTGCTTCATCCGTATCGTCGGTCGCCGGGTCGGTACCGCTGAATGCGCGTCGTTCTGGCGGCGTTGCCTGGTAACGCAGGACAGCCCTGTGGGAGGACAGATAATTGGCAGCATCCAGACGATTGGCACCGATTACAATCCGAATGGTTTTGGAACGCCGGTTATCGACGTAACTGACGCTGCCCCGCACAATAGATGGCGTATCCGCGTCCAGGTTACTGGCAAGGCGGGCGCCACTGTCCGCTGGACGGTGGCGATGGAAATTTTGGAAGTAGCTGATACCCCATAGCGATGCCGCTAGCATATGACGTTGCCGCAAACGTTACGAACCTGATTAATGAGCAGATTACCGAACCGCCGGGCGTTCAGGCGCACTTGTGTTATCGCTGGAGTCTGGCATTGGAGAATCTGTCCAGCACGCCAGTGGTGCTGGTTGTCCCAGGATCGACCGCCACAGAACAGATAAGCCGATTTCACAGCCTTGAGACAGTCACCGTCACCGTGGCGGTGGCGGCCAGGTTCGCCGACGAAGACCAGTTGATGCTTGCTCCGCTGCTCGACGTATGCGAGGCGATCGATTTGCTATTGCGGCGAAAGGAATTCAACACCAATCCGCCGGTGGCCTGGCAAAAGACCGAATATCTGATGGACAGCGGCTTTGATGACAAGCTGCTGGATCAGCACAAGATTTTCGTGAGCACAATGCGGTTTACGTTCGTAGCCGGCCGGTTTGGCACAGACTAAAGGTTTGCGGAAGACGGAGTGCGCAGCAGATGGCCCAAGGCTTGATCGTCGGTGCACGACTGTGGAAGTCGTTTTTCGACGAGAAGAAGGTCCGCGACCCGGCGGAGCGGGCAGCGCTGAAAGTGCTGGCGCGCTTCGGCGCCTACGTGCGGACCGACGCCAGGCAATCAATCAGGCGTGCAGCCAAGCCTTCGCCGCCGGGCCGACCGCCCCGGAGCGTGACCGGCAGACTCAAGCAGCATATCTATTTCGTTGTCGAGCGAGCTAAACGCAACGTAGTAATAGGCCCGACACTATTCGCCAAGTCGGCACGCGACCTGCCGGCTGCCGCAGCACTGGAATATGGCGGACCGAGCTGGACGACACGCAGGATGAAGCGGCGGACCGAAGCGGGCACAAAGCCCATCGTGGAGCGGCGCAAAGTAAAAGTAAAGATTCGCGCGCATCCGTTCATGCGGCCGGCGTTCCAGAAAGTGCAGCAGAAATTACCCGAACTGTGGCGAGAAGTCCTCGCCAAAACGACGTGATAACGGAGGACCAGTCACATGAAACTTGGAATGAAGGCAAAGCTTTACCGGGTTACGCGAGGGAACCCAAATATCTTTACCGAAGTCGGCAATGTGCGCGACCTGACGCTCAATCTGGAGGCCGGCGAGGCCGACGTCACCACCCGCAGCAATCAGGGCTGGCGCGCCACCGTGGCTACGCTCCGCGAGGCCAGCATCGAGTGGGAAATGGTCTGGGATGCAGCCGACCAGAACTTCACCGCGATCAAAAATGCGTATTTCAACAACACGCCGGTTACCCTGGCCGTGTTGGATGGCCCGCATGACCAAACGGGGACACAAGGCTTGCTGGCCGACTGTTCGATCAGCAAATTCAGTCGAAACGAGCCGCTGGAAGAAGCGATCACAGTCAGCGTTACGGCAAAACCGACTTATTCGGCGAATCCGCCAGAGTGGTATGTGAAGCAATGAGGACTTTCACAGATAAAGCCGGTCGCACGTGGATGTTAGATGCCCGATTGGGCACGCTCAAGCGTGTAAAAGCCTTGCTGGGCGTTGACCCGCTCGATGTCGGGACGTTCGCCAATATTTTGGAGAGTGAGCTTTTCCTCGGAGATTTGCTTTGGGCCTTTTGCCGTGAACAGGCCGAGCGATTGGGAATCGATCAGACAGCCTTTGAGGAAGCAATCGACGGCGATGTTCTCGGCGAAGCAGCCGAAGCACTCATCGGGGAGCTTCTTGATTTTTTCCGCCACCCGAAGCACGCGGCCAAGCGGGAAATCCTCCAAACTCTTCTGCGGCTCCAGCAGGAGGCGAAGACAGAAGCCATTCAACGCGCGGAGAAGAGCTTGGCAGCTGCCATCGACAATGCGATGCCGATCCCTGGCGGTTAGTTTATCGCCTGGCCGGTGCCGTTGGTGTCGAACCGGACAACTTTACTCTGCGAGAGCTGTGCTGGATGTTCGAGGGCCGCGAGCAAGCCGAATGGAATCGGGTATCCGCGCTGATGGCCTTGCTGGCCAACATCTGGCGTGCGCCGCGATCCCGGGCGCTGAGCCCGGCCGATTTCAATCCTTACACTCAGCGGCAAAGCGTGCAATTTGAAGCTGATATAAGCGTGCTCAAGAACGTCTTCGTCGATCGCAAGAGGTGACAAATGGCCGGTGCCTCTGCTGGAGCTGTTCGCGCAGGTCGTGCCTTCGTCGAGCTATTTACCGACGACAGGAAGCTTGTCGCAGGACTGCGCGCAGCCTCGGCCAAGCTCAAATCCTGGGGCGACTCGCTCAGCACGGTCGGCCGAAAATTGATGACCGCCTCCGCAGCGGTACTTACACCGCTTATCGGCGCGACGAAAGTCTTTGCGAACCTGGGTAGCTCACTGACAGCAATCAGTGAGCGGACTGGATTGAGCGTTAAAGCGATCCAGCTTCTTTCCCTGGCTGCTGACACGAGCGATACGAGTTTTGAAGCCGTCGAGACGGCACTGCGCAGGATGCAGAAGGCGATCCAGGAAGCTCGCCTGGGATCGCTAGAGGCTGCCGAGACTTTCAGACGTCTTGGTTTAAATCTTGCCGCGCTGGCGTCCCTGTCGCCCGAGCAACAGTTCCGGGCAGTGGCTGATGCCCTGGCGCGGATTGAGGACCCCGGCCAACGCGCAGCAATGGCGATGGCTGTCTTCGGAAAATCCGGTACTGCCATCTTGCCGATGATCACTGAAGGCAGTAAATCCCTCGATGCGGTTGGGGACCGACTGGAGCGAGTGGGTTACTTGAGCGAAAAAGAGGTGGCCGCTGGTGCTCGGCTAGCACAAGACTTCACCGACGCCTGGCGGGCGGTCAAAGTCACCTTCGCCAAAGTGGGAGCAGCGCTTGCACCAGTATTGCAGCCGATCCTTCGCGGTCTAGTCGGCCTGCTGCAACACCTGCGCAAGTGGATCGACGCCAACCAGGGCGTGATAAGATCAGTGTTTGCCGTTGCCAGCGGCGTTTTTGCCCTGGGCGCGAGTTTATTTGTCGGTGGCAAAGCCATGCTGGCTGCCAGCGCTTTCCTGAAAGGAATTGCGGTGATTTTGCCGCCTTTACGCAAAGCCTTTTCAGCATTGCTTGGGATCATCAAGGCAATACCAGCAGCAATTTGGGGTTTGGCTGGTATGATCGCTACCGGTGCGGGATACATCGCAGTAGCCACCGGTTTAGTGCAGCGGTCGATAGAAACGGTCGTCCAGGCTTTGCGGGGCCTGCGCCACTCAGTAAATGAGACTTTCGCTGGCATCGTTGATTCTTTACTGGCTGGCGACGTGGAACTAGCTGCCCAGGTGATGGGCTTGGGACTAAAGGCGGTTTGGCTTGAGGCTACCGAAGCCCTAGTGAAAATCTGGAATGACACCAAAGCCACTTTTACGGCTGTCTGGGTTGCCGCGCAATATGAGGCTGCCAAGGCAATTGTCAGCGCTTGGTACTGGCTGCAGGAGCAGTGGATCAGAGTAACCAGTGCAATCCGCATGTTCGGACTTCAGGCCACTAACACGCTCAAGAGCTACTGGGATGGTGCCGTAACCTGGATTGCAAAGCGGCTGGCAGAATTGTGGGCGCTGATCGATGAAAGCGTGTCGGCCGAGGACCTCAAAGCCGAACTGGAGGCCGATTATCGTCGGCGGGAAGCACAACGCAACCGCGAACTCAATCAAGCGCTGGGACAGGCGTCACAGGAGCGAACCCAGGCCCTCAGCGACATCGACAAGTTGCGGCGGGAAATGCTCGGCACGCTGCAACAGGACGAACAGCGTGCGATCGATCGACGCATGCAGGAAGCTGCACAGCGCAAGCGGGCAGTCGAAAAAGAGATCTCTGAGGCTAAGGGAAAACTGGCTGAAGCGCGGCGACGGGCAGCCGAGGCGCGCCAGAGAGCCGAGGCTGAGGAAGCCGTAAAACCGCAATTCCCGCAAGCACCCGACCTCTTGGAAGGCCTGCGACGACAGACTGTCGGCACCTTCTCGTACTTCGCCCATCAGGTGCTCGGCACCGGAACTGCGGAACGCACAGCTCGCGCGGCCGAGGCCACAGCCCGCAATACTGCCGCCATCCGCGAAGAGTTGCACCGCAAAAAAGCGTTGGAGTTCAGCTGATGAGTATTACGGTTGCGGAACGCCCGGAGTCGCCTGAATATCGCACCGGGACCAGCGAGACTTACACAGCTCGATACGTGGTCAGCGGCACGCCGTATGCTGCCGATGCGGCCGCCGCCGTCCGCAGTGCGACCCCAGTGCTTCTGTTCGGGCGCCTGGTGCGATCTGAGATCGACGTCAAGCCCTTGGCCGACCAACAATGGGAGGCCGAGGTTACCTATTCCGAACTGAAAAAACAAGACCCGCTGGATTTCAGTTACGAGTTCTCTACAACTGGCGGCACAGAAAAGATCACGCAAAGCCTGGCGACGCGGCGCTACCCGGAGAACGCTCCGAATATGGGCGGCGTGATTGGCTACAACGACGGCCAAGTCGAGGGCGTGCAAGTCCACATGCCCACGATGAAGCTGACTTATAAAGTCCAATTGGAGGCCGCCGACGTCACGCCACAGTATCGGGCGATGCTTTTCTGGCTGACGGGCACCACCAACGACCGGACCTGGAATGGCTTTAACCAGGGCGAAGTGCTCTTTGTGGGAGCCACCGGCACAATCAAGAACCTCGAATACTGGGAAATCACTTACGAGTTTCTTTGCCAGCCGAATCGAACCAATCTAGTGATCGGGAATATCGTCGTACCGCTCAAACGCGGTTGGGAATATCTCGAAGTCCTTTACGAGGACGCGGCCGATCAAGGCAAGGCCATCCGCAAGCCGCTGGCTGTGTACGTTCACCAGGTCTATCGGGAAGCGGATTTCAGCTTATTGGGGATTGCCTGAAGAGGCCGCGAAACCGCAATGTTTGAAGAGGTCAGGCCAGGACAACCACTGCGTATCCGGGCGGACGTGTGGAACGCCCTGATGCGAATGGCTGCCGAGTACTACGGCGGCCGAGCCGGGCGTTCTGCGGCTTTTCCCACACGGCACGACAGCCGCACCACGGTGCTGGCTCGCAACGACACCGGGCTGCAACTCAATCAGTTCGACGTTGTCGGCATCGATGGACCACTGCTGGATTCTGGGGATTGGCGCGAACGCACCGCGATCAAGGTAGTCGTGCCAACAGCGAACCACCGGGGACTGTTTGGCATTGTCGTCGAGCCGATTCCAGCTGATAAACTGGGCCTCGTGTGCGTCGCCGGCGTATGCTTGGCCAGGGTCGTTATTCAAGAGACCGGCCACCAATTTTGCGATGTGACCATAGGCCAAATCTCGCATCTGACCAGCACAGTAGCGGGCGCTGGGCAGATTTTATGGCGCGCCTCGGGCAATCCGGGCTGGTGTCTCATCCGCTTCTCGTCAGCGCCGGCCAACCGCACGCAATGGGCAATAGTTCAATCGGGATTCGTTAATGAGGACGCGACGGTTCCGAAGTCAGTACCCGTGCGCCGTTGCGATTGGCAGGGGGGGAACGTCCAGGGCGATCCCTTTTTCGTATATACGCCCATCTGCCTTGGCAAAGCTACAGCGCTGTTCGAGGGTTCCGTAGTCGGATATCAGGCAGACGCCGACGGAAACTTGATTGTGACGACGAACTGTTTCGACGACCCGTTGGGGACCATCAAAGCCTGGAACAAGGTCAATCCAGTGCCACAAGGCTGGGAGGAGTTGACGTTAGCCGCTGGACGATTCCTAGTCGGGGCCCAAGCAGGAAAGCCCTGGCATACACCCGGTGTAACCGGTGGGCAGTCCCTTGAATCTCTCGGAGAGCACAATCACCCAGAGCACTATGCAGTGGGCACGATTTATTATCAAGCGGGCACAAACGAGCTGGCCCGGTTTGTCAGCCCATTGCCGCATGTTGTGCAGGATCTGACGCCGCCCTGGTATGCCGTCCGGTGGATTGTTCGCACGCACTAGTCCATTGTCGGGCAAGTTCGGTTGGAGTGATACGCGGGGAAGCGGAACTGAAAGAAGCGAACAGGCCGTCGTAGCTGAGTCCAACTTCAGTGGATGCGATCAGGGCTTCTGCTTCGGCAACCTGAATCACCAGCACGTGATCATGAGGAATCGAGTGCCGTCGTGGATGTGACATTTCCTTTCCCTTGAAGGACTAAACCAATGGCCCTCAACCTGATCGCAAGCGTAGCGGCAGGCAGCACCGACGGGAACAGTGTGACGACCCCGCCGGTCGACACGCGGGGTGCGAACCTATTGATCATCCACGCGATGGGCGTTTACAACTTCCTGTACAATTGGCTGTCGGACTCGGCAAACAATGACTGGTGTGCCATCAATTATGTGACCGAGCGCACAGTAGGGACTGTCGGCGCACTATTAATCTGCAAGAACCCCGCCACATCCTCGAACCACACCTTCACTTACGGCCAGAGCAATATCCGTCCGAGCCTTTGCGTGCTGGCGTTCTCTGACAGCCGCCGGCGCGGGCAAGACAGGCTGTCGAAATACGTGTGGTGGCTGTACGGGGCACAACCGCCGCCCTGGCCAATAGAGTTCACGCTGCCAGCGATAACGCCGTCCGAAAATGGTGCGCTGCTTCTCACGGGCATGGCCACCCCGGATGCACGCACTGACTTTCAGGTGACCGAAGGCTACTCGCTCCTGGCGATCAACGGCAGCAGCAAAAACGTCGGTGGCGGCCTGGCCTGGAAGGAGCAGGGAATCAGGGAGTCCACAGGACCAACCTGGTCGTGGAGTGGCGGTACCGCCCGCTGCGTCGGGTTCCTGTCGGCCTTGACGCCAGTTCTGCCACGACAGCACACGCGAATATTCGGAGGATTCTAGGATGCTGGTTTTCAAAGCCAATGGTCCTGCGATGGACGTGCAGTTTCCCTTGTACGATTCCATAGACGGGCAAACGTTGAAGAGCGGTGTGACACCAACAATAAGCCTGCTCAAAAACGGGCACGACATCTTTGTGGCCGCCACAGGTACTATAGTGGAAGTCGGCACCAGCGGGATTTACCGTTATGTGCCTTCCCCTAATGACCTCGACACGGTGGGCGGCCTGCTGATTCGGGTAACTGCACCTGGCTGTGATACACTATTCCTGCGGGCCGTCGTCTGCTTCTTTGACTTCTTCACCGACGAACTTGCCACGATCCCCAATGCTGTCGAGAACGCGGCCAGGTTGCAGTTTGCGGGCGACGGTCGTGTAAAGGCCCAGGCGGAGCCGGCGGTGGTCGTGCAGCCCCTGAGCGCCCGGGTCGCTACCGCCGACGGCGACGGAGGCACCATCAGGTTCTGGAAGGCAGCCACGATGCGCGCGTCGTGGTATTTGGATCAGGATCTGACGGGACACGACCTGGTGTTTTTGATCTACGCCGCCAGCGATCCCAATACCGCGTTGGCCGAGTGCCGCGGCGGTGACATCACCATCGCCGCACAAGAGAAAGGCTGCCTGGTCGCGTTGGAAGCGAGCGAGCAAAAACTTCCGCCGCCTGGAGCATACCGCTTCGTTTTGAGAGATCAGACGACAGACAGCGTGCTGCTGTCGGGGGCTGTCCGGGTGTTAGCGGCCCCAGATGCGAGCTAGTCGGTGGTGCGCTGCTTTGTCCTTCTGTAATATGCGGCCTGCCGAAGTTTCAAGCGCCCAAGCCGACGAACACACAAGGCCTGCCCTGGACGTACCCAGACCGACCACCGCCCCCGAACCGCAAGCGGGCGAACAGCCCGAAGCGGTCCCGCAGCAACCGGTCCAGAAAGACGCAACGCCCCAAACCAACCCGGCGGCGGAGTTGGATTATTGGTCGCCTGAACCGGTCAAAGACGCTAGACATTCCCCCGACTTCCGCAGTGTCTATTGGTTCGGGCAAGAATACAGTTTCACTGCGAACCAGGCGGCCTGCGTCCGTTTGCTTTGGGAGGCTTGGGAGAACGGTACGCCAGAGCTAAGCGGGGCGAAAATACTTGAAGAGGCAGATATCGATCAAGACCGCCTGAGTGCGGTTTTTCGCGATCATCCGGCCTGGAAAACTATGATCCGTCCAGGACATACCAAGGGGGCTTATCGACTTTCCCCGCCTACTGCGCACCGAAAAGCGCCGAAAAACCACGGGTAGGCGCGCCGGTGGCGCGCGCCACAGTTCGTATCATCGTGTGTAACCCTCGAGAACGGAGGAACACACGATGGACGAGCTTCTACCACTACCCAGAGCTGCACGACGTCTGGGCGTTCCTGCCCGGTGGCTGCGCAATGAAGCCCTGGCTGGGCGCGTGCCCGCTTTGCGCGCCGGAAGTCGGCTGCTCTTCAACGTCGAGGCGGTGCGTGCCGCGCTGCTTGCGCGCGCAGCGAAGGCGTGCGAAGACCCGAAGGAGGTGCCCAATGCACGCTGACAGCCCGTGCCGCGATTTGCAAAGCGGCAGAAATCCGTCCAATCCCGCCGGCGCTCAGCGCGGAGGAACCATGGAACGAACCGCAATCGCTAGCCACCCGAAGTTTCTACTGTCCGTCGTCGAAACGGCCCGGGCGCTCAACGTGTCATCGCCGGCGGGCTGGAGGTGGAGCGGTTGGGCGTAGTGCCGATCAGTTGGCCGCAGATCATGGCCGAGGCGTCGCCCAAATGCGGCCGCAAAAGGTCCTCAGCGGCCCCAGGATCAAAGATTCGGCCCTTGGACGATCTTCTGGTCGATCTGGCCAGGCGACGCCAAAAAGGCCAAAAAGTGGCCTTTACCAATGGCTGCTTCGACGTGCTGCACCCCGGCCATGTGGCCTTCCTTCAGGCGGCCCGCCAGTACGGCGATTGCCTGGTGGTCGGTCTGAACAGCGACCGCAGCGTGCAGCAACTGAAAGGCCCCGGCCGGCCGATCATTCCGCAGGAGGACCGGGCGGCGATGCTGGCCGCCCTGGAATGTGTTGATTACGTGGTGCTTTTCGACCAATTGACACCGGCGGAATTGATAAGAACGATCCGGCCTGATGTTCTCATCAAAGGCAGCGATTACCAGCCGCAGCAGGTAGTTGGCCGGGAAGTGGTGGAAAGCTACGGCGGCCGCGTCGTTTGCCTGCCGCTGAAAGCCGGCTACTCAACCACCTGCCTGCTCGCCCGGACCTATGCTACTGAAGCAGCAATTCCGGGCGATCGGTAGGGTCAACTCGCTCAGGCGTCGAGCCAAACCACCTAATCGGGACTGGAGCACCAGCTCGACAAGCTGGGGGTCGCAGGTTCGAGTCCCGCATCGCCCACCTATATGGCAGGTGCCCGGTTCCGCGAGGGCCGGGGGGCTTCCGGTGCCCGGAGTGCCTTTCGACACCTGCCATTTTCTGTGGACAATTTCAGATGTATGTGTAAAATGGGGGCATGAGAGTGCTCGAAAAGATTCCAGACAAGATGCTGACCACCAAAGAAGTTGCGGACATGCTTGGTGTTACACACGCCTATGTCTGCCAACTCATTCGTGAAGGCAAGCTTCCAGCCACGAGGATTGGGCAGCGCGTCTACCTGATTCCAGAGAGCGACGCCAGAAGATTTCTCATCCGCAGCCCAGTCGGGCGCCCCAGGTCTAGAATGCCTTCAGAATTGCGGAATTGAAAACTAAGTCTTTGTTGGCGGGATGCCTATTGACAATTTCTTACATATCTATACAATGCAGCGCATCGAAAAAACTCCGGGCACCTTCTTAGCTGCCTATTTTGGCTTCTAGGTGGGTGCTCCACTGGGCATCCCGGATGGGAAGCCCACTACGCCAGAACCTGCCAGCGGAAAGGGAGCACCCATGCCTGCGGATGGGCGTGGCGTCCTGTCTTATGCTACCAATAGAGGGAGCGCCCGGCTCATCCGGCGGCCTTCCGGGAGCATGGCGGCCATCGGGGCCGCTCATGCTTCTGGGAGACGCTGCTATGAGACTTATCGAATTGGCCCAGCAATATCTCATCTTTCATGGGCTGTCTGGCGAAACGGCTGCAACATATCTCCGCACCGCTCGGTACATCGAAGCGGTCTTAGGCGGCCGAGACATCGCCTCGCTAACAGAAGCGGACTTTTGCCCGATCATGCGGTGTTGGGCTGGTGCATTCCGCGAAGAAACCATTCGGGGCCATTTGCGTCGCCTGAAGACGCTGTTGAAGTTTGCCTGGCAATTGAGGCTGATCGCCGATTTGCCGCGGCAGTGGCCACACATCCGCGCGGCTGCCCAATTGCCAGAGGCATGGACTTCCGAGCAAGTTGCCAAGCTATTCCTGGTTGCCACCGAGCAACCAGGCCACTTGGGGCCACACCGCGCGGGCGATTGGTGGCGAGCCTTCTTGTCTGTGGCCTGGGAAACCGGCTTGCGTGTATCCCAGATGTTTCGCCTCCGCTGGGCCGACGTGGATTACGCACACCGATGCATCGTGATTCAGGCCTGCCCAGGAACGAAGAGTTATCGGCCGCAGATCAAGCCCTTGTCCGTCGAGTGTCTGGCAGCGCTGGAGCTGCTGGCCGAGCCGCCCAGGGAACTGATCTTCTGCTGGCCGGAGTGGCCCAAGTCCAGGCGGGATTTCTTCTCGGTCTGGCGCTATCTGTGCTGGCTGGCCGGTATTCCGGCACCCCGCAGCCAAAGACAATTGACGCATCGCTGGCGGCGGTCGAGCGTGACCGAAGCGGCCCGCAACAGTCTGGAAGCTGCACGGCGTCATGCCGGGCACACCAGCCCAGAGACGACACTGCGGCACTATGTCGATCCCAGACTATTGGCCCAAGAACGGCCGCCAGTGCCGCCACTACACGTGTTGCTCAGAGCCAATGGCCATGGAAATGCGGGCCAAACCACATACTAACGGCAGTACTGCTGCCAAACAGCAGCGATTCAACGGTGGCCCAGCCACCGCAACCAACGGCCAAGACGATCACGCCAGCACAGCGGCTGGCCGCTCTTGGCCAACTGGGCCAGGCAAAAACCCTGTCCCGTCAAAGTGAACATGTTCGCCTTTATTACCTCCAAACCCGCCGACTGACCAGCCGGGGGATTGTCCCGATTTCCGGGCGGGTGGTCCGCCCGGGGGCTTACTTACAGAAGCGGGTGCTTGCGACCGACGTGCCGCGTCCCCCGGCTGGTTTTTTGAGCTATTTTCTGACAGGGCAAGTCGTTACAATCCCCGCCCCGTTGTCGAAACTGTGGTTTTCAACACGCTATCCAGGGGCAACACATGACGCCGAAACGAAAAGAGCCAGACATGAGCACGTATTCAGGTCGCTTGGCCGCGCGGCTGCGGCAATTGCGAGAACGTCGAGGGCTGACTGTGGAAGATGTGGCGACCAAATTGGGCGTGGACAGGTTTCGCATCTACAAATGGGAATCGGGGGTCGCTTGTCCACCCTACGACTTGTTGCCTGCACTGAGCGCAGCCTACGGGTTAAAAACGGTTCGCGCGTTGCTGCCCGAACATTGATTGGAAAACTTTTCCAACAGACTATTGACTTATTTTTCCAATATGGTAGACTACTGCTAGCCTGTGGGCTGGCAGTGCGAAGCGAACAATTTGAACCCCGACGGGCACACCGGACACTGCCAGCCCCGGCCCCCGTCGGGGTTTTCGTTTGAAGGGGGCACGCCAATGAAAAAAAGCGGCAATTTGGCCAACGCCCCACAAGTGCAATTCCACGAACTTGCCGACGTGTTCCCGCTGCTGTCAGAGGCCGAACTAGACTCGCTGACCGAGGACATCCGCCAGCACGGGCTGCGGGAGCCGATCGTTCTTTATCAGGGCAAGGTGCTCGATGGCCGCA
>Ga0209809_1002609_pt1 | contig 12436 bp, 10 predicted proteins | sample YNPMSTMetaG_FD_186172 | JGI IMG/M metagenome (GOLD analysis project Ga0209809, IMG submission 186172) | Anoxygenic and chlorotrophic microbial mat microbial communities from Yellowstone National Park, USA - YNP MS-T MetaG (SPAdes) (version 2) ... | reverse complement strand
GACCGGTCGGCTCGGCTGCGGCACGGCGCGTGCGGTGCTCAGCTCGCGACCGCGATCGTCGCTTCGCTCGGTACCGGCGCGCGGAGCGACTGCAACACGACGCAGTAGCGCTCGGTGAGCGCGAGCAGTCGCTCGAGCTGCTCGGGGGTCGCGTCGGTGTTGAGCTCGAATGCGAGACGGATCGCCCGGAACCCGACCGGTGCCGTCTTGTCGACCCCGAGCGTACCGCGGAAGTCGAGGTCGCCCTCGACCCGCACGCGCCCGCCGCGCACCGTCAAGCCGAGGGCGGTCGCGACCGCCTTCAACGTCACACCCGCGCAGGCGGCGAGGGCCTCGAGCAGCATGTCGCCCGAACAGGCCTGCAGGCCGCTGCCGCCGGTGGCCGGGTGCAGGCCCGCCTCGACCAGGCCCTTCGCGGTGTCCACCCGACAGCTCACGCCCTCGGCGAGTTCGCCCTCGGCCCGCAGCGTCACCAGGGCGGCCTCGGGGGCCTCGCGGTAGCGGGACTTCAGGGGGGCTTGCAGCGCCTTGAGCTGATCGGGGGTCAAGGGACGTCCTCCGGGGCGAGCGGTGATCAGGCGGCCTGCAGGTTGTAGGACGGGAGCGCCGAGAGCAACCGGGCGCGCAGCATCTGGAAGGCCGGCCGGTGCGGCTCCCTCGGGCGCGGCAGCGCGATCTCGAGCCGGCTCACGATCCGCCCCGGCCGGCCACCGAGCACGACGACCTCGTCGGCGAGCAGCACGGCCTCGTCGAGATCGTGGGTGACGAGGAGGAGGGTCGGCCGGTCCTCGTCCCAGAGCCGGAGGAGCTCGGCCCGCAGCTGGGTCCGCAGAATCGCGTCTAGCGCGCTGAACGGCTCGTCGAGCAACAGGACCGGCGGGCGGGCGACCAGCGCTCGGGCGAGGGCCGCGCGTTGGGCCATGCCGCCCGACAGCTGCTTCGGCAGGGCCTCGACCGCCGCGGCGAGTCCGACGCGTCGGCAGGCGCGGAGCGCGAGCTCGCGCCGCTCCCGCCAGGGCAGCCGGCGCGACAGGCCGAAGGCCACGTTGTGCAGCACGTCGAGCCAAGGGAACAGCCGCGGCTCTTGGAAGACCACACCGATCGCGGGCGAGGGCCCGCGCAGCTCCTCGCCCTCGAGAAGGATCCGGCCCGCGGTCGGCGCTTCGAGACCGGCCAAGAGGCGCAACAGCGTGCTCTTGCCGCACCCCGAGGGGCCGATCACGACGGTGATCCGTCCGGCCGGAAGGGCGAGGTCGAGGGAGTCGAGCGCCAGGTGCCCGTTCGGGTACCGCTTGGCCACGCCTTCGAGCTCGAGCATGGTTCTCAACCTCCGCCCTTGAAGGAGTCCTGCCAGGCGACGAGCCGGCGGGTCGAGGCGACGAGCAGCGCGTCGCTCGTCTTGCCGAGGACGGCGAACAATAAGAGCGCGCCCAGGATGATCGCGGCGTTGCCGCTCATCTGGCCGTCGATCAGGAGGTATCCGAGGCCCTCCGAGGCCCCCATGAGCTCGGCTGCGATGACGAACATCCAGGCGAGCCCGAGGCCGCCGCGCACGCCCGTGAGCCAAGCGGGCAGGGCCGCCGGTAGGAGGATCCTGCCGATCATCGAAAGCGGGCCCAAATGGTAGACACGGCCGACCTCGACGAGCTTGCGGTCGACACCGCGGATCCCGGCCTCGAGGGCGAGATAGACCGGGAAGAAGGCGCCGACGGCGATGAGCAGGACCTTCGGCGTTTCGAAGATCCCGAACCAGAGGACGAAGAGCGGCACCCAGGCGATCGAGGGAATGGCACGCAGCGCTTGGACCGTCGGGTCGAGGAGCCGGCGGAGGGGCTCCAACGTGCCGGTGACGGCGCCGAGCAAGGTGCCGGCGCCGACACCCAGGGCGAAACCGAGCGCCACGCGCCGCAGGGTCGCCTCGAGATGCCGCCCGAGCTCGCCCGTGAGGGCGAGCTCGTGGAGCTGGACGGCGATCACCGTGGGTGGCGGCAGCAGACGTCGCGTGATCCACCCCTGGGCCGCGGCGAGCTCCCAGAGCAGGGCTAATCCCACCGGCAGGACCAGCCCCAGGAGTGCTGTCGGTACCCGAGGCGCTCGAGGCGCCGACCGTGCGAGCGCCGGGCCGTCGGCCCGGTCGGCCGGCCGCGCGAGACGCTCGAGAGCGGCGGCCATCAGCCGACCGTCAGCTTCGCGGTGAACCGTGGATCGAGCAGCGCATCGACCGTGCGCGCCACGTCGACCTCGGGGCGGATCACCCCGACCTTCTGGAGCACCGCGCCCGCGGCTCGGATCGAAGCGGCCTGCGGCTCGCCGATCCGCGGATCGGCGAGGCCGGTCCGTTCGAGCTGGCGGGCGGCGACCGGCTCGGCGATCCGGGCGGCCTTGGCCAACAGCGCCCGCAGTTCGTCGGGGTTGGCGAGCGCGTGGCGACGGCCGCGCTCGTAGGCGGCGACCACCGCCTCGATCACCTCGGGCGCCTCGGCGATCAGGCTCTCCGGAGCGTTCAGGACGCCCCAGGTGTTGGCGTCGGGGTCGCGATAGAACAGCCGGTTCCCGGCCTCGAGCTCGGTCTGCGCCATCATCGGGTCGAGGCCCGCCCAGGCGTCGACGTCGCCCCGCTCGAGCGCCGCCTTGCCCTGATCGTGCTGGAGGAGGACGAGCTGCACGTCCTTCGGGCCGAGCCCGTGCCGCTCCAACGCGCGCAGCAGGAAGATGTAGGGGTCGGTGCCCTTGGTGGCGGCGACCTTGCGGCCCACGAGGTCGGTGACCCGGCCCATCCCAGTGTCCGGGCGGGTCACGAGCGCCGTCCATTCGGGCTTCGAAAAGACGTAGACGGAGCGGATCGGGTTGCCGTTGATCCGGCCCAAGAGTGCTGCGGCTCCGGCGGTCGAGCCCAGGTGCAGGGAGCCGGCGTTGAGGAACTCGAGGGCCTTGTTGGAGCCGAGGGATTGGACCCAGCGGACCCCGACGCCCAGCGGTCGAAGCGCCTCCTCGACCCAGCCCTTCTCCCGGAGCACGAGGCTCACCGGGTTATAGGTCGCCCAGTCGAGGACGAGCTCCTTCGGGCGGCCCGCTCGGGCTCTTCGCGCCGCGGAGAGGAGCAAAAGTCCAGATCCGGTGGCCAGCAGACGACGGCGAGACGCGTTCATGACGATCTCCGATCCTTCGGCGAGTCGATGGCTCGCGATCACGGTTCGACGGCTCCGGATCTCGAGGATCGACGGATCCCCGATGCCGAACCCGCCGCAACTCACGCACGGCGGGCCGCCGAACACTCGAGTGCACCTGGGACGCGCCCGCGAGCTGGCCGCTCGGATCGGCGCGACGCCGGGATCCTGATTTCAACAACACGCACTGTCAATACGAAAAAATTAGCACCAGTTTGTCGTATAATCTCCACGCCGGGCCTTGACGCGGGCCTCGCGCGCGTATCAGAAGAGGCTGAAGTGCCGTGAAAGAGGGAGGCGTCGGCCGATGATCGGAAAGGCGAAGTTCGACCCTCGGGCCGTCGATCGACGGAGCATCGTGCTCGCGGCCGCGAGCGGGGCGGCGATGATGGCCACTCCGCGGATCGCCCGCGGCGCGCGGCCCAGGGTCGTCGTGGTCGGCGGCGGCTGGGGTGGCCTCGGGGCGCTCCGGGCCCTGGCCCGTTCGGGATCCGCGGAGCTCACGCTCGTCGAGCCGCACCCGGCCTTCGTCTCCTGCCCCTTGAGCATCCACTACATCGTGGGCGAGCGACCGTTCGCCGAATTCGAGCACGGCTACGCGGCGATCGACCGGCTGGGCGTGCGCCGGGTTCCCGAGGCGGCGGTGGCGATCGACCGGGATCGACGTGAGGTCGTCACGGCGAGCGGCCGGATCGGCTACGATTACTTGGTCCTGGCACCCGGCGTCGAATATGCCGAGGAAGCGATCGCCGGCTACGCCGAGGCCCGCACCGCGCTGCCGGTCGGCTTCCGGCCGTTCGAGCAGCACGGGGTCAAGGCCCTGGTCGACCGGTTCCTCGCCGAGGGCGGCACCTTCCTGATCGCGGTTCCGAAGCCGCCCTATCGCTGCCCGCCCGCGCCGTACGAGCGCGCCTGCCTGATCGCCGAGCAGATCGCGCGGCGCGGCACCAAGGGCAAGGTCGTGATCGCCGATGCCAACCCGAAGCCGATGCCGCCGCCGATCGCCGAGCCGCTGCTCGAGGCGATGCGCGCGGTGCACGGCGAGCGGATCGAATACCTCCCGGACCACGAGGCGAAGGCCGTGGACCTGGCCAAAGGCGCCCTCGATTGCGGGATCGCCGAGGTGCCCTTCACCCACGCCAACCTGGTCCTGCCGATGCGTGCACCGAAGTTGCTGCGCGAGGCCGGACTCGCCGAGCGTTGGGCCGCCGTCCGCCTGCCGGACTTCCGGTCCCGAGACGACGAGCGGATCTGGATCGTCGGCGATTCGGCCGGCACGCCTTTGCCCAAGAGCGGCCACGTCGCGTTCAATGCCGGTGCTGTGGTAGCCGAGGCCATCGAGCGGCGGATCGCGGGCGCCCCGGAGCCGGTGCCGCCGCCGACCGGGCTGCCGGCGGGCATCTGCTTCGCCGCGGTGACCCACGACCGGGCGATCATGATCAACGTGGCGGCCCAGCTCGTGCCGGGCGAGGGCCCCAAGCTCCGCTTCGAGGTCGACCCTGCACCCACGCGCGAATCGAGTGAGGCGGCGTTCGTCTGGGGTCGCTCGATGTTGCAGAGCATGCTCGGCTGACGAGCCTCGCCCGGCCGGTCCGGTCGGGACGGATCGTCAGAACGCCAGATCGTTGACCGCCACGACCGCGGCCAGGATCGAGACGACGATCCCGCCGACGAGCAGCCCGAGGGTCACGATCACGAGCGGCTCGACGAGCGCCACGAGGCGGGTCAGGCGGGTCGCGAGCCGCTCTTCGAAGGCGTCCGCCAAGTGCTCCGCCACCGCCGCGAGCCGGCCGCTCTCCTCGCCGACCCGGACGAGCCGGACGGCGAGCGGGGCCACGACGTCGGTCTCGGCGAGGCAGCTCCAGAGCGGCCGGCCCTGGCGGACGCCGATCAGGACCCGGTCCAGCGCGGCCCGGGCCGCCCGGTTGGCGAGCATGTCGCGGACCAGGCCGAGCCCGTTCGCCAAATCGAGCCCGCCACCGAGCACGGTGGCGAGCCCGCGCATCGCCTGCGCGGTGGCGCGCTCACGGGCGATCCGTCCGAACACCGGTGCCGCGAGGATCGCACGGTCGAGCGCGAGGCGGAGGGGTTCGTTGCGCCGAGCGAGCAGCGGGCCGAGAAACGCGAGCGCGAGGCCCACGGCCAGGACCTCGCCCCGCTCGGCCAAGAACTCCGCGAGGGCGAGGGTGAGCCGGGTACTCGCCGGAAGCTCCGCTGCGGCCTGGGCGAAGAGCGGCGCGAAGCGCGGCACCACGACCAGCAGCAGCACGGCGAGCGCGCCGAGCGAGGCCACGAGCAGCACGGTGGGGTAGATCATCGCCGAGACGAGCTTGCGCTCGAGCTGCTCGGAGCGCTCGCGCAGACGGACGAGCTTCTGCAGGCTCTCGCCCAAGCTGCCGGCCGCCTCGCCGGCCCGGACGATCCCGACATAGGCGCGAGGGAACGCCTCGGGGTGGGCGGCGAGCGCCTCGCTCAGCGACTTGCCGCCGCGTACGGCCTCTCGGACGCTCGCCAGCACCGCGCGCAGCCGGCGTTGCTCGCCGGTTTCGATCAAGAGCCCGAGTGCCGCTTCGACGGGCTGGCCGGCTTCCAAGAGCGTGGCGAGCTCGCGGGTCGCTTCGGTGACGGCGCGCGCGAGGCCCCGAGCCGGCACCGGCGCCGAACTGGCGCGGACCGTTACCGGCTCGGCGCTGATCGGGATCAGTCCGCGATCCTGTAGCCGCGCGACCGCGCTCCGATCGTCGGCCGCCTCGATCTCACCCGAGACCCGCTCTCCGGTCGAGGTCAGCGCGCGATAGACGAACAGCGGCACCGGAACCGCCGCTCCTCACCAATCCTCGGTCACCCGGCGGACCTCCTCGAGGGTCGTCACGCCGGCCAACGCTTTGGCCACGCCGTCCTGCCACATGGTCCGCATGCCGGCGGCCTCGGCTGCGGCCTGGATCGCCTGGGTCGGTGCCCGCTCGCGGATCAGGGCGCGGATCCGATCGTCCACCTCCAAGAGCTCGAAGATCCCGACCCGGCCGACGATGCCGAGCCCGTCGCAACGGCTGCAGCCGGGTGCCCGATAGAGGATCGGGGACGCCGGCGCGTGGCGGCCCAGGAGTTCGCGCTCGTCGGGCTCGGCGGGCCGCGGCTCGCGGCAGTGCGGACAGAGCACGCCCACGAGGCGCTGGCCGACCACCGCGCGCAAGACCGAGGCCAAGAGATAGGGCTCGACGCCCATGTCGAGCAGCCGGGCAACCGCCCCCGCCGCGCTGTTGGTGTGCAGGGTCGAGAGCAGGAGATGGCCGGTCAATGCGGCGTGCACGGCGATGTCGGCCGTCTCGGCGTCGCGCGTCTCACCGACCATGACGACGTCGGGATCGTGCCGGACGACCGAACGGAGCACGCGGGCGAAGTCGAGCCCGATGTCCGCCCGGACGTGGATCTGCGTCACCCCGTCGATCTGGTACTCGACCGGGTCCTCGACGCTCACGACCTTGAGCGTGTCGCGATCGAGGCCGCGCAGCGCGGCATAGAGGGTCGTGGTCTTGCCCGAGCCGGTGGGCCCGGTGACCAGGAGCATGCCGTGCGGCGAGCGGAGGATCGCGCGGAGCCGCGCCTCGACCTCCGGAGCGAGGCCGAGCTCGTCCAGGCCCACCCCCCGGCGGTCGCTCTCGAGCAGCCGCACGACGAGGCTCTCGCCGTGCACGGTCGGGGCGGTCGCCACCCGCAGATCGACCCGCCGTCCGTCGAGCTCGAGCCGCGCGCGCCCGTCCTGGGGCAGCCGGCGCTCGGCGATGTCGAGCCGGGCCAGGATCTTGATCCGGGAGACGATGGCGGCGGCGTAGCGCACCGGGGGCGAGGCGATCTCGCGCAGCCGCCCGTGCACCCGGTAGCGGACCCGCAGACGATCCGGGAACGGCTCGATGTGCACATCCGAGGCCTTCATGTGCAGGGCGTCGGTCAAGAGCTGGTTGACCAGCCGGACCACCGGCGCCTCCTGGGCGCTGTCGAGCAGGCGCTCGACCTCCTCACCGCCCGCGTGGCCCTCGCCGCCCAGATCGGAGACCAGGCGCTGCAGGGCCGCCGCACCGCGGTCGAACCAGCGCGCCAGGGCCGCCTCGACGTCCTCGAGCGCGGCGGCCAAGGGTATGGGCTCGAGGCCGGTGGCGAGCCCGATCGCCTTGAGCCCCTGGGCATCGGTCGGGTCGACCATCGCGACCCACACGCGGGAGTCGTCGTGAGCGATCGGCGCCATCCCGGTGCGCCGGAGGAACCGCGGCGATATGGTGTCGCCGAGCGCCGAGCGCTCGGGGAAGTCGTCCGCTCCGGCCCGCTCGACGCCCAAGACCTGCGCGGCCGCTTCGGCCCAGGCGGCACCGTCGATCACGCCGTCCCGCACGAGCCGAACGGCCAGGGGTTCGTTCTGTTCGGCGGCGACCGCCAGGGCCCGCTCGGCCGCTGCCGGATCGACCCGGCCCGTCGCCACCAAGTGGTGGAGCACGGGATGCCGCTCGACGAGCGCCGGCGTTCCCGACCCGTCGGCGGTCGGGCGTACTGGCTTCGGCGACAGCGCCGAGACGGCGGGGTCGAGGGGCACCGGCCTCCTCTCGGCTGGCGTGGGCCGCGTTCCACCGCCATCTTCTGCCACAACCGGGCGGTGCTGCCAAATCGGTGGCGCCGGACGCGGCGGAGCTCGGTCGGGACGATGAGCACGCAGGTGTGGAGCGGGGCCGACCCGAGGACCGCGGGCATCGCCCGCTGGATCGCCGAAACGGGTGTCGCCACCGCGGATCCGGGCGAGCTCGTTCGGCGGCTCGCCGAACGGCTGCGCGAGGACGGGGTCTCGTTGGGGCGGCTCTGGGTGGGCGCCGACATCCTGCACCCGACGATCGGCGCGCGGACCGTGAGCTGGTCCCGCCGCCGCGGGCTCGAGGCGACCGGCTTCAGCCGGAGCGAGCGCCGCGATTTCGACCACCCGCAGTGGCGCGGCACCCCGCTCCGCCTCGTGCTGAGCCAGCGCCTACCCGAGTTCCGTCGGCATCTGGCCGCGGACTACGCGCGCGGCGAGTTCGCCCTCCTCGACTCCTTCCTCGCCGACGGTTTGACCGACTACCTCGCCTGCGCCGTCTATTTCCCGCAAGGGACGGTCGTGGGCGAGACGGCCGGCATGGTCGTGACGTTCGCGAGCGACGGCCCCGAGGGCTTCGGCGAGCCCGAGATCGAGCTGCTCCGAGCTTGCGTGCAGCCCCTCGCGCTCGCCTGGCGGTCGATCCTGCTGCTCGACGCGCTGCGCGCGGTGACCGGCACCTATCTCGGCTCCGACGTCGCCCATCGCGTGCTCGCCGGACGGATCGCCCGGGGCCAGGTCGAGACGATCCGCGCGGCGATCTGGTTCAGCGATCTCGAGGGGTTCACGGCGCTCGCCGACACCCTTCCCGAGGACCGGCTCGTGGCGTTGCTCAACGCCTATGCCGGCACCGTCCTCGACACGATCGTGGGCTTCGGCGGCGAGGTCTTGAAGCTCATGGGCGACGGGGTGCTCGCGATCTTCCCGCTCGACGAGCAGAAGGAGGCGCCCTGTCGGGCGGCCCTCGACGCCGTGGTGGCGACACTGCAGCGGGTCGATCGGCTGGGGGCGGAGCGGCGGGCGGCGGGGGAGCCGACGACACGGCTCTTCGTCGGCCTGCACCTCGGCGAAGTGCTCTATGGCAACATCGGCAGCGCCGACCGGCTCGACTTCACCGTACTGGGCCCGGCGGTCAACGAGGCCGCACGGATCGAGCGGATGTGCCGGACGGTCGATCGGCCGGTCGTCGCCTCGGCCGCCTTCGCGCGTTCGAGCGGTGAGATCGGCGGGCGTCTCGTGCCGCTCGGCAGCTTCGCGCTGCGCGGTGTCGCCCGCCCGCAGGAACTCTTCGCGCTCGAGCCCGGGGCGCTCGCCGAGACGAGCGGGCCCTGACCGGCCCAGGGCCGGTCCGTTGCGTGACCGTCGAGGCTCTGCCACCTGGACGGCGTGCGGCCACGGTCGAGCCGCGCAGCCCTCGGGGAGAGACGCCATGCCGTTCGCCGACGCTGCGGGGATCCGCCTCCACTACGATCTGGTCGGGCCGGAGCGTGCGCCGGTCGTCATGTTCGTGAATTCGCTCGGCGCCGACCTCGGCATGTGGGATCGTCAGCTCCCCGCACTGGTCGGCCGATACCGCGTGCTGCGCTGGGACATGCGCGGTCACGGCCGCTCCGCGGTCACGCCCGGACCTTACCGGCTCGACCGGCTGGCGCTCGACGCGCTGGCGCTGCTCGATGCTCTGGGCATCGACCGCGTCCATCTCTGCGGCCTGTCGCTCGGCGGAGCCGTCGGCCAATGGATCGCGATCCATCGCCCGGAGCGGCTGCGCTCGCTCGTGCTTTGCGCCACCGCCTGCAGCTTCGGCGCCGCGGCGGCATGGGACGAGCGGATCGCGGCGGTGAAAAAGGGCGGTGTCGAGGCGATCGCCGACGCCGTGCTCGAGCGCTGGCTCACCGCCGACTTCCGGGCGCGGCGGCCGAGCGAGGCGGCGCGGTTGCGCGCGATGCTCTGCGCCACCCCGGCCGAAGGCTATGCCGCCGCCGCGGCCGCGGTTCGCGACACCGATCTCTGTGCCGAGGTCCACAAGATCACGGTGCCCACGCTCCTGATCGCCGGCAGCGCCGATCCGGCCACGCCGCCCGCCCGGCTCGAGGAGCTGCGGGCCCGCATCCCGCGCGCCGAACTCGTCGTCCTCGAGGCGGCCCACATCGTGAACGTCGAGGCCGCGGAGGCCTTCGACCACGCCCTCCTCGCCTTCCTGGACGAGCAGGAGCGGAGCACCGCCGGCGTGCCGGCCGAGCTCTACGCGCGTGGCCTCGAGATCCGCCGCGCGGTGCTCGGCGATGCTTGGGTCGATCGCGCGCTCGCGCGGACCACCGAGCTCGACCGGGCCTTCCAAGAGATGCTCACGGCCTGGTGCTGGGGAGCCGTGTGGGGTCGGCCGGGCCTGCCGCGGCACACCCGCTCGCTCCTCAACCTCGCGATGCTGGCCGCGCTCGGCCACCACGAGGAGCTCAAGCTGCACATCCGCGGGGCGCTGCGCAACGGCGTGAGCGAAGCGGAGATCGGCGAGGTCTTCTTGCAGGTCGCCGTCTATGCCGGCGTGCCCGCCGCCAACACCGCGTTCCGGATCGCCAAGGAGACGCTCCGCGAGGTCGCTGCCGAGGCGGCCGGCGCCGGCGCGGAGCTACCGCGATGATCCAACTTTCGGTAGAACAACCGCGGACATCCTTCCTGGAAGCGGGCCTTTCCCGCAGCTGTTCCCCGCCATTCGCCACGGCGGCGCCGGGACTTGTCGCGGTTCGCCTCGGCCGGTCCACCAGCCGACGCACAAGCTCATCCACGAAGCTGTGGATAGCCTCGACCGGCCCTACGATCACGGCCTCCGGCCGCCACGCGAGGAGCGCGTCTCGGGCATGAGGTCGTCCGATCCGGATCGGCTGAAGCGCCTTGCCGCGAGCGCGAGCCTGGCCGTCGCTGCCTTCTTGACCCTCCTGAAGCTCGTGGCGGCGGTGGCGAGCGGCTCGGCGGCGATCCTCTCCTCGCTCGTCGATTCGATGGCCGACATCGCCGCCTCGGCCGTGACCTGGCTCGCGGTCCGGGTCGCCCAGCAACCCCCCGACCGCCGCCACCGCTTCGGCCACGGCAAGGCGGAATCGCTTTCCGCTCTGGGGCTCGCCGCCCTCGTGACCGGCTCCGCCTTGTTCGTGCTGGTCGAAGCCGCGCGTCGGCTCTGGGACCCGCAGCCCTTGCGGGCGACCGGGCTCGCCGTCGTCGTGATGGCCGTCTCTCTGCTGGCTACGGCGGCCCTGGTGGTCTTCCAGCAACACGTCGTCCGACGGACCGCCTCGCAGGCGATCGCCGCCGATCGGCTGCACTATGCGAGCGACTTCCTTTCGAACATCGCGGTGCTCGTCTCGCTCCTCCTGGTCGACCGGCTGGGCCTCCTCTGGCTCGATCCGCTGGTCGCGGTCGCGGTCGCCGCTTGGCTTTTGAAGGCCAGCTGGACGATCGGCCGACGCTCGGTCGACACGCTCATGGACCACGAGCTGCCGACCGTCGACCGGGCACGCATCGAGGCGATCGTCCGCGCCCATCCGGAGGTCGCGAGCTTCCACGATCTGCGCACGCGCGAGGCGGGCGGGGTACGGTTCATCGAGTTCCACATCGAGCTCGACGCCGAGATGACCGTCCGGGCGGCCCATCGCGTCACCGATGCGCTCGAGCACGAGCTGCGCGAGGCCTTCCCCGACGCCGAGATCATCATCCACCAAGAGCCGGCCGGCCTCGAGGACGACCGCCTCGACCACCGGATCCACGAGCGCCGAGCGGCCGGGCGCTGACCGATCGGCCCGCCGCGCGCCCCCGGATCGGTGTCCGACCGGTCGATCCGGCGCCGTTGCAGGCCCTTGGCGGCGGGTGTTAAGGTTCGTTGCCGGCGGTGCGGGACCGCCGGGACGGCCGTGGGGAAGCGTTCGGGCTCGCATGTGGAACGACCGTCTCGACCGGCTGCAGGAATTTCCCTTCCGCCGGCTCGCCCAGCTCTTGGCGGGGATCGACCCGCCGACGGGCGAGACCTTCGATCTCACCATCGGCGAGCCCCAGCACCAGCCACCCTCCTTGCTCGCCGAGGTCGTGGCGCGCCACGCGCACGAGTGGAACCGCTACCCCCCGCTGAACGGCACGGCGGCCTTCCGTCGCGCGGTCTGTGCCTGGCTCGTCCGGCGCTACCACCTGCCCCCCGAGGCCCTCGACCCGGAGCGGCACGTGCTGCCGGTGGCCGGAACCAAGGAGGCCCTCTTCCTCCTCCCGGAGGTCCTGGTCCCGGAGCGGTCGGAGGGGCCGCGACCCGCGGTCCTGGTCCCCAACCCGGTCTACGCCGTTTACGTGGGCGCTGCGGTCCTGGCCGGTGCCGAGCCGGTTCATCTGCCGGCTACCCGAGAGACCGGCTTCCTCCCGGATCTCGACGCGCTCGAGCCCGCCTTGCTCGAGCGGACGGCGGCGCTCTACCTCTGCTCGCCGGCCAACCCGCAGGGTGCCGTGGCCGACCTCGCTTATTGGCGCCGCGCCGTCCGGCTCGCCCGCCGGTACGGGTTCGTGCTGCTCGCCGACGAATGCTACGCCGAGCTCTACGACCGGGAGCCGCCGCCGGGGGTGCTCGAGGCCGCCTGGGCAGAGGGCCGCAACTTTTCGCGCGTGCTCGCGTTCCACTCCC
>Ga0209809_1002607_pt1 | contig 12440 bp, 6 predicted proteins | sample YNPMSTMetaG_FD_186172 | JGI IMG/M metagenome (GOLD analysis project Ga0209809, IMG submission 186172) | Anoxygenic and chlorotrophic microbial mat microbial communities from Yellowstone National Park, USA - YNP MS-T MetaG (SPAdes) (version 2) ... | reverse complement strand
TGACGCGTTCACAGGCCGAATTGCCACACCGGGCCAAACTGTGGACGGACCTGTCCGCAGGATCAGCCGTGCTTTAGCGCTGGCGCAGCCAGGTGACCGAATCGTCCTTGCCAAAACCGGCTCGCCTTACCACGAGTCTCTCACCTTCGCCGGAGAGCGGCTGGGGCGTGGCATCCTGAACGACCTCATCCTGGAAGGCAACGGCGCGATCCTCGATGGCTCCGCTCCTATCCCACCTGAAGGCTGGGAACCCGACCGCGATGCGTGGAAGCGCTCCGGACGGGCGATCTTTCGCTTCGTGCCCGAGTGGAAGAGCCATCAGCAGCTTTTCCTGGGTGATCGCCCGGCGACGCGGGTTTATGTCAATCGCCTTGCGGCTGTGCCCCCGGATTTGGAACCGTTGCAATGGTGCCTGTTTCAGGGGACGATCTATTTTTGTGTTGAACCGGATCGTCACCCGCAGGATTACCCCCTGCGTTACGCGAAATTACAGGTTGGGATCACGCTCCACCACGTTCAGGGCGTTACTATCCGCGACCTGGTGGTCCAGGGATTTCAACTCGATGGGGTCAATCTTGCCAACACAGCAAGAGATGTCCGCCTGGAGGGGGTTGTTCTCCGTGGCAACGGTCGTGCGGGACTGACCGTCGGTGGGGCCTCGCGAGGAGAGTTGATCGACTCGCTTCTCGGCGATAACGGAGCCGCCCAAATCTTGACGCTGCCCAATGGTGAGCTTCGCGTTCACAACTGTCAGGTTTTGGGGAACACCGCACCGGCCTGGGTCGATGAAGGAGGACGTTTTTTCCTCGAGGGCAAACTCCAGCAGGGGGGCCTTGATCAGATCGACGACGTGGCAAACACACCCGGTCGTGTAGCCCCTGAGACAAACTGACTCTCGTGTTTATCCGATCCAGCAAATCGGAGGGGCACGCCTGTCTTGCCCGCCGAAGTGAAATGGATTATCAAAAGCAATGCAACGGACGCGACGAGCGCGTCCCTCCGAAGGCGGAGTTTAATCCAACCAGGCTCCGCCGACCCTCTACGAATGAGGGACCGACGCCGCGGTCCTTGAAAAACTGATGTCGTGTTTATCCAACCAGTTCGTGCTCGATCTGCTCCAGGGTTTTTCCTTTGGTTTCCGGATGTGTGCCAAAGATCACAAGAAACCCCACAACGCAGATCCCGCCATACAGCCAGAACGTTCCATGAGGGCCTAAACTGCGGTTGAGGATCGGAAACGTCAGGGTCAGCGCCGTGCAGGCCGCCCATAACGAGAGGACCGCGACCGCCATTGCCATTCCCCGAATCCGATTGGGGAAAATCTCTGAGATCACGACCCACGTAATTGGGGCCAGCGACATCGCATAACACGCAATTGCCGTGAGTACGAGAACCAGCATGTGCCAGCCCGTACTGTGGAAATAATATCCGGCACCGAGAAGACCAAAGATGATGGCCAATCCACCAGCCCCGAAGAGCATGAGGATCCTCCGCCCCCATCGATCCACTGTGAAAATGGCAACGAACGTAAATACCAGATTCACGATTCCGGTGAAAACAATATTGATCAGGACGTCACTGACGGCATAACCGGCTGCTTGAAAAACATCCTGGGCATAATTGAAGATCACATTGATGCCGCACCACTGCTGAAACACCGCCAGAAAGACCCCCAGGGCAAGCACGCGCAACAATCGCGGTTCCCAGAGATCGCTCAACCGCACGCGGGCAATCTCTTCTGCGCTGAGTGTCTGCCGGATTTCGGCCACGGCCAGTCGAGCGTAATCCGTCCCGCCGACATGGGCCAGAATCCGCTCCGCCAGCGAATCGTTCCCCCATTTGACCAGCCACCGAGGACTTTCGGGGACAAAGAACATCAGAAGAAAGAACCCAACGGCGGGGACCGTTTCGGCCCCAAACATCCATCGCCAACCGAATTGGCCATTCCAGGATTGACGAATAAACTCAGCAATCTGGTCTGGTGGAATGTTCTGTGGAACTGGCTGAGCGATGAGAAGATTCGTAATCTGGGCGGCTAAGATTCCGATAACGATCGTCAACTGATTGATAGACACAAAGACGCCTCGAATCTCCGCCGGGGCAATCTCGGCAATGTACATCGGGGATAGGTTCGAGGCCAGTCCGATACCGATGCCCCCCGTGATCCGCGCGAGATTGAACGAAGTGTAGTCCCAGGCCAGGGCCGTCCAGATTGCCGAAACCGTAAAGAGGAATCCGGCCGCGATCAAAAGCCTTCGGCGGCCCAGTCGATCGCTGATCGCCCCCGAGATAGCAGCCCCGAGAAGGCACCCCACGAGGGCACTGCTTTGGGCCCATCCTTGCCAGAACGTCTTTGGGGGGATGTTGAAATACGGCTCATAAAAAGGTTTTGCCCCGCCGATGACCACCCAATCGTAACCGAAGAGGAAACCTCCCATGGCCGCCACAAGGCAAACGGCCCAGAGAAGAACCATGTTATACCGAGGTTGGCGATCTGGATTTATGAATGGTCCATCATAAGCTGCCATGCGTGGAGGCCCTCATAACGAAGGGGTTTCCGATAATGCTTCGACATTACAAACGCAAGTCTGAGAAAACTCCGTCACGGGGGCGCGTGAAGATCGCCGGCTGCCTGGGCTGCCAAGTGGAGACGTTTGAGTAATTCCGCGCGAATCGCGGCCGCGTCGATTCCCACAGCAACTTCAATGTGGCTATCTCGCCATGCAGGGACGGGACGGCGGTCGAAAATCGTCGCTCCTCGAGTGATTTCGCCAATGGTCTCGACATCCCCGGCCAGTTCTTCGTAACGGAAAAGGTCCGGACGACAGGCCGCCAGGTAAGTCAGCGTATCGTGGAGATGGATCGTTTCCAAACCGAGGTGTTGCCGATACGCCCAGAATTTCCCCGGCAGGATTTTCCGCATCAACGCCCCAATCTTGGTCGTTTCGGAGGGCAGTTCGTTCAAAAAGGAGAGTGAAAAATTGACTCGATTTGTCACGTCAAGTGGTATCAAGGTCTTGGCCGCCCGTGAACCAAGGACGATCTTTGCGGAATGGGGGTCGCAATAGATATTAAACTCTGCCGCAGGTGTGATATTTCCGGGGACCTGGACAGCCCCGCCGGCAATGATCAATCGGTGAACAAGGGCGGGAAACTCGGGGTCTCGTTGAATTGCTCGGGCGATATTTGTCAACGGCCCAAGGGCCAGGACAGTCACAGCATGGGGGGCTGCGCGCACCTCATCTGTTAGGAGTTTTTCCGACGGATGGGGGGTTCTCAACTCCGCAACAGGCAAAGAGGCATCGCGCAAATCATCCAGGGAATTGGCAAACCGACCATCGACGGGCAGGCCACGGTCAGGGGCGCTCGCGGCCCCAATTCTTGGAATTCGCGGCGGATCCAGGTAAGCTATAAGAGCTTGAACGTTTCGGGTGGCAACCTGTGGGGAAACATTCCCCCCGACGGTCGTCACGGCAACGACGTCCCATTCTGGATCAAACAGAATCATGCACAGTGCCAACGCGTCATCGATTCCTGGATCGAGATCAACTATGACTTTGCGTGGCATGGGTGTCCCTCTTCAGGTGGGATCGACTCCTGGCTGATTTCGAACATGGCCCGATTTTAGGATTCCTTGCCTTCTGTCGCAAGGGCATATGTCCTTTAGAATGCGTGCATCAGATCTGGAGGTAAGGCAGTCGCGACGAGCGGAGCGAGCCTAACATGCGCTCGCCTCCAGTGGGAAAAGAAGGGACGCGGTTGCCGCGCCCGCGGGTGCTTCGGTAAAGTCCTGAAAAGAGAAGGGGATCATCATGCTCGAAGATGCCATCGCAAAGGCGGAACGTGGAGCTAATCTAACGGCGGAAGAGTGCGAACAGGTCGTGGAAACGATCATTCGTGGCCAATCGCCGGAAGAACTTGTGGCGCGATTTCTTATTGCCCTCCACGTCAAAGGGGAAACCGCCCAGGAGATCGCTGGCGCTGCGCGGGCGATGCGCCGTCATATGCTCGCTGTCGAAACGAGCCATCCCTGCGTGCTGGATATTGTCGGGACCGGCGGGGACGGCGCCGGTACTTTCAACATCAGCACCGCGGCGGCCATCGTGATTGCGGCGGCAGGCGTCCCGGTTGCCAAGCATGGGAATCGGCGGATCACCAGTCGGACGGGATCGGCCGACGTCCTGGCAGAGCTGGGAATCAATATCGAGGCCCCATTGCCAGTGGTCATTGCTTGCCTGCAAGAGTTGGGAATCTGTTTCTGCTTTGCTCCCCTCTTGCATCCCGCCATGAAGAATGTGGCGGAAGTTCGGCGCAAGCTGGGCCATCCTACGATCTTCAACCTCCTCGGCCCGCTTACCAATCCTGCCGGTGTTGGCTACCAGGTATTGGGAGTGGGACGCGCGTTTTTGCGGCCCCTGCTCGCTGAGGCCCTCCACCTTTTGGGGACAACTCGGAGTGCAATCGTGTATGGCAGTGGCGGACTGGACGAAATCAGCCTCCTTGGAGAAACGGAGGCAACCATTATCGGAGATACTTTCGAGGAAATTGTTTGGAAACCCGAAGATTTTGGCCTTGATGTGATCTGTCCGGAGGTTCTCCGCGTAAGTGGCCCCTCCGAGAGCGCCGCCCGAATCCGGGAAACACTTGACGGAACACCAGGCCCCATTATGGATACCGTGCTGGCTAACAGCGCCGTCGGCTTGTGGCTTGTTGGCCGGGTCAATTCGCTGATTGAAGGCGTCGCATTGGCCCGGGAAGCGATCGTATCGGGTGCCGCTCGCGACCTGCTGGCAAAATGGGCTGAAAGATCACACCAATCCATCTGACGTCAAGAAAAAGACCGTAGAGGCGTTGCCGATGACTCTACGGTCGCTGGAGATCATAAGCCAAGGGACTATCCGCCAGATTGTTTTGTGTGAGACTCGCTCAGGGCTAGACCGGGATGTCTCAGCCGCTTTGCGATGAATCGGGCGGTGACGTCCCGTCGGAGCCTTCGCCTTTTGACGGCTCTTCTCGCTCGGCCTGGTTTCCCAGGAACGGCTGAATCAAGCGGCTGATCGAAGCCCCCAATCCACCTTTCAGCTCTTTCTCTTTTTCCTTCTTTTCTTCCTTCGGTTCCGGGGCAGCTTGCTGGGCCTCCTGTTCCTCTTCGGCCCATTCCAGCCGCTTCCGGGACAAACCGATCTTCCGTTCGTCTTTATCGACGCGGAGGATCTTGACCTCAATCTCATCGCCCACTTTCACGATCTGTTCCGGATTATCCACCTTGTGGTCGGCCAGCTCGGAAATGTGCAGCAATCCTTCCAGACCATCTTCCAGTCCCACAAAGACTCCGAAGTTGGTGATCTTTGTCACCGTACCTTTCACGACCTGGCCCGGAGCATATTTTGTGGGAATGTAGGTTTCCCAAGGATCCTCCGTCAGTTGCTTGAGTCCCAGAGCAATCCGCCGGCGCGACTTGTCGATGGAGAGCACGCGGCATTCGATCTCCTGACCCTTTTGGAGGACCTCGCTGGGGTGGGTAATCTTCCGCGTCCAGGAAAGATCGCTGACATGAAGCAGACCATCGACGCCCTCTTCCAGTTCGACAAACGCCCCGTAGTTGGTGATATTCCGCACAATTCCCTTGACGATGGAATTGACCGGATACCGTTCTTCGACCGTATCCCAGGGATTCGTCGTTGTTTGCTTGATTCCGAGCGAAATCTCCTGCTTCTCCTTGTCGATGCCGAGGACAACCACTTCGACCTCGTCGCCCACCTGAACGACCTCGCTAGGATGATTGATGCGGCGGGTCCAGGACATTTCGCTGATATGGACGAGGCCCTCAACGCCTTCTTCCAGTTTGACGAACGCCCCGTAGTTCATGACATTGACGACCGTGCCTTTGACCCGGCTTCCCACAGGATAACGAAGTTCAATGTCTTCCCACGGACTCGGAGTCTTCTGTTTCAAACCGAGGGCAATTTTTTCCCGTTCCCGATTAATGTCCAGGATGACCACCTCGATCTCCTGGTCGATGGAGACCATCTCCGACGGATGGTTGATTCGCCCCCAGCTCATATCCGTAATATGCAACAAGCCATCGATCCCGCCCAGGTCCACGAAGACACCGAAGTCGGCGATGTTTTTGACAAGACCTTTACGCCACTGACCAACTTCCAACTCAGCCAGGAGTTGGGCCTTTTTCTCGGCCCGTTCCTGCTCGATTAAGGCCCGACGGCTGACGACGATATTCCGCCGCGCTTCATCGATCTTAAGAACCACGCACTGCACAGTTTGGCCGATGAATTCCCCGATGTCGCCTGGCCGACGAATATCGACCTGACTCGCCGGCAGAAAGACGTTGACGCCGATGTCCACCAGCAGCCCACCTTTGATCTTCCGTGTGACCACACCCGTCACCACGTCCCCTTCCTTGACAGTCTCCATAATCCGGATCCAGGCGCGGATCTTTTCTGCCTTTCGTTTGCTGAGGGTGATCATCCCTCGATAGTCATCCCCCAAGCCATAGACGTCCTCAAGTTCCTCGACAAGAACGCTGATTGTTTGCCCAGGTTGCGGAGGTTCCTCATTCTCCGTCCATTCGGAAAGTGGGATGATCCCTTCGCTTTTTGAACCGACATCAACGACCACGAAATCGCGTTCGACCCTCAGAATTCGGCCTTCGACGATCTGATTAACGGCAATTTCCGAGGCTGCCAGGGCAAGTTCCTCCGGCTCCATTCCACCACAAGCAGCCTGAAGTTCTCGTTCCCACTCCTCCTGAGACAGGTCCACATGACGAATGAGGTTACGGTTGACCATAGTAACAAGACACCCAAAGCACAAACGGACAGAATCAGCGCGGGAGCTGAGGCTTGGAAGGGAAGATGATGCGGCCAAGGCGAGTCAAAGACTCCCTGTTACCGGGCCGATAGGCCTTCTTCGGGTAACCTCCGCCCGGAAACCCGCTGCAACCGGCCGCAACGAAACCCAATTCAGTTGTAAACCAATCCACACCACCGCTTTGGCAACCCGTCCCCCACCCTTTGCGAGGGATACCGCGAGCTGCCGATTATGACTTGAGTATAGCAGAGCCAATCACCGGCCACAATCGCAGCCAAACAAAAAGAACTGTCTGGCCAAGGCGCTGGCAGAGGTTCGGTCAGACAGCTTCCCGGCGGGTCTTCAAAGAATGAGAAATGCCGTGTATTCAAACGAACGGGATTTCGTTGACCCTTATTTTCGATTTCGCCGAAAAAAGGTTCCGCCGGTCGCGGGCCATGTGGAGTTCTGTCTATGGGATTGGTATATATAACCCGATAGTGGTAATCGACGGTCTCGAAACCAACTGAACGATCGCGTTATAATCATGTTTTTGCGCCCGGCGGCCCGAAGTGATTAATTTGCCGTCGTTACAAGCCTCAGTGGGGAGAAACCTCGGACCGAGACAATTCTGGCAGACGATAACGATAATGTGACGTTTAAGGAGAAGTGTACCGGACCCGACAAGCAGGTCCCTCCGAAGGAAGGTCGTGGGGGTTAATCGCGACAAGGGTCGGAGACCCACCCATAGGCAAGACGCAGACACATCGAGATGGCGATTGCTTCCGGCGAGCGGGGGCTTTTGGCGAGCATAGCTTTTTGTGGAGTGAATCCTTATGTGTGCAATAGAGCTTTCCAATAGCGAACAGATGATTTCGTCGAGGGATTCTCGGTTGTCGGCCCAAACGATGTATGAAAAGTGCATTGCTCTGTCGCGCAATCTTTGGTGGACGTGGCAGCCCGACGTCATCAATTTGTTCCGCGATTTGGACCCCATTCGGTGGCGGCAATTGGACCATAATCCGGTGGCCTTACTGGCCGAGATGACGCCCGAGCGGCTTGAAACCCGGATTTCCGAATTGGCATTGCACAGCCGAATCAACCAGGCTTACCGTCGATTAAAGGAGTATTTGTCCCAACGACCTTTGTGGGGACGAACTCGGGCCGGGGTTCTCGGCTCCAAACCGGTGGCCTATTTTTCGCTGGAATACGGGGTCCATGAATCGGTGCCGATTTACTCGGGAGGTTTGGGCGTTCTGTCGGGCGATCACTGTAAGAGTGCAAGTGACCTTGGCGTGCCTCTGGTGGCCATTGGGCTTTTCTACGACCAGGGGTATTTCAAGCAGCATTTGACAGTGGACGGTTGGCAAGAGGAAGAATACATCGACGTTGATGTGACGAAACTCCCCCTTGACTTGTGTACCGACGCCGAGGGGCGTCCGATCGTGATCACCCTGGAAACGCGGAATTCTCGGTTGCTGGTAAAAGTCTGGCTGCTTCGTGTGGGCCGCGTGAACATCTATTTGCTGGACACAGACGTCGAGGGAAATAGTCCGGAAGACCGCGAACTCACCAGCCGGCTCTATGGTGGTGATAATCGCACACGGATTCGCCAGGAGCTGGTGGCTGGTGTGGGTGGTGTGCGGGCACTGCGCGCCCTGGGAATCAAACCAGGCGTTTACCACTTGAACGAGGGCCACAGCGCATTCGCCGTTCTCGAAGTCATGCGAGAACGAATGGTGGATGACGGTTTGAGTTTTGAAGAGGCCCGCCGTGAAGTTCGCCAGTGCACAGTATTTACGACGCACACACCGGTGCCGGCCGGGCATGACCGGTTTGATCCAGGACTGGTTGAGGAGCACCTCGGCCCCCTGCGGGACGCCCTGGGCATTTCCCACGAAACATTGATGAGTCTTGGACGTGTTGACCCGACACGGATGGATGAGTCGTTCTGTATGACCGTGCTCGCCTTGAAGATGTCTCGCAAGGCCAATGCGGTGAGTGCGCTTCACGGTCGGGTGACACGGCAGATGTGGTCCAACCTGTATTCCTGGCGTGTGGAAGACGAGGTGCCGATCGGGCATATCACCAATGGCGTCCACATCCCGAGTTGGTTGGCCTGGCAAATGAAGCTCCTTTACGACCGGTATTTCCCGGATCGCTGGTATGAGCGGATGGGCGAGCCAGAAGTTTGGCAGTCCATCTACGATGTTGATCCCGGTGAACTCTGGGAAACGCATTTGACCCTCAAGAATCAGCTTCTGGCATTTGTGCGGCGACGACTCAGCCGACAGTGCCGGCGACGAAATGAACCGGATGAGGTCATCGAGGCGGCACGCTCGATCCTTGATCCGAACTGCCTGACCATTGGTTTCGGACGGCGGTTTGCGACTTACAAACGGGCAACACTCATTTTGCGGGATGCCGACCGTCTGGCACGGATCATTAATGATCCCGAACGACCGGTGCAGTTCGTTTTTTCCGGAAAGGCCCATCCGCGAGACTCCGCCGGAAAGGATTTTATTCGAGTCATTGCAAATTTGCGGCACGACCCCCGCTTCAATAAACGGATCGTTTTCATCGAGGATTATGACATCAATGTTTGCCGCCACATGATTCAGGGGGTGGACGTGTGGCTCAATACGCCACGAAGGCCGTTGGAGGCCAGCGGGACCAGTGGACAGAAGGCCATCCTGAACGGCGCTCTGCATATGTCCGTTCTTGATGGTTGGTGGGCGGAGGCCTATGATGGTTCCAATGGCTTTGCCATCGGCAACGGGGCCAGTCACAAAAACGAGGAGGTGACAGACGCACGGGACGCCGAGAGTCTGTATCAGGTTTTGGAAACTCAGGTCATCCCCGAGTTTTACGATCAGGATGCCGATGGTTTGCCACGACGCTGGGTTCTCCGCATGATGAACTCGATCAGTTCCTTAGCGTGGCGATTCAGTTCCCATCGCATGGTGGCAGACTATGTTCGTCTGGCATATTTGCCAGCTGCCTGTGGAACAAGCTCCGAGATGCCGCGCTGACGGTTTTCAAATCATCCGGGCGGCCAAGCCAATCGTGTTCACCCATCGGCTGTGATTCGGCAGCATCATATGTCGGGTGGTGTTGTTCATCCATTTGCTCATGTTATCAATTGAATCGAGTATGCTTCAGACCGACGTTTTTGAGGAACTTCGTTGGCGGGGACTTATTCATCAGGTGACCGATGATGTTGTACTCCCGAGCTTCTTGAGGGAACGATCTCGCACCGTCTATGCCGGGTTTGATCCCACGGCTGACAGTCTGCATGTGGGGCACCTGATGGCCCTGATGATCCTCAGACGGTTTCAAAAAGCCGGGCATCGACCGATCGCCCTGATTGGCGGCGCCACCGGTATGATCGGTGATCCGAGCGGGAAAAGCGAGGAACGCAACCTCCTTTCCCTCGATGAGTTGAGGAGAAATGTCGAGGCCGTCGCTGGTCAGCTCAAAAGGTTTCTCGATTTTGACGAGGGCCCCATCTCTGCCTTGCTCCTGAACAACTACGACTGGATGGGAAAATTCGGGTACCTTGAGTTTCTTCGGGAAGTCGGAAAACACGTGACGGTTAACGTCATGTTGACCAAGGAATCCGTCAAGACGCGATTGGAGCGAAGCGACTCCGGTTTGAGTTACACGGAGTTCAGCTACATGCTCCTTCAGGCATATGATTTTGTCCATTTGTATCGAGAATACGGGTGCGAAATCCAGGTGGGAGGAAGCGATCAGTGGGGGAACATCACGGCCGGGATTGATCTGGCCCGGCGGCTTCTCGGCGTCCAGCTTTACGGAATGACGTGTCCTCTGCTCACCAAGAGCGACGGCACAAAGATGGGCAAGACGGAAAGCGGTGCTCTCTGGCTCGATCCCCAGAAAACCAGTCCATACCAGTTCTACCAGTACTGGATCAACATTGAGGACAACCTCGTCGAAAAATGTTTGAAATTCTTTACTGACCTGTCTCAGGAAGCGATTGCCGCCATTGTCAGCGAACACCTGACCTCTCCGGAGAATCGCTTTGGTCAGAGGCGTTTGGCTCAAGAGTTAACCCGCTTGGTTCACGGCCCATCGGCTCTTCAAGCGGCGGAAAAGGCTACGGCCATTTTGTTTGGGGCTGAGATCGACGATCTTTCGGAACGGGAACTGGACGAAATCTTTTGGGATGTTCCCAGTCAGAGGGTTGCCCGCTCAACGCTGGATGGCGAGGGATTGCCCCTGGTCGATGCCCTTTGCCTGGCAGGTCTTGCCAAGACAAAGAGCGAATCGCGTCGCACGCTGCAGCAAGGCGGCGCTTATGTGAATAATCGACGCGTGACGGATCTTGAAACTCGCCTTACCGCCCGGAATCTGGTGGGGGATCGGACGATCGTTCTCCGGGTTGGGAAAAAACGTTACGGACTGCTGCGATTTGAGGGCTGACCATCGTGTGGCGCCCGTCGTACCCGATAAACCACGAACATGTTGTCTGGCTTGCTGAAAACGATCTCCAGATTGAGCCGCGGTTCTGAGACCGTGACGATGTATTCGAACTGATATTTCGCAGCCAGGGTCAGCAGGCGGTCTTCACCAAGACGTGCGGCATTGCGGACCCACCACGAACCCCATGTCGGATCGTGAACGATGTAGATATCTTTAAGCTTTTCCCACCAGGCGACAATCGAGCGGGCATCCTGGGGAATCTCTTTCCAGTTGGCAACTTCACTTCGCTGGGCATACCATTTGAAGCTGCTTTTCATCGACAGTGCAAGAAACTTCGCGTCAGGGGGTGTGTTCTCGGCAATCCAATGGCAGACTTCTCGCCAGTCCTCGTATTCGTCTCGCACCGCTGGATTCTCATCCCAGGCAGAGCGCATCGTTACCGACCATTCGGTTCGTGGAATCCGATGCTGCGCACGAAGAACGACCAAATTTCCCAAATGGTAAGCAAGAAACACAAACACAATGGCGAGGGCGGTATCGCGCCAGGGATGGGGGAGCGAGATTCGGTGCGTTATCAGGAAGGCGATCAGAAACGCCACGGCCAGCGGGACAGTCACGTCGGAGAGACGAAACCAATAATAGCGGAGGAGGGCTGCCGCAAGATCGGGAAAGGTGCCAACCGTCAAGCCAATCAGCCAGCCACCTCCGGCGATGATTAGTGACCCCAGCACGAAATGGCGAAAGCGGTTCCACCGTTCATCCTCGTGCCACAGAAAGCCAAGACCAAGAAAGGTCGCTGTCAGTACGGAAAAATAGAAAACATCCTGCGGACGAAACGATCCAGGGACCAGATGATGAGAAAGCCGCTCAAACGTGTAAATGCGGTTGGCCTCACGAAGAATCTCCGAAGGAACGCCCCAGGTCAGGGCCAATGACGGCACCAGTCCCGGCAAAGCGAATATCACAGAAAGCCCCAGAGCCGGCAAAAGGTTGCGGAGTCTTGGGCGCCGGGCACCCTCGAAGAGCCAGGCCAGAGCCATGGCGACGAGGGACCATCCTCCCACCAGGACGTGGAAGGCCGTGGCTATCCCGAGCAAAATGAATGTTGCTGACCATCGCCCCTGAACAAGCTGTGTCAGAGCGAGAAACACAAAAACGTAAGAAAAACCTTTCGCTTCCACGCCGCC
>Ga0209809_1002606_pt1 | contig 12446 bp, 10 predicted proteins | sample YNPMSTMetaG_FD_186172 | JGI IMG/M metagenome (GOLD analysis project Ga0209809, IMG submission 186172) | Anoxygenic and chlorotrophic microbial mat microbial communities from Yellowstone National Park, USA - YNP MS-T MetaG (SPAdes) (version 2) ... | reverse complement strand
GCGCCGGTGTCAGCCGACTTGCGCAGCTGCTCGGCGATCTGCATCGCCATCTCGCGCGTCGTCCGGCTCTCCGTGATCAGCTTCTGGGCCGTATCCTTCAACGCGGCCTTCGAATCCGCATCGGCCGCCAGGAGGGTTGTCGCACACAGCAACGCCAAGCCAAGTTTCCACACGCTCCGCATTGCAGCACCTCCTCACAGCAGGATGTGGATTACCGGGATGCGTGCCGGAGGGTTCCGGCCCCGGAGGGGCCACCGCCGCCACGCATTCGTTGTGACGATCCAGCCTCGCGCCGGGTTTCACCGTGCCGAAGGTCTCTGGCCCGGCTGGCGGAACGGCGCCAGCACCTCTTCCAGTTGCCGGGACCGCCTCTCCGCACACTCGATTCCTGTCCGGACCTCGCTCCAGACGTCGGCGGAAGGCTCGGCCAGAGAATCGAGGGCGGCCTCCATGCACCCGTTGAGGATGGTCGCCACGGACCACGAGCGGCGCAGAGCGCTCTGCTGGTCTTCCGGCATGGAATTGTAGAAAGCGTCCAGCTCCTCGATCAGCTTCCGGATCTGCCTGGTCTGCGCGACCGCTTCCGAAGCCAGGCTCTGCACGGTCTTCTGGTCCGGCTGCTTCTTCTCGAGCTCCCTGAGCAGGCTGCCTGTGTGGTTCCTCACGCTCTGGATGGCGCCCAGCACCTCATGAGCCACGGCGCCCAGGTCCCGGGCCGCCGGCGCCGTCTGCGCCTGCGCCAGGGCGGCGCCCAGAACGAAAGCACACAGAACCGCCTTCACTGCCGATTCACCTCCACGTCCTGATCCGGCCGGGTCCGCTCCGCGCCTCCGGGGCGGAGCGGCGCCTGAGAGAAGGACTTGCCGTCCCTCTGTTACGACGAGCGGACGAATCATGCCGTTACGCATCACTCGGTTGGCGAGCTGCGCCCGGCGTTTTTCACGTAGCGGTCGAACCAGTTCAGCATCTCCCAGATCGTGTGCTCCACGCTCTCGCGGCCCATGTAGCCGTGGCTTTCGTGCGGCAACATGACCAGGCGGACCGTGCCGCCGTTGCCCCGCACCGCCTGATACATGCGCTCGGACTGGATGGGGAACGTTCCGGGGTTGTTGTCCGCCTCGCCGTGGATTAGCAGCAGCGGGTCCTTGATCTGGTCGGCGTAGGTGAACGGCGACATTTTGATGTAGATTTCGCGCGCCTGCCAGAACGTGCGCCGCTCGCTCTGGAAGCCGAACGGCGTCAGCGTGCGGTTGTAGGCGCCAGAGCGCGCCACGCCCGCCTTGAACAGCCGCGTGTGCGCCAGCAGGTTGGCGGTCATGAAGCCGCCGTAGCTGTGGCCGCTGACGCCGATGCGGTCGCGGTCCGCCACACCCATCTCCACCGCCTTGTCGATGGCCGCCTCGGCGCCCATGACGAGCTGTTCGATGTAAGTGTTGTTTACGGTCTCGGGGTCGCCGACGATGGGGATGGTGGCGTTGTTGAGAATCGCGTAGCCGGCCAGCAGCAGGAACAGGTGGCTGGCGCCGCGCATCTGCACATAGCGCTGCGTGGAGCCGCCGATCTGGCCGGCGGTGTCGGCGTCGGTGTACTCAAGAGGGTAGGCCCACAGGATGGCGGGCAGCCGCTGGCCTTCCCTGTATCCCGGCGGCAGCATGAGCGTGAAAGAGAGCTGCACGCCGTCCTTGCGCTTGTAGGTGACCAGCTGCTGGCGGATGCCGCGCAACTGCGGCGTGGTGTCTTTGAAATCCGTGAGTGCGCGGCGCTCGTCGCTGCCGCGGGTGCGGACGAACAGGTTTGGGGGCGAATCCGGCGTCTCGAACGTGGTCAGGAAGCGCGAGCCGTCGTCGGCGAGCAGGGCGGTAAAGGTCTCGTAGCCTTTGTCGCCCGCGCGGAAGAGCCGCTCGGATTGGCCGGTTTCGAGGTGGAACCTGTCCAGGAAGGGCCGGTCGCCTTGCGGCGTGGCCCCGGCGCCGGCCAGGAAGATCCAGCCGTTGTTTTCGTGCATCACCAGGCGCCCGTTCGGCAGCCGCCTCATCACCGGCATGCCGGGGTCGCGGTAGCGGTCCTGCTGGTTGCGCGACCAGATCACTTTCGGCGGCAAGGACGGGTCGTCGAGGGAAATGCGCGTCGTCTCCACCCAGCGGCGGTCGCGGTCGTAGTCGGTGACCAGAGCCAGCCCGCCGCGTTCGCCGTAGAGGATTCCGCGGGCGCGGTGGCGGGTCTTGTGAACCTCGCGGGCAGGCTCGTTGAATGGCGCCTTCAGCGTCATGAGGCGGTCGCGGTGCGGAACTTTCTTGCGCGGGTCGCCGTCGTCGAGAGCCTCCCACCAGACGAGCGTGGCGGCTTCGGTGGGGCGCCAGCTCACGTTGCGCGGCCCCGTGGGGACGCCCTCGATGGGCACGCGGTCCTGAAGCGGCGCGGAGTGCACCTTGTGCACCAGCTTGCCGGCGCGGTCCCACACCTCGGTCTCGCGCGGGAACGCCATGTAGGGGTGCAGGTAGGAGTACGGCCTGTGGACCCATTCCACCAGCACGAAGCGCCCGTCGGGCGAGGGCTCGGCGTCGACAATCACCTTCGGCTCGCCCACCGGCTGCGCGCGCAGGGAGCCGGCGTGGACGATCATCAGCTGCGACTGGCAGTAATAGTCGAACAGCTGCTCGTCGTAGGGACTCGAGAGCATGTCCTGGTAGGTCCGCACCGGCCCGGACTGTCCCGAAGACTCCTGCACGTTCGGGCCGGCCGGCGCGGCGGGCTTCTGCGGCGGCGCGCCGCGCCGCTGCGGAACAGCCATCACCAGCAGCTCGTCGCTGCCGCTCCACCAGCCGGGGATGCCCTGCATGGTGTCATTCACGCGCAGGCCCGGCACCCGGCGCAGCGCCGTCGAGCCGACTTCGCCAAAGTAAAGCTCGACGGCGTCCGGCCTGTAGCCGAGCGTCGCGAAGCGCTTCCCGTCGGGACTCCACCGTGGCATGGTGAAGCGCACTCCGGCCGGCAGAGCAATGCGGGTTTCCGCGCCGCTCTCGATCGCTTTCACCGTCAGGCCCGTGACCGTCACGCCCGGCATGTGCCGGCCGTTGTTGGCGGGGTTGATCCGCAGCCCGGCCAGCCGGTGCATGGGTTTCGCCAGTTCGGCAATGGGCGGCATCAGCTCGCGCTCGATGAGGAGGACATGGGTCCGCGGCGGGCTGACCTCGGTCAGCGGCGGCGCGGGCGCGTGCAGCACGTCGAGGATCTCTTTCGGCGGCTTCCGATACGGGGATTCCTCCGCCGTGAGGCATGGCAGGCAAGCCGTCAGCAGAATGCAAAAAGCGGTTCGGCGCGTGATCATTGTCCCTCTCCGGTGTGTACAGACAGACCGATGATGGGAGTATACCAGCCGCAGGGCGCCGCTATTCGATCCCGCGCAGGCGCTCCTCGGCCGGCATCAGAGGAGGCAGATTGCTTTCCGGGGCGTTCAGGTAGAAGAAGGCGACGCTCGACCAGTCGTCCTGCCGCTCGAACAGCCCCTCCTCGAGCGGGCCGCGCTCCTCGAGGCCGGGGCCGGCTCGGTAGAGCTTCGTGCCGAGCTGGTGAACCAGCCCCATCCAGCGCGGGTTCAGATAGCCGATCTGCTGGATGGTGGCCCGGATTTCCTGGTAAAAATACACCGGGTCGGGCACGTGCAGCCGGTAAAAGGCAAATTGCATTTTCTCGGTGTCGGCCAGATGGCAGCCCTGATACAGGTGATCGAACCGGCCCTGTCCCCAGGCCGTGCCGATATAGTCCTCCGTGCCGGTGCCCGCCATGGTGGGGTATTCGCGGTCGCCGTCGACGTAAATTTTGACCTCTCCCTCGCCCCACCAGGTGAAGCTGTATTTTTTCTGATCGGCGGCCACCCCGAAAAATACGCCCAGAAAGCGCCCGCGGCCGCGCACGAGGGGAAGAAATTCATAGTCTTTTTTCAGCGCGGTCGGGTTTTCCCTCCGGAAATGGGCGTGAAAATAGAGCACGTCTTCCGGGTGGGAATCGCCGAGGGTGTAGTCCACGTCGTAATACAGGTTCGGCAGGTCGCGGCCTGTCTCGTTGCGGACCACGATGCGCATGCCGCGGCGGAACGGCATCGGGACGTGGCAGACGAAGCTGCGGCCCTCGGGGCTGGAAAAGAAGGCCGACTGGAAGGGAGCCATGCGGCCCATCATGTGCCCGAAGAAATCGCCGAGCGGCGCGTCCACGGCCGGCCGCGTCGCGCCGTCCCAGTACATTTGCAGCCGCAGGCCGCGCAGGTTGCGCGGGCTTCGCTCGCCGAAGGAGAGCCAGATGCGGCGCACCGTGCCGCTCGAGTTGCGGGCCTCGGCGAGCACGGCCTCCGCGCCCGCGGGAATGGCGATGAAGGGCCTGCCCTTGCGCCCCCCGTTGTCTTTGGCTCCGGCGCCTTTTTCCCCCGCCGGGTTTTCCGGGCTCGCCCAGCGCGTCTCGATGCGCGCGGCGGGCATCCGGTACAGGTCATCGCTTGCCGCCGCGGAGGCGGCGAAAACCAGAGTGGCCAGCATCCATTTTCTCGCCATGGAGGCGATTTTACCCGCTCCGCGGCACGCGAGGCCGTCGCCGCTTCAGGCGCGTCAGGCCGGCCCTGTGTTCAGGGCGCAGAGCGATTTCCAGTCGTACTTTTTCAGGAACCGGATCAGCGTGCGGTGGACAGGCAGCGTATGGTGGCCGCTGGCCAGCGCGTAGCCGACGCGCCGCACCGCAGGCGGGTGCAGCGGGACGAAGCGGCAGCCGGTATTGCGGCGCGCCGCCGTGGCCGGGGCGAGGCTGACGCCGAAGCCCGCCTCCACCAGCGCCAGCAGGCTGTCCAGCTGGTCGGATTCGAAATCCGATTCGAAGTCGGCCTGGGCCCGGGTGCAGGCTTCGAGCACGTTCTCGCGCAGGCAATGGCCTTCGCGCAACAGCAGCAGGCGCTCGCCCTGAAGGCTCTTCAGCGCGACCGGCCCGTCTTTCGCCATCGGGTGGCCCGGAGGCAGCGCGGCCAGCAGCGGCTCGCGGAACAATTCGCTGCAAACGATCTCGGCATGCCTGACGGGCAGGACGATGATGGCGACATCCAGTTCGCCGAGCCGCAGCTTCTCAAGCAGAACGTCGGTGGTTCTTTCGACCAGTTCGACGTGAATTTGCGGGAATTGCCTGCGGAATTCCGCCAGCGGCTGCGCCATCGCCCCCGGCAAAAGCGTGGGGATCACGCCGACCGAAACCACGCCTTCCACCGGCGAACGGCCCGCCTCCACGGCCTTCCGCGCCAGCTCGATCGAGCGGATCACCGATTCGGCGTGCGGCAGCAGCGCCTCGCCGAGCGCGGTCAGCCGCACCGTGCGGCCGAGGCGGTCGAACAGCGGGGCGCGCAGCTCGCTTTCGAGCTTCTTGATCATCTGCGAGAGCGAGGGCTGGGCCACGCCCTCCGCCTCGGCCGCCTTCACAAAGCTGCCCGTCCGCGCAACAGCGAGAAAATAGCGTAGCTGCCTGACGTCCATGAGCCTCGGAAAAACTCCGGCAACAGCGGGCCCGCCGCCAGGCGCGCCCGTCTGCCGCCCAAGCCCAGATTACGGCCTGCCGTGCGCGGGAGGCAAGACGAAAACGCCTATGGGAGCGACAGGCGCCTCAGCGGTCAGACAAAGGCAAAAGCCGGAGCGTTTTCTCCGGCGTGACCCTGGCAAACTCCAGCCGGAACGCCTTGCCGCCCAGATACGCCTCCCACTGGTCGCCGTAGTGGCCCGAGAAGCGGTGCCCGGATTGTCCGGTGGGAAGAACCACCAGGCTCGAGTCGAGGTCCGCAAGGTCGGCGACAAAGCGCATCGAAGGCCCGTAGGCCTCCGTCACCGCGCACACGGTGGTGGCCGAACCGTCCATCTCGACCGGGCCGAAGTTGAAGTAGCGCCCCAGCCAGGGGATGCGCCCCATCACCGGGTGCTCCAGCGCGATCTGGTTGGCGCGCCCGTAGCGCCACTTCTCCGGCCGCCGCCCCTGCATCCGCTTTCCCTCCTCCATCGCGTCGGCCAGGGCGTTGGCCAGCATCAGGTCGAAATTGTCGAACCACTCGGGCCTTCGCCCGGCCACGATGCGGGCCACCACGCCCGGCGCCATGAACGTGCGCCAGGCGGCCCCGAACTTCGGCGAGGCGCGTTCGGCGATGGCCCGCCGCACGTGCTGGTAGAGCAGGTTTGCGAGCAACGGCGCCGCGGCGCCGGCGCGCATCTGCCCGTCCCAGTTTTCAAGCAGGGCGGCGCCCTCGCGGACGAGCGGGTTCTGGTCGTTGCGGCGCCTGGCGGCCGCGACGGCCGCCTGCGCCAGGCCATGGCAGAGGGCGGAATAGACGTCCCGCTGGATGGCGATCATGTCGGCGGCGGCCAGGCCGCGGGCATCGGCGAGGCGGCGCGTGATCTGCAAGGCCCGGTCGGGCGAGGAGAAAAATCCGCTCACCGGATACGGCGTATTTTCCGGAAACGGATTATGATTTGCGGAGACCAGAATCCCGTTTTTCGGATTGAAATACGAAGGCAATTGATCGAAGGGGACGAATCCTTTCCACTCGAATTTGCCGGAAGCGCCGTCGGCGGGGACGGTTCCGTCAAAGCCTTCGCGCACCGGCAGCCGCCCGGCCACCTGCCAGCCGGTGTTGCCGTCGACGTCCGCATACAGCACGTTGATATTCGGGCCGGGGAGCCGCCGCAGCGCATTGCGGAACTCCTCCAGGTTGCGGGCGCGGTTCCAGTCGAGCACCGGAAATTCGGCCTCGTCGACGGCGGCCGCCGCCCAGGCCAGCGCCAGCGGCTTGCCGTCCTCTTCGGCGATGACCGGGCCATGCAGCGTCACCCACTGGGCAAACTGCACCGGCTGCGATCCCTTCACGGCAATGAGCCCGGTTTCGCGCAGCGCCTGCATCTGGCGGCCGGCGTGCTCGTAACGGCCGGTGCTGCCGTCCAGGCGCTCGATGTAGAGGTCCATGTTGTCGAACTGGAGCGCGGTGATGCCCCAGGCGATGCGGTCGTTGTGGCCGATGATGACGCCCGGGATGCCGGGCAGCGCGGCTCCGGCCACGTTCAGGCCCGGCGCCTGGAGATGAACCAGATGCCACGTGGCCGGCTGCGTCCACGGCAGGTGCGGGTCGTTGGCCAGCAACGGCTTGCCCGTGGCGGTGCGCCCGCCGCTGACAGCCCACGCGTTCGAACCCGGCAGGGGCTCGAGGCCGAGCCGTGCCGGAAACAGCTGCTCGACCAGCCCGGGCGCCCCGGTGCGCAGCATGCGCCATTTCAACAGATCCTGTTCCCAGTTGCCCGACAGCGTGCGGTTCATTTGCAGGGCGCACAACAGCGAATCCTGGATGCGCCACGGGCGGGGCGAGTAGCCGAGCAGGGCGAACTCGGGCGGAAGCCGGCGGAGATTCTGCTCGATAAAGAAGTTCACGCCGCGGGCATAAGCGGCCAGGTGCGCGCGCTGCTCCGCGGGCAGCTTTCGCGCCCAGCGCTCGGCGATGCGGCCCATGCGGAGTTGCCGGGCCTTGATGTCCAGCTCGAGCGCCCCTTTGCCGGCGATTTCGGCCAGCTCGCCGGCGGCGAAGCGGCGCAGACTGTCCATCTGCCAGAGCCGGTCTTGCGCAGTGGCGTAGCCTTGTGCGAAGAGCGCGTCCTCGACCGAAGCGGCGCGGATGTGCGGAACGCCCAGCCGGTCGCGATCCACCCGGACCTCGGCCGCAACCGGTGCGTGGATGTCGCCGGAGAGCCCGGCGCCCGGCCTCCACAGGAACCACCAGGCGGCCGCGGCGATGGCGACGGCGAGAATCGCAAGGAGCCAGTTGAGGAGGCGTGCTGCTTTTTTCCACACGACCCTTTCATAGTACTGGCCGACGAAGGGAGATGGAGGCGGACGCGTGCAATTTCGCGCATTTCGTCACCGTTAAGCCGTAAAATGTCTCCAAGGTAGACCTGCTATGGACACCGGCGCGCAGTCATCCCCGGTTGTGGACCAGCCCCATTCGCCCGCTGCGGTGGAGTTCCCCTGGTATGCCGTTCGGGTGAAGCCCAAGTTTGAGCGGGTGGTGCATCAGAACCTGGCGGCAAAGGGCTACCCCTCTTTCTTGCCCCTGTACAAAGAGCGGCGGCGGTGGTCGGACCGGGTGAAGCTGGTCGAATTGCCGTTGTTTCCCGGGTATACGTTCTGTAGCCTGGATATTCGGCAGCGGCTGCCGGTTCTCCAGACGCCCGGGGTGCTGCATTTCGTCAGCTTTGACGGCGAGCCGACTCCCGTGGATCCGGAGGAGATCCGGGCCCTGCAACAGGCGGTCGCCTCGGGGGCGCCGCTCGCCCCTTGGCCCTATTTGCGGGAAGGCCAGCGCGTGGCGGTGGCGCGGGGGCCTTTGCGCGGGCTGACCGGCATTCTGCTGAAGATCCGCGACGAGTTCCGGCTCGTCATCAGCGTGACCCTGCTGAACCGTTCTGTGGCGGTGGAGATCGACCGGGAAGCGGTGGCGCCTGTTTGAGGCCGCCACGCCGGGCGCCACGCCGGGAAAAGCCGCTCTTCCGCCCGTATGGCAGCGGAGCGGCACCGCGAGCGGCCTTCTGCCGCGTTTCCTCGGCCGCGCCGTTGGCTGGCGCTGCGCCGCTGCCGGGTCCCGCCTGACGCTGGTTCCCATGGCCGGTTCAAAGACAGGCGGCGCGTGGCGCGGGCGCGTTCGCGGGAGTCGCGTCGGACGCCGGTTCTTGTGCCTGGGGGCAAGTTGAGGGGAAACGTCGTTGGCTGATCTTGCGGGTGGTGCGCCAGAAGCTGGCCCTTGTGCCGTTTCCGCTGGCCGACGGCTCGCTCCGGGCAGGGTTTGCCCGGGCGGGGCGACCGGAGCACGCGTCGCAAAAATTTCCTCAAACAGGGCTGTTTTTCGCCGATACGTTTCGTCGACGCGACGCACTGTTTATTTCGAGGAGGCAGAACCGTGGTTCTGTATCACGCGACCGGGCGTGCCATGGTGATCAGTCCCCTGCTCTGGCGCGAGGCTCTTGCGGTGGCGCAAGGCTCCGGCTGGAAACCGGCGGGGACGCTGGCGCCGCCGGCGTCTCTGGAAGCGGCGGGAGAAGCCTGGCACGGCGGCTATGAGCCGGCCGAGGGGCAGGAGGTCATGCGGGCGGATGCGCGCGGCCTCGGCGAGGCGCTCGAGCAGCGCCTGGCCGTTTCGGGTGCTGCGGCGCGGGGTCTGGCCGAGCTGGCCGAGTTCTGCCGTGCAGGAGGTTTTCTGGTTTGCCCCTCTCCGGGCAACACGGATGGGCTGCTGATGTTGGCCGCGCACGCGGGGTCGGCGGCCCAAGTCCTGGAGCGAACCGGCCAACCGGCGGCAAGCCGCTGATCCCCGTCGTTGGCGGGGAGGATCGGCCGGGATGCGCGGCGCCGTCCCGGCCCCGGATTGGCTGTGGGAACGATACACGCCTGGGCACGCGGGCGGCGGATTCACGGATTCAGGGCCGCAGGCGCAACGGATTCAGAGCCGCGAGCGAAGCAGCGCGAAGCGCTGCGAGAGCGAGCGGTTGCCACGCATCGTGTTTCCGCCTCCGCACCACGCCAGCACGCCCAGCGCCCACAGCTTGCAACGCGGCGCGGCGGCCCTGCGCATGGACCGCTCACTCTGGCCGGAATTCTGGCGAATTCCGGCCCCCGTTCGCGGCTCTGAACCATTGGCGTGCAAACACTGCCCTGGCAACGGATTCAGAGCCGCGAGCGGAGCAGCGCGAAGCGCTGCGGGAGCGAGCGGTTCCCCACAGCGCGTTTCCGCCAGAGCCTCGGCGGCTGGAGGTGGACCGCCCCCGGCGAGAGCGAGCGGTTGCCACGCATCGTGTTTCCGCCTCCTCACCACGCCAGCTCGACCCGCGCCCGCGGCCTGCAACACGGCGCGCCGGTCCATCGCGTGGACCGCTCACTCTGGCCGGAATTCTGGCGAATTCCGGCCCCCGTTCGCGGCTCTGAACCATTGGCGTGCAAACACTGCCCTGGCAACGCATTCAGAGCCGCGAGCGGAGCAGCGCGAAGCGCTGCGGGAGCGAGCGGTTGCCACAGCACAATGCCGTTCCACCCCCTGTGAGCACGCTCCGCGCCCACAGCTTGCAACGCAGCTCGGCGGCCCTGCGCATGGACCGCTCACTCTGGCCGGAATTCTGGCGAATTCCGGCCCCCGTTCGCGGCTCTGACCCCCGCTACACCCCGTTCGCGGCTCTGAACCCCGCTGCACCCCGGCGCCCGTCCCCACACTGCCTGGCGCCAAGGGCAGGCACGGGGACTTTCGGCCGCATTCTGCAATCAGAAACGGCCCGTTCAAGCCAGGTATTCGCGAATCAGGCGGATATTTTCGGGCGGCGTTTCCAGCGGCAGGCAACCGGTGCCCATCAGGCAGTTCGGGCGTCCGGCGGCGATGGCCAGAATGCGGTCCACTTCGCGGAAAATCGCCTCGCGGTCGTTGCAGGCCACGATGCGCGGGTCCATGTTGATGCGCACGTTCACGCGGGGGCTGGCGGCGCAGAGGCGGTCGACGAACTTCTGCTGGTCGGTTTCCACATTGCAGACCACGTAATTGGTCCCGGTGGACAGCAGATCGTCGAGAATCTTCACCGTGTCTCCCCCAAGGATGCAGGGCGAGGCGAGCCCGGTGATCTCCTGCGTCAGCGCAAGCGCGCGCCGCAAGGCGGGCAGTTCCACGGTGCGGAACTGGCGCGGGGAGATCAGCGGCGGGGCGGCGGCGGACTCGAAAAAGGCGACTTTGAGCCCCGCATCGCTCACGGCGCGGATGAAACCGGCCTGGTTCTCCGCCAGCCGCATGAGCAGCCGGCGCGCGTCGTCGGGCCGCTCGGCCACGGCCTCGCACATGCGGCTGATGCCGAGCAGGTTGATGGCGATCGAAAAGGGCCCGGCCACCGGGATCCGCACTTCGGCCTCCGGCAATTCAGCCTGGAGGCGGCGCCCCACGCCGATCACCATGGCGATGCGCCCGTCCCGTTCCGGGTCGAACGGGGCAATGCCGAGAACCTCGTCCAGGGACGCAAACGGGGGCTCGGCCACCGCCGGGATCGAGTCCTCGCCGCCTGGCACGGTGATCCGGGCGCCATAAGCCTCCGCCTCCAGGTTGTAGATGTCGATGCCCACGACAATGGGCGTGTGGCGGTAGGCGAGCCAGGCATCCCGGTGCCCGCGGAACATTTTTTCCGGATCGCGCGAAGCCTCCCAGGGGCTGCACCCGGCCCACCGGGCGGCGTGTTCGTAGACGGAAGGGTTGAACGGGATCTTCATGTCCGGTTCCGCCTCTGATTGGATCACAGGCGGGCGGAGGCCGGCGCGCCGGCTGCGAGGACGCGGCGCACGAGGGCGGCGTTGTCGGCCGCCTGGTCGCTGTGCTTCGGAAACATCCCGATCACGACGCAGTCGCCCGGCCTGGCGGAAGCGAAGACCTCGCCGAGCGCGGCCAGCCGGTCTTCGCGCGTGGCGCAGCGCCTGCCCGCGCCGTACACCTTGAAAACAAGACACTGTTTTTTTGTTTTGGCGACACGGGCGAGCATCCGCGCGCGGTCCGGCTCGTAAAAGAACTCCCCCGCGACCGGGCCGCCGGCCAGCTCGAGCGCTTCCTCGTGCGGCCGGCTCAGGTTGTAAAGGCACGCCATGTAGAAGTCGAGGTCGAGCCCGCGGTCCTCGCACCAGTCGACGACTTCCGGGATATGGGTGGCGAGCCCCGTGCGCACGCCCGAGTCGCGGATGCGCTTGAGCCGCTCGCCGATCTCGTCGCGCCGGTGGGCCAGCCAGAGCCGGTCGGTCTGCGTCCCGTGCAGGTAGATGCCAATCGGGCGCATGGAGGCGGCGTCGCGCACGTTGCGGGCGAAGTCGGCCAGCTCGCTGGCCGTCTGGGCGATCCACTGGATGCGGCCGCCTTCATTGCGATATTCGCGCAGCAGGCGCAGAACGTGGCGGTCCGCGCGCGAGAGCCAGGCATTGATGCCTGCGCGTTCGCACTGCGCCAGCATCTTCTTCACATTCGCGGCGCTGAAGTAATCCATCATTTCTTCGTCGAGCGCGCGGCTCTGGTGAGAAAACCCGCTCACCGGGTTGCCGCCTGCGATGAGGCGCGACACGGAGGCGGACCCGAAGGGAACCTGCGGCAGCGGCGCGGCCGCCAGAGCGGCGCCGGGCGCCACGGCCATCCACGTGCGGCGGGACATTTGCATGGCTTGATGATACCCGCGCAGAACCGCGGGCGGAATCCGTTGTTTTTCATGGAACGATTGCCGCGGGGCGGCGTCTGAACAAGTGGAGAGGCCGCAAGGCCGGGAGGAAACAGTGAACCTCAACGAACGGCTGCGACTGGAGAAGGAAATCCTCGAGCGGCTCGATCAGATTCGCGAGCTCGAGGACGCAGGAGACGTGCCGGAGGAAATCGAACGTGCAATTCTCGAGCG
>Ga0209809_1002592_pt1 | contig 12473 bp, 12 predicted proteins | sample YNPMSTMetaG_FD_186172 | JGI IMG/M metagenome (GOLD analysis project Ga0209809, IMG submission 186172) | Anoxygenic and chlorotrophic microbial mat microbial communities from Yellowstone National Park, USA - YNP MS-T MetaG (SPAdes) (version 2) ... | reverse complement strand
TCCCCTGAACAATAATCTGGTCAGACTCTGTGCGCACGGGCGAATTGTACCTTGTTGTTGTAAGAGGCGATTTCACGGGCACGGAGACGGACGCCTACTCCTCCAGCACGCGGTAGATGTCCTGCAACAGTTGCTGCACGGCGTTTTTGTCCATCCCCGAATAGTAGCCGCGGATGCGCCCCTGACGGTCGATCAGCACGAGGCGGTCGCTATGCACGATGGAGTGGGTCTCGTCGCCGCGCTGCACGCCCAATTTGAACACCTCGCGCGAGAGTTTGTAGAGCGTCTCGCGATCGCCCGTCAGGAAGTGCCACTTGCCCCGCTGCGCGCCGTGCCTGTCCGCCCACTTTTTGAGCTGGGCGACTGTGTCGTTTTCAGGGTCTACGGTGAAGCCCGCCATCAGCACCTGTGGGTTTTTGGCGAACTCGCGCTGCACATCGATGGCGTTGCGGTTCATCGTCGGGCAGACACTTGGGCAAGTGGTGAAAAAGAAGTAGGCGACCCACACTTTGCCGTTGAAGGTCTCGCGCGTGATGGTCTCGCCCCACTGATTTTTGAACTCGAAGGGCATGTCGACCGTGCCCATGACGGGCAGCGGCGGCTCTTTAGTGGCGGTATAGCGTGCGTAGAGGGCGAACACGAACGCCGCCACCGCCAACGCCAGCAAGCCCCATGCGAATAGCATCATCCCGCGCATACGCCTCGCCTCACTTGATGAGCATCACGCCGAACAAGACCGCCCACAGCACGCCCAGAAAGTGCCAGTAAATCGCGCCCAGCTCCACCAACTGCGCGTCTGCGCGCTGTAAAACCTGCACCTGATAGAGTAGCATAGCGACGAACACCAGCCCACCCAGCAGGTGTAAGCCGTGAACCGCGCTAATCACATAGAACATCGCCGTGAAGAAGTGCGCGGGTGCGCCCTGCAGTTGGCGGGCAATCTCGCCCCAGCTGCCCAGCTGCAACGCCAGAAACAGCGCGCCGAGCATCAGCGTCAGCAGCATGCCGCGCCAGACGCCGCGCGCATCTCCCGCACGCGCCGCATTCAACGCCATCTGGCAGGGGATGCTGCTCAGCAGAATCAGCGCGGTGCTGAACCATGCGAGTTTGGGCATCTGGAACACAAACTCCGCGCGGGCAGGCGTGCGCAACAGGTACAGCACCGCCAGCGCGCCGAACATCGTCGTAATCGCGCCGAGAAAGATATACAGCCCCAGCCGCGCCGCCTGAAAGCGGTCAAACGGCTGCTCGTGCCCCTCGCCGTCGCCGCCACGATAGCGCGGGGGCACATTCCCTTCGCCGACCCCGCGCCCCTGCGGACGCGCATGCGTCTTCAACTTCGTCATAGCGTCCTCCTATAGGTTCAGAATCATCCACATCAGCAGCAGCGGCAGATACAGCACCGAGCTGCGCAGCACGCTGCGTGCGCCCTGCGCAGAGTCGGGCGACCGCAGGAAGTGAAGCGCCGCGCGAGTCGCCCAGTAGCCCAGCGTCAGCGCGCCCAGCAGATAGAGCCAGCCATGCGTCACGAACGGCGTGAACATCAGGCTGATAGCGACCATCGCCAGCGTGTATCCAAGCGCAAGTCGCGCCGTCGCCGCCGCGCTCGCATCAGGATAGGGCAGCATGCGGAACCCCGCACGCGCGTAGTCGTCCCGATAGAGCCACGCAATCGCCCAGAAATGCGGGAACTGCCACACGAACTGCAACGCGAACAGCAGCCACGCCTCCAGCGAGAAGCCGCCTTGCGCCGCGACCCAGCCCGCCATCGGCGGAATCGCGCCCGGAATCGCGCCAATCGCCGTGCTGAAGTGCGTCTGCGGCTTGAGCGGCGTGTAGGCGAACGCATACAGCAGAATCGAGACCGCGCCCAGCCATGCGACCGCTCCGTTCACCCACACTGCCAGAATCAGCACGCCCAGCACGCCCCACACCGCGCCGATTAGCCAGCCTTCCAGCGGCGAGAGCATCCCCGACGGGATGGGACGCAACGCCGTGCGCGGCATCTGCGCGTCGCGCCGCCACTCGATCGCCTGATTCAGCGCGTTCGCCGACGCAATCACCAGCCACGAGCCGATAAGCGTCGCCGCTATCAACTCACCCTGCAGCGTTTGACCCCAGCCCCCCAGCACCAGTCCTGCAACCGTCGTGAGCCAGACCAGAATCGTCACGCGCGGTTTGCTTAATAGCCAGTACGCACGCAGCTTCTGCATAGATAACCCCGATAGCGGCGCGCTCACCGAGCGCATGGCGGTTTTCATACCGCGCTTATTGTACCCTAATTCCCCCCTCGAACGCAAGAGTCTGTGCATTTTTTCACAAGGAGCGGATGCCTGTTGACAAAAGCCTCTCTTGTGGTATAATTTGTCAACCAGCATGATAGGGGAACGCATTCACGCTGCGCGGAAGGCGCAAGGGCTGTCGCTGCGTGCGTTGGCTGAGCGAGTTGGGCTAAGCCACGAGATGATTCGTCGATACGAGCGGGGCGAGGCTACGCCTGATGGAGCCACGCTCATCAAAATCGCCGACGCACTCGAGCGTAATCTCGACTACTTCTTTCGCCCCGCCTTGCTCGGTGAAATCAAGCCTGCGTTTCGCCTGAAACGCAAACTACCTGCACGCCAGCGTGCTGCGATTCTCGCACAGGTTCAGGACTGGCTTGAGCGATACCTGCTTATCGAGAGTATCCTGGGGCTGGAGACGCGCTTTGAGTTTCCCGAAGGCTTCCCGTACCCTGTGCGCCAGATGGAAGATGTTGAGGACGCGGCGGTAGCCCTGCGCAACACATGGCAGCTTGGCTTGGACCCTATCGCCAACCTGACGGAGCTTCTGGAAGAGCGCGGACTGCGCGTTGGCATGCTCTTAGGCTTTGAGGCGTTCGATGGGTGTGCTTTCGAGGTAGAGATTGGCAGCCATCGACAACCTGTCCTTATGTATGCCGAGGGCTGTCCAGGCGATCGGCAACGCTTCAGTATCGCTCACGAACTGGGGCATCTGATGCTTCGTGTAGAGAGTGACCTTGATGAGGAAAAGGTCGCCAACCGCTTCGCGGGCGCGTTCCTTGCGCCTAAGCCGAGCGTACTTCGCGAAATCACTGAACTGGGCAACATGCTAACCCTCAGTGAACTAATGCGCCTGAAGCAAAAGTACGGCATGAGCATGCAGGCTTGGATCCATCGCTTGCGCGAGCTACAACTCATCAGCAAGGAGAGCGCGTCCCGCACATTCAAGCTGTTTCGGGAGCGCGGCTGGCTCAAAACCGAGCCTGGTACTCCCTACCCTCCCGAATCGCCACGCCGCTTCTTGAGTCTCGTGCTGGCAGCTTACGAAGAGGAGGTGATTACCACCTCCCGTGCCAGCGAGCTGCTAAACCTTTCCTATCACGAATTCTACAATCGCTACGCATGTCTGCGAGGAGGCAGTGGAGTTGCGCTGTGTCGTGGATACAAGCGTGCAGTGAGATTTAAACATAGCCCCCACCCCAACCCTCTCCGCACGCGGGGAGGGAGCCACAGTTCCTCCCCTGTGCACGGGGGAGGTTAAGAGGAGGTATCGATTGCTGCATGTCGAAGGTTCACTGCGTGGGCGCTTACCACAGGGAGCCAAACCGCTTACTTATGCCGTTGACGCCAGTCCATGACTGGGTTAGCGAAGACAAGCAAAACGCACTTGGGGTATACTACTGCTGGAGGAAATCAAGCATGCCGATTCTGGGATACATGTCGACGAACGAGTGGCTGATTCTGCTGCTGATTGTGCTGGTGCTGTTTGGCGCATCACGCTTGCCCGCGCTCGCGCGCTCGATTGGCGAAGCGCTCACGGAGTTCCGTCGCGCCGCACGCACCGAGGACGAGGCTGAACAGGCACAGAAGTGAACACAGACCGTCGGGCAGGCGTCTCCAGCGACTCAATCTCCCTGCCCGTCTGCATCGCGTGGCAGGGCATAAGGCTGTATGCGCCGCCTGACTGGTTTTTCAAGTCCTACTCAGGTGATTGGCGCGAGGGCTTCCTGCAGGTCGGCTCGCCACACAGCATGGAGTTAGACCTCAAGTGGAGCCGTGTGCGCCGCCGAACCGACCTTCCCTATGTGCTGCAACAGTTCCTCAAGCGCGTGGAACGCACGAAGCGCAAGGCGCGCCTCCCCTTCACGGGCAGTCTGCACCCCGTCGATGACCACTGTATCGAGTTCCGCTGGCGTTCCGATGAGCGCGCGGTCGGGCGCATCCAACGCTATCCCGACCACCACACGATTGTGCTGATTCAACTCCGCTCGGCGTCCAAGCACGACGCGCTGTTTCAGTACGCGCGCCCGATATTCGAGAGCCTGCGCGTCGCGCCCGACGAGGACGGCTGGGTGGAGTGGAGCCTCTACGGGCTGCACAGCGCCGCGCCTGCCGACTTCCGACTGGAGAAGGCGCACGCGCTCACGGGGCAGACGCGCCTTGTATTAGCACGCCGCCACGAACGGCTGATTTTGGAGCGCATCGCCCGCGCCGAGCAACTGCTTAAGGGCTACGAGTTCAGCGAGTGGGTCGACCACTGGCTGCGCTGGCGCGGATGGCGGGGCGTGCGCGAACCGTTCACCTGGAACGAGAACGACTTCGGCGTCCACCTCGCCACACGCCTGAACGGGGGCGTGTTGGCGACCGAGTGCCTGGTGAGCGTGTTTCGGCTGCGCCTGCCCGCCTGGCGCGTCCGAGCCGTCGCGTGGCTGTGCAAGGCGCGCAACACTGTGTTCCACATCCAGCACTTCAGCCCCTTCCGCTCGAACTTGCTGGAGGAGGTGATGGCGCGTACCGTATGCTGCTAAGGCGGCTCTTTCGGCGTCCTAAGCCGCCGCCTATCGATAGGCGGCAAGTGTTGCGGCTCTATCCGATTCGCAACGCCCTCGTGCGCCATGAGCAAAACGAGTCAGGCGTCTTCACGCTGATTGTGCCCCTCCAGCCGCGCGGAATCTTCGGCTGGCTCAGCAGGATTTTCAAGCTCCCGCGCGAACATCGTATCGAGCTGGACGAAATCGGCAGCGCGGTGTGGGCGCTGTGCGACGGCAAACACGCGGTGGAGACCATCGTGCAGCGACTGGCGCAGCAATACAAGCTCGAACGGCGCGAGGTGGAGCTGTCGCTGTTCGCATTTTTGAACACGCTCGCACGGCGCGGCTTTATCGCCTACTCGAAGAAACGGCTATGAACGCACTCCAGACTGGTAGAGGCGAGATACGCAAGCAGGTGCAGTTGCCGCTTTCGGTGGCGTTTCGAATCAGCCTGCTAAACATTCGGGTGCGGTTCCTGCGCGCGCTGATTACGGCGGCGGGCGTGATGCTGGGGATTGCGTTTTTCACGGCGGTACGCGCGGCGACGCTCTACGCGCCTCCATTAGACCCGAACGACCCCGCCGCCATCGAAGCCGCGACGCGCCAAACTTGGCTGGTGGTGATGAGCCTGCTGATGTCCGCCGTCGGCATCTCGAACTCGATGCTGATGGCGGTCACGGAACGCTACAAGGAGATTGGCACGATGAAGTGCTTAGGCGCGCTCGACTCGTTCGTTGTCAAGCTCTTCTTTTTGGAGGCGGGCATGCTGGGGGTGGTCGCCTCGGCGATTGGCTTTTTGGTGGGCTGGGGGCTGGTGTTCCTGATTAACCTGTTTCGGCTGGGGGCGAGCGTGTGGGGCGCGGCGACGCCGTTGGAGCTGCTCGCGCTGCTGGGACAGGCGATGGCGGTCGGCGTCGTGCTGACGGTGGTGGCGACGATTCTGCCCGCCATTCGCGCGGCGAAGATGCCTCCTGCCGCCGCGCTGCGCGTGGAGGTGTAGCGCGGCTACCGCTTTGCCCACTGCTCCAGCATCTGCAGCGCGCGTTCGCGGCTCTTGTCCAGCGGCTCCTGCGGATACGGGTAGGTCTTGCCTAACTGCACGCCTGCCTGCGACAAAACGCTTTCGGGCGCTTCCCACGGCGCGTGGATATACTCCGTCGGCAGGTGCGCCAGCTCAGGCACCCACTGGCGCACATACGCGCCGTCGGGGTCGAACTTGCGTCCCTGAATGACAGGGTTGAAGATGCGGAAGTAGGGCGCGGCGTCTGCCCCACAGCCTGCTGTCCACTGCCAGCCCAGCACATTGCTCGCAGAGTCGGCGTCCACCAGCGTATCCCAGAACCACGCCTCGCCTAACCGCCAGTGATGCAGCAGGTTTTTGGTCAGCCACGAGGCGACAATCATCCGCACGCGGTTGTGCATCCAGCCGATGCGCCACAGTTGGCGCATGCCCGCGTCCACCATCGGGATGCCCGTGCGCCCCTTCGTCCATGCCTTGTAGGTAGGCGTCGGCTCCTCCGTCCAGGGGAAGGAGTCGAACTCCGACCGCAGGGCGCGCGTCTGGGTGTAGGGGTGGTGATACAGGATGTGGTAGGCGAACTCGCGCCAGCCGAGTTCACGCAGGAAGTGTTCCACGCCTTTCGTCCACTTCCCGTTGCTATGGCGTAGCGTAGCGTGCCAAATCTGGCGCGGGGTTATCTCGCCGTGCTGCAGGTGCGGCGAGAGGCGCGAAGTGGCGTCTAAATCGGGGCGGTCGCGCAGCGCGTGATAGTCCGCCACCGCATGGCGCAGGAACCACTCCAGCCGCCGGTGCGCTGCAATCTCGCCCACCTGCCAAGTCTCGCGGAAGCCCGCCGCCCAGTCAATCTTCGGCAGCAGTTCCAGCGACTCCAGCGGGTCGGATTCGGGCACGCGCTCAGGCAGGCGCAACGCTTCGGGCGCAGGCAGCGGCTCAGGCACCTCCACCACCTGCAGTAGCCGCTTCCAGAACGGCGTGAACACCGTGTAGGGCTGTCCCGAATCTGTGCGCACGGCGTTCGGGTCGTGCAACAGGTAGCTGGGGAACTCGCGCGTTTCGATGCCCCGCGCGCGGAAGGTTTCGTGAACGCGCGCGTCGCGCGCCCACAGTTGCGGCTCGTAGCGCGTGTTCCAATACAGGGCATCTGCGCCCGTCTCGGCGAGGATTTGTTCCAAGGTGGGCAGGCTCTGCCCTGCGCGGCGGATAATCAGCCGCGCGCCCAACCGCCGCAGCGACTGGTCTAACGCTTGGAGCGAGTGGTGCAGCCACCACTGGCGCGCCGCGCCTGGCGCACGCTCGCCCTGCTCTTCAGGCGCGTAGATAAAGATGGGCACAACCGCGCCCCGCTGCGCCGCCGCATACAGCGCAGGGTTGTCTGCAACACGCAAATCGTTGTGGAACCACACAACAGTCGTTTTCATACACAGTCGCCTCCATAGGACTTATTCGGATAGTCGTTTCTGGAGCCGCTGGATGCTCAGCGCTTTGCCTGTCGTGCGGTCTAAATCGATGAGGACGCCGCACACGACCGCCGCACCTTTGGCGACCTCGCTTTTGGCGGGCATGCCCGTCAGGAATCGGCGGATGGACGGCTCCAGTTCCATGCCGATGGAGGAGTGCAGCGCGCCGCACATGCCCGCGTCGGTGATAAACGCTGTACCGTTGGGCAGGATGCGCTCGTCGGCGGTCTGCACATGGGTATGCGTGCCCACCACTGCGCTCGCGCGCCCGTCCACATAGTACGCAAAGCACGCCTTCTCCGAAGTCGCCTCGCCGTGAAAGTCGACCAACACGAACGGCGTCTGCAACTGGGCGTAAATCTCGTCGAACTTGCGGAAGGGGCAGTCGGCTTCCTCCATAAAGATTCGCCCCGCCAGCGAGATGACCGCCAGCGTCTTGTCCAGCACTTCGAAGAGGGTGAAGCCCTTGCCCGGCGCGAGCGGCGAGTAGTTCGCAGGACGCACGATGCGCGGGTCAGAGTCCAGCGTGGAGTAGATGTCGTTTTTGTCCCAGATGTGGTTGCCTGTGGTGAAGCCCGCGATGCCCAGCGCAAGAAGGTCGTTCATAATCGCGGGGGTGATGCCTTTGCCGCCCGCGGCGTTTTCACCATTCGCTAAGATGATGTCGGGCGCGTACCGTTCGCGCCATTCGGGCAGCGTCGCCGCAACCGCACGACGCCCCGTGCGCCCTACGATGTCCGCCAGGAACAGAATCCGCACGGGGTAAAGTGTACCCCTTCGCGGGAACGCCGTCGCTCCGCCGCGTGCGGTGCATACTTATCGCCCAACGCATAGACACTGAGGTACAATCCCTGCGCTATGAAAACCGAGTTGCCTCGCTGGGATATGAGCGTCGTCTACCCAGGACTCGATTCGCCCGAATACGAGCGCGATTTACGCAGCGCCGTGCGCGCGCTGGACGAGTTAGAAGGCTTGTTCGACGAAGCCCAGATCGACCGCACCGAGTCGCCGCTGAACCCCGACCTTGCGGCGGGCATTTTAGAGCGTGTTCTGCCTCTCTACAACGCGCTGAGCGATCAGGTGTGGACGCTGGGCGCGTATGTGTACGCCTTCGTGTCGGTCGATTCGCGCGACGAGTACGCGCAAGCGCGCCTAAGCGAGCTGGAGCGGCACTCTGTGCGCCTGACCAAACTGCACACGCGCCTCACCGCATGGGCGGGGTCGCAGGACATAGACGCGCTGATGGAACGCTCCGAGCAGGCGCGTCAGCACGCCTACTGGCTCCAACGCGCCCGAATCGCCACCAAACACATGATGTCGCCCGCCGAAGAGTCGCTCGCCGCCGAAATGCGACTCACGGGCAGCAACGCTTGGAACAAACTGTACGGCAACCTCACCTCGCAGATTCAGGCGACGGTGGAGATTCGCGGCGAGCGGCAGACGCTGACGATGAGCATGCTGCGCAACTTGGCGTATGACCCCAACCGCGAGGTGCGCCGCGCCGCCTACGAAGCCGAACTGCAAGCGTGGGAGCAGCACGCGATGCCCATCGCCAGCGCGCTGAACGCCATCAAGGGCGAGACGAACCTGCTAACGCGCAAGCGCGGCTGGGAAAGCCCGCTGCACGCCTCGCTGTTCCAAAACGCCATCGACGAGGCGACGCTAAACGCGATGCTGGACGCCGCTTACGAGGCGTTCCCCGACTTCCGCCGCTACCTGCACGCCAAAGCGCGCCTGCTGGGCGTCGAGCGGTGCGCGTGGTACGACCTCTTCGCGCCTGTCGGGAAAGAGACACGCACCTGGAGCTATGACGAGGCAGCGCAGTTCATCATCGAACAGTTCGCGACCTATTCGCAGAAGCTGAGCGATTTCGCCCGACGCGCGTTTGAGGAGCGCTGGATCGACGCCCCGCCCCAGCCAGGCAAGCATGACGGCGCGTACTGCATGCGCCTGCGCCGCGACGAATCGCGCATCCTGACCAACTACAAGCCTTCGTTCAGCGGGATGGGCACGCTCGCGCACGAGCTGGGACACGCCTATCACAACCTCTGCCTTGCCGAGCGCACCTACCTGCAGCGCCTCACGCCCGCCACGCTTGCCGAGACCGCCAGCATCTTTTGCAACACCATCATCGATCAAGCTGCGCTGCGCGGCGCCGACCGCGAGGAACAGATTGCCATCCTGGAAGCCTCACTGCAGGGCGCATGCCAAGTAGTGGTGGACATCACGAGCCGATACCTGTTCGAGAAGGCGGTTTTCGAGCGGCGTGCGGAGCGCGAGTTGAGCGCGCGCGAGCTGTGCGAAATCATGCGCGACGCGCAACTGCAAACCTACGGCGACGGGCTGGATGAGAACGCGCTCCACCCCTACATGTGGGCGGCGAAACCGCACTACTACGGCAGCGCGTTCTACAACTATCCTTACATGTTCGGCTTGCTGTTCGGGCTGGGCTTGTACGCGCTCTATTTGGACGATCCCGACGGTTTCCGTGCGCGCTATGACGACCTGCTCTCGCGCACGGGGATGGCAGACGCGCCGACGCTCGCGGCGGAGTTCGGCTTCGACTTGCGGACACCCAACTTCTGGCGCGGCGCGTTCGACACCATCCGTCAGAACATCGACCGATTCGAAACGCTGGCGCAAGAGGCGTAGAGGGAAGATGGGTTGTGTTTTTTTGCCCTCACCCCCAGCCCCTCTCCTACTACGTGGGCGAGGGGTGTAGGGGCGCACGGCGGTGCGCCCTACCACTGTTTTCCCCCTCTCCCGCCGCGCGGGAGAGGGGGACACAGGGGGTGAGGGCAAACATTATCCCCTGTCTGACGCGCTGCTGTCGCCCTGAGCCGCTTGCAGTTTGCGCTCCAGTTCCTCCAGCTCTTTCAGAGCCTCGGAGTCGCTTGTGGAGGTCGTGGCGCTGGCTGCAACCGCGTCGGTCGCGGCGGGTCTTAGCCCCAGCCGCTGTTCGATTCGGGCGAGTTCCTCTTCCGCCTCGTGGTCGATTTGGGCGTCTTGCAGGGCGGCGATGCGCCCCTGCAGGCTCTGGGCTGCCATCTCCTGACGCGCGGCGGCTTCCGCCTCTGCCCGCTGAATGCGCTGCTCGGCGGTCGCCCAGCTCGACTCGATGTTCTCGACAGAGATGCCCTCCAGCGCTTTATTGATGGCGGTCTGGATTTGCGCCTGCTTCCAGCGCGCCTTCATCGCGAGCGCCTGGGCGGTCTTCACGCGCACCTCTTCCTCCTGTCGGCGGATGGCGAGCTTGATGGACTCGACGGTCTCGATGGCTTGCTGGAGCGAGGCGCGCATGGTTTCCAACGCGCCTTCTTGCGCCTTCTTCTCGCGGACAATCTGCAGCGCGAGGTCGCGCTTGCCCTGCTGCAGGGCGAGTTCCGCTTTGCGCTCCAAGTCGCGCACTGTGCGCTCCAGTTTCTCGACCTCCGCCTGCAGCATGTTCTTCTGGGTGATGGCTTGGATGGCGCGCTCGCGGTTGCGCGCGAGGGTCTCCTGCATCTCGCGACGCGCCTGATCCAACAGCACCTCAGGGTCTTCGAGCGCTTCTACCTTGCCCGTCACCCAAGCGACCAGGTATCTCCAAAGTCGTGCAAGTGCCTTGAACATGTCTCTTGCGCCCCCTATTGCTGGCGCTTCAAGTGTACCCCAATTCGCGCAAGCGATGTTGTTTCCTGCAAACGGAGTCGATTCGCGAATATCATTTGGGGCGCGAATGAAATTTGGGGCGCATGTATTGCGCCCCTGCTTTTATACGCCCGCCAACTCGCGTGCCGCGCCTGCCGCTGTCCACGCACGCTCGTAGTGCAGTACATACTCGGCGACCTGACGGCGCAACGCCATCGTGTTCGGCTCGGTCGTGCGCCGCATGTAGCGCTTGAGCGCGGCGAGCAGAATCTGCGCCATGTCGCCCTCGGCGAAGCTGTGGATGGCGCGTCGGGCGTGCGCTTCGATGGCGTCCATCGCGTCGTAGGCGAACACGCGGGTCATCGCCAGCGGCAGCGTGATGTCGTACCCGCGCTGCTGCAGCTTGCGCGTGCGCAGGTACGCGCTCTCCAGCGCGTAGAGCTGAATCAAGCAGTCCGCCAAGTGCCCGACAATCTCCTGTTTCTCCTCCAGCTCCGTGCCGACCTGCTCGGCTGCCATGCCTGCGACTGCCAGAATCGCCTTCTTCGCGTTGGCGATGTAGCGTTCGATGGCGTCCAGCGGGTCGACGGGGTCGGGCGTAGGCATCTGCGGGGTGTTCAGCTCTGCGCGAATCGCGCCGATGGCTTCCATCAGTCCGGGCAGCTTGCCCTTGAGCGCGCGGCGCATCAGTTGATCTAACATCAGTAGGCGGTTGATCTCGTTTGTGCCCTCGAAGATGCGGTTGATGCGGCTGTCGCGATAAATCTGCGCGGCGGGGAACTCTTCGGTGTAGCCGAAGCCGCCGTGAATCTGCATCGTCTCGTCCGCTACATAGTCCAGCACTTCGGAGCCGAACACCTTCAGAATGGCGCATTCCACGGGGTACTCCTCGTCCGCCTCGCGGTACTGCGCGTTTGCGTCGGGCGCGAGCGGGTCAATCCCGTGAAAGACCTCGTCCAGCATGCCTGCCGTGCGGTAGACCGTGCTTTCCAGCGCGTAGAGCTGGATTGCCATCTCCGCGAGTTTGTGTTTGATCATGCCGAAGTTGGCAATAGGCTGCCCGAACTGCTGGCGGTCTTTGGCGTAGCGGGTGGCAATCGTGAGCGCCTCTTTCGCGCCGCCCAGCGCAGCGGCTGCGAGCTTGAACCGCCCGATGTTCAGCACGCCGAACGCCACATGGTGCCCCTTGCCAATCTCGTGCAACACATTCTCGACGGGAACCTGCGCGTTGTCCAGAATCACGCGCCGCGTGCTGGAGCCTTTGATGCCGAGTTTATGCTCCTCGCGCCCGACCGACACGCCAGGAAAGCCACGCTCCACGATAAAGGCGGTGAACTTCTCGCCGTCGATTTTGGCGAACACGATGAACAGGTCTGCCCAGCCCGCGTTGGTCGTCCACATCTTCTCGCCGTTGAGCAGGTAATGCTTGCCGTCGGGCGAGAGCGTCGCTTTCGTGCGGGCGGAGAGCGGGTCGGAGCCGCAGTTCGCCTCGCTGAGTGAGAAGGCGGCAATCATCTCGCCTGTCGCCAGTTTCGGCAGGTACTTCTGCTTC
>Ga0209809_1002590_pt1 | contig 12480 bp, 5 predicted proteins | sample YNPMSTMetaG_FD_186172 | JGI IMG/M metagenome (GOLD analysis project Ga0209809, IMG submission 186172) | Anoxygenic and chlorotrophic microbial mat microbial communities from Yellowstone National Park, USA - YNP MS-T MetaG (SPAdes) (version 2) ... | reverse complement strand
GCAGCAGATCAAAGATCTGCTTCCGGAACTGGGAGAGGGCGCTGGCATCCACACCTTACATAATGCCTCATTTCTGGGATCGCTGCAAGCGCACTCTCTCAATTCCACCAGTTAGTCCAAAGTCCAGTCACCAAACATAGCTTTAGTTAGTCTAGTGAGTGGCGCTTTGATAGAAGTGGTTTCTGGGATTGGTTTCTACCTCTACAATAAATCAGCATCTCAACTAGCAATGTTTCACACTCGTTTGGATTCAACCCAGCGTTTTCTCTTGGCAAACAGTGTATGTGAGGGGCTTGAAGGAGATTTTAAGCAACAAGCGCGTTCAAACTTGGTCAGGATGATTGCTGGAATGGCGCCGATTCCCCCAACTGAAAATCAGGATGCGCAAAAAAGAGATGGGAGCGCCTAACACGCGCTGGTGCGACCCGTTTACCCGAAACCGCGAAAGCGGGGGATGGGTAGCGAAGGGAAGGATACCGGCGAGTCCTGAACTTTGACAACTGGATGTCCATTCAGGTGCGGTGAGAAGACTCACCAACCCCTGACCTCCTGGCAGAGGAGTGACCGCATCACCCTACGTTGTGTGCCTGGTGAACACACGGCGGAGTGCGAGGGTGAGAAGGGGATAAACCGCCAGCCGCAGGCGGTGACGCCCCCAGCAGGTGGCTATGGGCAGGAGACGAAGGTACACTTGAAGCGTCGTGAGTTGGAACCTGCCAAAGCGGCTGACAGGCAGGCCCAAAACGGGAATTGTCCCCATTCGGCCCTGGTTTCAGCGCACCCAGGGCGTCTGCCCGATGCGAGGGACACGGCGTAAAGTACCACCCTAAGGCCACGCAAAAATGGACATCCGGGACGGGGAAACCCGTCCGGTGCTCTCCCGGATACGGGAGCAGGCGACCAGGCCGGAAGCCCGGACGGAGTAGGATGCCCCAAGAAGCGAAGGCCCCTGGTAATGCGGGTTATATGCTGACGTGGGGCCGGTACACGAGAAGGCATCGGTGCAGGAGGAGGGAGGGTCTCAGGCAGACGGGGGGCTTTGGCCCACTCCGGACTGAGGACCGGACGGAATGTCCACCTCCAAACGTGCAGTTGCCAAGCGCCGGGGGCAAGTAATTGCCTCTAATGGTGTGCCTGTGACAGAGGCTCGTGTACTGAAGAGCCGGATGAGGTGAAACTCTCACGTCCGGTTCTGAATCGGCGGTGGGGCGGGCGACCGCCCCACCGACCGTAACTGCACCTGACGCCGCTCCGCTGCGCTTCGCGGCGCAGGTGAAACGCAGTCCGTTATGCCGCTCAATGCCAACATATTGGCCCAGTTCAATGCGGCTTAAGGAGTTGACCAATGGACTTCTCGACCAGTGACAAGACCCAAATCTTGCTCTATATCTTTGATTTTAATGTAAAAGAGATATACCGCAGGAAAGAGCAGCAACAACGCCTCTTTGAATGGTCAACAAGTCTCCTGTTAGCCGCTTTTGGTGCTGTTGTTGCTTTGTCGGGTAGGTCAACCCCTTTAGACTTTCCTGTGGCGATAAAGGCACTTGCAACGATTATGGTTGTCGTGCCTACCTTTCTCTTCAGCCAGCGGATAGTGAAATTCAAAAAAGGCTCGGTAGGGAATGCCAAAGCGGTTGAGCGCATTCAGGAAATACTCCGACTTTTTGAAGACGGATATTATGGCGTTCGTTCTCCATATCCCCACGAATGGGAAGGTACATTGGCGGAAGGTATACGTAAAGGGAAGACCACGCTTATCTATGTAGCCATCTTGGTTCTAATGGCCGCCTGCGTTGTTGCAGCAATCTGGCTACTCCTTTGAATGCCGCTATGTTACTGTTATAAGGGCACCTCACTTGTCTGTTCCTTCCCAGGGGTTGCTCCGCCTGCTTCTCTATGAGCCCTTTTCCTCTTCCAACTTCTCCGTGAGCCCCAGGTCCCGCAGGGCGAGTTTGATCTCCTCCACCTGGTTCGGCGCAATCCCCGCTCCGGGGGCGACCTCAAAGCGGACGCGAATCCGCAGGCTGGGATCGGTGGCAAAACGGGTCAGCACTTTCATGTAGAAGTTCGTCCACTTCTGGGGTGGCAGGTCTCCCTCCCAGGCCAGGCGGCGATATGCAGTTGCAGGAGGGCCGACGGGAACGGTTACCGGGCCCGCCGCAGGCTCTGTCGGGAGCATGCCTGTGACCGACCCCACGGCGTACATTCCCTCCCCGACGGGTGCCCTTTCTGAGACCGTTTCTGCGGGGACCCTCTCCAGCCGCTCCGCCGGGGACGGTGCTTCCTGCAACGCCAGCGCCCGTTCCCGGGGCAGGAGCACCACCTGCTCCGAAAACTCCACCTCCTCCGGCCCGAAGGCCGGGTCGCCGATCCGGGGCGTACCCCGGTATTCCCCGTACGCCTTCCCGACGTAACCGAATTTCCCCGCCCTCACCCCCTCCGCAATGGTGGCGCGCAGCGTTTCGGGATTCAGCAGCCGGGGGAAGACCGGCGAGGCGAAGAACATGTCCCGCACCGATTTGGTGCTCCACTCCTCTGCACAGGCGGGCGGCCAGTTCCGCACCAGGAAATCCGGACTGACCCGCTCCTCCAACAGCCCCTCCTGCCGCAGGCGGGCCAGAATCAGTCCCACCAGTGACTCGGCGGCGCTGGAGTGCAGCAGTCCCAAGTCCACCTCCTGCAATCCCTCCTCCCCCAACAGCAGAATATGCCGGTACACCCGCCAGACCCGCTCCTTCAGGTCCCGCTCGCTCCGTTGCCGTTTCTCCCGAATCTCCCGCACCTGGGCCGGTTCCAGCCGGAGCCGCTCCTGCTCCGCCGGGTCCTCCAGAGTCTCCAGCGCCAGCAAGGTGCGCACTTCGTCCGCCAGAGTCGCACCCCCCTCCGGGACGGCGAAGATGAGCCCGCTCTTGAAGGTCCGCCCGCGCTCTCCGTAAGTCCGGATCATCGCCTCCACCCGCTGCCGGGTCGCCTCCCGCTGCTCCATCTCCCAACCGTCCTCCGGGGCCAGGATCACCAGCGTCAGCGCGGGTGTGTCGGGGAGGTCGGCGGAGGTCTCCGGGAAGTAGCGGCGGTCCAGCGACGGGCCGGGCCGGAAGGCCTCGCGGACGGCCGCGCGCACCCGCTCCCGGACCGTCTCCTCCGCCTGAGGGCCGGCGAGGGCCGCCCGCCGGTCGGCCAGAATCTTGTTCAGGGTCGGGCGGTGGCTCACCCAGTAGGCCGTCCCCTTGGCGTCCAGGTAGTAGCAGCGGCGGACCAGGTCCTCCAGCGCCGCCTCCACGCTCCCGATGTCCGTCTCCGGACCGCCCACGGCCAGGCGGACCTCCGGGAGCGTCGCCTCGTTGCGCACCTGCCCGCCGGAGGACTCAAAGAAGACGGTCGTGGCTACCTGCTGGTGCAGTTGGACTCGCCGGATGGTCTCCGGCGCTTCCGCATCCAGCCGCACCGCATGGGCTTCCTCCCCGGCAATGTCCGAGAGGACGGCCGCTTCCAGGCGCTCCTCCCCCAGTTGCTCAAAGACGGCGGCCCGGAAAAGAGGGTCATCCAGCGGGGCCGAACCCAGGGTGATGAGCGGCGCCCGTCCGCCCTCCCGAAACGCCTGCTGATAGGCCCGGGAAACCCACAGCGCCAGCAGCCGCAGGATGCCCCGCGTCCGCTGGAAGCGGGGGAGCGACTGCCACTTGCGCTCAAAGACGGAGAGGACGGTGGGGTGGAAGGGGTAGGAGGATTCAAAGAGCCGCTCGGCCCCCTCCACCGGGAACCAGTCCGGAAGTTGCGGCCGATGGGCCTGGGCCCAGGTGGCATAGGCCCGGGCGACGCGCCGGACCTCCTGTCGGTCACCCACGTCTTCAAACAGCCGTCGGCGGACGATTTCGGCAATCTCCATCCGCTCCGAGAGGAGCAACGCCTTGCTCAACCGCCCCAGCAGTTTGTCCAGCCGCTGGAACTCGGCCTCGTCCTCCTGGGTCATCTCGTACTCGGAAAGGGGGAGGGAGACGACCAGGACGACGCGCGCGGCACCGGCTACCTCCCGCGTCAGGACGTCCAGGAAACTGTAGAACTGGGAACCCAGGCGGGCATAGGGGTCTCCCGCTTCCCGTGCCCGGCGGATGAAACTGAGCACTTCGTCCATCAGGATGAGGGTCGGTTCGCCCGTGAAGACCCGCTGAAGGATTTCCCCGCCGGGGACGATGCCCTTCTCGTCGTGCTCCCGCACCAGGGCGAAGAGGTCCGGACCGCCCAGTTGCCAGGCCAGGTCCCCCCAGGGCGTCCGGCGGCGGGGCTCTCCCTCTGCCCCGCTGCCGACCACGAAGTCAAAGCGGTTGCCGATGAAAACGGCCACCCGGGCGCGGGGGGCCTGGGCCAGCCCCGCCTCGCCCAGAAGTTCCCGGACGCCCGGCCAGGCGGTCGCTTCGCTCCCGGTCCGGATGAGGTGGTAGAGGAGGGTCAGGAAGTGGGTCTTGCCGCCGCCGAACTGGGTGGTCAGGTTGATGCCGGGGGAGGTGCCGATGAGGTCGCCGTTCAGACGGCGCAGCGTCTCCGAGGCCATCTTGCGGAAGGCGTCGGTCAGGTAGGTGCGGGCGAAGAAACGTTCCGGCTCCACATAATCCCGGGGCGCCCGTCCGTCTATCACCTGGTCCAGGTGAATGGCAAACTCCGCGGCATCCAGGGGAACCCCCGTCCGCAGGTCCTCCCGGGGTACCGCTACGTGATGCCAGGGTTTTAGAGTGGCCATCCTTCCTTCTCTCCCCATTGCGGGGGCCGGAATCTGGCGCCGAACGCCTTGAAGTCACCCTTTCATACTTCTGGGGTAACTATTCAGGCCTCCTCACCCCTTCCCCACCGCCTGCGGCGGCAGCGGCGAAGCCGCTGGGGGTGGGGTCAGGCTGAACAGTTACCTTCTGGGAAGAATCACGACCGTCTCGTTGCCTTCTTCCAGGATGTCCGGTTCCCGACCGACGGCCTCCCTCACCAGCAACATCGCACGCCGGAACCCATTTCCGGTATCGGTCACAAACCCTGCCCGGACGAAAAAGGAGCATAGAAGAGGGTTTCTGAGCACATGGGCCAGCCCGGCCCTGATCATTTCTACGGTGACGGTGTTCGGGAGAAGACCCGGGCTTCTCACCTCCACCCGGTCGTCCATAATGAAAATGCGAACAGGAGCATGAACGGTGTAATCCCGATGGAGCAAGGTATTGACCACAATCTCCCGCAGCGCTTTTTCCGGTAGTTCCGGATATACTTCCGGCTCAAATCCCCGAATTTGGTGGGCGGTACGGAGATGGATGTTCAAAAAGCGGGCAGTATCTTCCAGCATCTGGAAGAGAGTCCCCTCAATGCGTTTTCTATCGGACGGTTCGCCCCAGGGATCCCGTCCCGGGATACGCGCTGCCGTGACGTAGGCATAGGGCAGGTACTTCTGAGGCTCCCGGCCGAACAGGAGCAGCGCTGCTACCGTCGGGTATTTTCTGCCTTCTTGCTCCCGGACCAGGCGCCAGTTGCTCAGCAAGGCATCCGGCTCGGCATGGACCTCTCCCAGCACCCGGGCGCAAAACTGCGCAAATGCGGCCACATCTATATCCTCCCATCCGGCCCGGAGCACCAGGGTTTCTTCATAGAACAGGCTCTCCACTGGCTGGAACAGGCGCAGGAGTTCCTGCCGGGAGGCTCTGCGCCGTCCCGTCGTCGTCCGGATAAAGAAATCTCCCCGCCTGGTGCGATACGGGCGCAGATCGCCTTTGGGAATATGAACAACCACAACCGTGCCTTCAGGGGTCTGGACAGTCTCCTGAATCACGGTTAGCGGAGGTTCGCAGTTATTCAGGGCAACGTTGTCCACCTTGCGCATCCACTCATCCGGGTCTTTCACCCCGATGACCCGCCGTTGTTCGGTCACGCCGAAAATCATCTGACCGCCATCGGTATTGGCGAAAGCAACCAGAGATGCAGCCAGGTCATCGGGCTCAATGGACCCTTGCTTGAATTCTGTGTGCAGGTCTTCCCATTTTTCTATCCGCTGTTGCAACTCCAGCCAGTCCATTGCCCCCTCCTATATCCACCCATACTTCTCGGCGCGGCGGCGGAACGCCTCTTCGCCTCCCTCCATCACCTGCTTGATGGCATCCCGCACTTCTTCCCGGTCCAGCGCGCCCTGCGCCCGAATTCGCGCCTTCTCTTCCCGGGCCTCCAGCGCAACCACCAGTTCGGCATGTCCCAGCACCGGAATATTGGGGTTATGGGTCGCCGCCAGTACCTGCCGACGGCCTTTCTGAGCCCGAAGAATCTGGACAATATCTTCGTAGACGAACCGGTTGTCCAGATCATCCTCCGGCTGGTCTACGATGAACATCCGCTCCTGCCCGGCCAGAAGAACCAGAATCATGGCTGTGGCTTTCTCTCCGACAGAGAGTTTTTCCAGCGGCTGCTCTCCGTCACCGAGCATCTTCAGGTACACCCGAACGGCGTCCTCGGGCACAAGGAGTTCCATTTCCAGGAGTCTATCTTCGTTCCGAAGGAGAAACTCTCTTACCTGCTGAGCCCTTCTGGAAGTCAACCCGTATTTTTGAAGATCATCGGTTCCCTGGCGTACTGCCTGCGCTATGGCATAACCATTCAGGTCCTCCGCCGCTCTCATTCTCTGAATGGACTCCCTGTCCACGCCGGAACCCCGCAGGAGTTCGGTCAATCGTTCGGCGAAGATTTCTCGGTTCCCCATGTAAATGACCTCTATCCTCACCCGTCTCTCCAGCCGGTCGTTGATCGCTTCCGCCTGCTGGCGACGGAGTTCCCACGCTTTCCGACGGGCATCCTGCAATTCTTCCAGGAGAGAAGCACGCTTATCCCGTAATTGTTGCAGTTCCGCCTCTATTTGCAGGAATCCGCGCCTTCTGGGCTCCAGCCGTTCCCGTTCTTCTGTGAGCCGGATCAGGATTTCCGGGTCCAGCGCTTCCCGGCCCAATTCCTGCTTGATGCGGCGGATGTCCTCCTCCAGCGCCTCACGGGCCTGCTGCCAGCGTGCCTGGAGATTGGCCATCTCCTGTTGCGCTTGCAGAAGCGCTTTCTCTCCCTCATCAAAAAGTGTCTCAAACCGACCTTCCAGGTCTCCGAAAACCTTACGGGCTTCCTCCAGGATGTCCCGGCACCGGCTTTCCCCTGCTGCCAATTGTCGGGCCTGCTGCCGCCATCGCTCCGTCCAGGATTCCCGTTGCTCTCCCCACTCGCCCAGCGCCTTTTCCAGTTCCTCACCGGCCTGTTGCAGGCGCTGTTCGTCCGCCGCGAGTGCCGTTGCCTCTTTCAACTTCTCGGCCACCCCAGCCCGACGGTAGAGTTCCAGTTCGTGGTCAATCTGCTTCAGCCGCTGCTCTATCTCGTCCCGCTCCGAGAGGGCGGCCTGGCGCTTCATGATCTGTCCGGCATTTTCCCGAAGGGATTCCTCCAGTTTTTGTATCCGCCCTATCTGCTCCCTGGCCTGGTTCCCGATGAGCACATCCAGCAATTGCAGGCGCAATTTCTCGTTTCGGGTCACCTCATAAATTTCCTTCTGGCCGAAGAAGAGAGGGGCCTCCTCTCCGAGAATCTGCTGGGGCGAAAGTTCCACCCGCCGCTCCGGACCCAATTCAAAGACCCGAGGGGGCTCCCCCCACACTCGCTCAATCCGGTAATAGCGGGGCCTCCCCTGCACGACCTTTTCTGCATACAGGATTCCCTTTCCCCCACTTCCCAGAGCGTGACGGACAAGCCTTTCCCGCTCTTCGGTGGGAGCGTAGGGCGTTATGTCCAGAATGTACCGGACCGTCTCCAGGATGGCAGATTTACCAACCCCTCTTCCCCCGATGAGAATGTTCTGTTCAGGACTCAAAGCGAGTTTCAAACCTTCCAGAAAGCCCGTGCCATCTATTTCCAGACCCAGAAGCCTCATGCTGTGCTGAAGTTCCGGACGTGTACCGGTTCTCACCAGAATTTCCGGATCCCGCAGGGCCAGTCGGAGCGCCTGCAGGTCGCCGGGCGCGCTCAATTTGAGCCATGTGGCGCGAGGCGTACCGTCCGGTCGCTGTTTGGTACCGATTTCCTCAATGTGTTTGGGATCTGAGAACTCTACCACCGCCAGCCGGCGGCACTGCTTATCCGGTAGACCGGCAGAGCAGAGTCGCTGACGGTCTTTCTCTTTCAGGCCCTCTATACCTTCTGGACAGACCTCCATCAGAAATTTTGCCGCCGGCTCGGGCTCATAACTTTTGAAGAGCCCGCTGGAATCGTTGGGGTGGGCAACAATGAGGAGAGGTTGCAGTTGATCCCGAAGCCATTTCAGCGCTTCTATCAGAGCCTCTTTGCTTCGAATATCCCGGTGGCTTCCGCCTTCCAGTATCAGGGGTTTCAATGGTGTTCTATCCAATGAGAGGATAGTATTCTGGATACCAGAAATGTCCATGTCGTAAGGGAAAATGGCCAGGATGTGAAGGCCGTGTTTTCCTCCTACTAATCTCGAAAAAGAGAGTTCGGCACCCGGATAGACCCATATTCTTCCGCGCTCCCAGGCCTGCTCACGGATCGGCTCAAACCACTCCGGTCGGATGCCCTGATAATCTGTGATGGCGGCCACCTGGATGCCCTGCTGCACCAGTTGCTCCACGTACTGCTCAATGATCTGCTTCTTGTGCTCAGAATTATTGATGGGGTCCAGGCCGGGCGGGCACCTGAAAGAGCGAACCCCCGGCGTGTGCAGGTGCAAATCCACCCGCATCCATCGGGCGCCGCAGTACCCCTTCTCCAACCAGTCGGGCAGGGCACTCGCCGGCGCGTGCGCTGGCTCAGCAAATTCCAGCACTGCTGAAAACTCTGCTAATGCATCTTCCAGGACTTTCGACGCGTCCGCCAGTGTGTTCATTGTTTCCTCCACCCTCTATTCTACCACAACTGCCGGAACTGCGGAAACGACGCACTTCGCACTCCGAACTTTTACACCCCCAAACTCCTCCGCCTGGCGATCAGCCCGTCCACCCAGCGCTTCTCCGGGGAATGGGACGGATAGAGCCGGGAAAGGGCGTCCGCCAGGGACCAGAAGGCAGGTTCACGGCCCGCCCCCTCCTCCACCAGGAACCGGCGCAGCATCTCGCTCCGCCCCGCCGCAAAGAGGAGCATCGCCTGATGTAACCGGTCCAGCGTCGTCCGGCCGGGCCGGAGGGCCGGAGGCTCCTCTTCCCGGGCCGGCATCTCCCCGAAGAGGGGGAGTTGGCCCCGGAACGGGGGGCGCCCGGCGGTCGCCCGCTCCTCCCGCGCCTCCCCCAGGAGAAAGCGCCGCCGCTCCGCCACCGAAAGCAGGCGCGCCGTGTTGCCCTGCACCTCCAGGATGCCCCCGGGCCGTTTCAGGCGGGCCTCATCCGCCCCCAGGGCCTGAATCATCAGGCGGGCGTCGTCGTAGGGGAGGGCCCACCCGGTCGTCCTCGGGCGGCTTCCCTCCTCTTCCTCCTCCCAGAGGGGCTCCTCCTGAACGGCCCCGCCGTTGGCCCGCACCCGCAGCGTCCAGAGCCACATCGCGGTGAGTCGGGCATCCTCCTCAAACCCGGCGGGGTCGGCCTCCCGAAAGAGCATCCGCAGGGCCTCCCGCGCCACCGCCTCCCACACGTAGGAGAGATACCCCCGCTGAACGGCCTGCCCCTTTCCGTTGCGCACATCCCCCAGGGGGACGACCTGCCCGCCGGCCGTCTCCACCCGCTCGTAGCGGCTGTAGACCTCCAGCGCCGGCCCCAGGCAGGAGAAGATGGCATCCGCGCCGTGGATGCCCTCGGCCTCCAGACGGGGGAGCCACGCCGCGACGCGCCGGTTCAGTTCCGCCTGCACCGCCCGCCACTCCCCCACTCCGGCGTCCTCCGGCCGGGGCCGGCAGACCAGGAAGACCGACGAGGCCAGCACGGCGGAGTTCTTGGCCCGCATCCGGGCACCTCGTTCGGTCTCAATGGGCCAGGAGGCGGTAACCGTCCAGCCGGCCCGCACCAGGGCGTTCAGGAGCGCCTCCCAGCCAGCCGTCCCCTTGTGGGCGAAGAGCACCACCGCCAGCCCGTCGGGCCGGAGTACCCGGCGGCATTCGCGCAGGGCCCGCTCTATAGTGGACTCAAAGAACTCCTTGCTCTTCTCGGGCTCGCCCGGCGGCGGAGGGCCCGGGTCCATGATGCACTCCTCGGCCTTCGGGGTGAGAGGGAGGGCCAGAATGTCCGGGTAAAGGTCGCCCACCATTCGCCGGAGCCAGACGTAACAGAAATCGGAGAGGGAAGCGTAGGGCACGGCGTCGTAGTAGGGCGGGTCGGTGACCACGTAGGGAACCGACCCGTCGGGCAGGGGGATGGCCGTGGCCGAACTCTGCCGGACGGTGCCGGGACGGAAGCCCTGCGCGCCTTCCTGTTCCAGCACCTGGGCCACCTGCTCCAGGGCATACTCCAGCCCGCCCACCAGTCTGGACATCAGCGGGTTGGCCTCGGCAAAGTCCGGGCGCATCGGAAGGCTGCTACCCTGAAAGGCCGTTTGCATATGGTCAAAGGTGTAAAACGAATTCCCACTAAAGTACTGTACCCAATCGCTCACCGCCAGCGCCAGGCAGGTGGCGACGGCGCGGGCGAAGGGGGCATCGCCGGTTTCCGCCAGCACCTGCCCGTGGGCCTCCCGCACCCGGCGCACAAAGGTGGCAAGCGCCAGCGCCTGGCGCGGGGTGAAGAGGTCGCCCCAGGTCTCCATGCCCCAGAGGTTCACGCGGAAGCCCAGGGTGCCCTCCGGCGGCAGCATCTCATCCGGCACCAGCGGCAGGGGGCCCCGGTGCTCCCGCTCCCGGCGGGCCAGTTCGTCGGCGGCCCGCCGGGCGACGGCCTTGTCCTCCTCCGTGGCCAGGCGGAAGTGGCGCAGCGCCGCTGCGCCCCTACCTTCGTCGGGCCGCAGGGTGATGACGGCGATCATCCGGGCGTCCCGCGTCCCGCCCCGCCGGGCGCGAATCTGCTCCCGCACCCGCGCGTACGGCGTGGTGTACCCGCAGACCGGGCAGGTGGCGGCGAAGCGCTTCACGATGGGCGGCGGCACCTCCGCCTCCGACTTCGGCTCAAAAATCTCAAACTCCACCCGACCGCCTCCCACCTCCCGCACGCCCCGATAGCGCAACGCCACCCGGCGTTTCTCCTTGCGGGAAAGCCAGAGCAGCCCCACCAGGGGCACCTCCGCGCCGCACCCCGGGCCCTCGCAGCGGACCGTCCGCGCCCAGAGGTAGGCCAGGGGGATGGAACCGTCCGGCTCCGGGGGGTAGAAGGGGGCCAGGTCCTCCGCCGCCCGCTCCCGCACCCACTGCCCCCACCGGCGGACCGCTTCCGCCAGCCGCCCGCTGTAGGTGGGAAGATACTCCAGAGCCACCCGGTTCAGGAGCACCGCCACGGGGTTCAGGTCACCGGCGAAGGCGTCGGCGCCGATGCGCAGGGCCTCAAAGGGGATGGAGCCGATACCGGCGAAGGGGTCCACCACCAGGGGCGGGCCGTCGGGGTGGGCGGCGGCCACCAGTTTCCGGGCCACCTCCACGAACGACCGGTTGTGGGCGTTCTCCCAGTCGGCGAAGTGGCCGATGAAGTCCAGGAGCGCCCGACGCAGGGCCAGCGGGTCGGAGAGGTCCCGGCCGGTGAACGCCCGCAGCGCCTCCCGCGCCGCCTGCCGGAAGGGTTCGGGACAGGCGGGGTCGGCCGGGTCGGGGAGGAGGGTGGCCATGAGCACCGCCCGGCATGCGGCCAGCGGCCGGGTGGCCCACCAGACGTGCAGGGTGTGCAGGTGCCCCTTGCGGACGTTCTGGTCGCGGCGGGAATGCTCCGAGATCACGCCGATGGGCATCTCGTCGGTTTCAATAAGACGGCGAATGGGTGGAGTCTCCCTCATCGTTTTCTTCCAGACCGGAGTTCAGTTAAAGAAGATTATTTTTCATTGCGGCGGCTTGCCGCCGCAATGAAAAATATTTTCTTTATGATTCAGGCCGTCCGGCGGCCAGCAACGTCTGGGGGCTGGCCTGGTAGAATTCCACCCGCACAATCGGCTCCCACCCCAGCCGCGTCGGGTCCTGGATGGGGACCAGACGGGGCAGGGTGGCGCAGTCAAAGACCACGTAGAGCCAGTAGTCGCCCCGCAGCCGCTCCGCCGTCTGGTACTCGTTGCGGGTCAACACTACCGACCCCACACCGGCACGGCCCTTCACCTCTATAAACCGCACCTGGCCGCTGGCAGGATGGCGGGAGATGAGGTCAAATCCCCGGTCCTGGGCGGAAACGTCCTCCGGCTCCCACCCCCGCGCCCGCTCGTAGGCCATTGCCTTCTCCATCGCGATGCGCTCCACCTCCTCGTCCCGCACCATTGGCGCCAGATGCTCCCGCTCCGGGTCGGGCAGGACCAGCGCCGAGCCGATGAGGGTCAGGTCGGCGATGGTCAGTTCCCGCTCCCGGGCCAGTTCCTCCCGCCGTCGCTCCA
>Ga0209809_1002589_pt1 | contig 12485 bp, 9 predicted proteins | sample YNPMSTMetaG_FD_186172 | JGI IMG/M metagenome (GOLD analysis project Ga0209809, IMG submission 186172) | Anoxygenic and chlorotrophic microbial mat microbial communities from Yellowstone National Park, USA - YNP MS-T MetaG (SPAdes) (version 2) ... | reverse complement strand
GCTGCGATTCGCTTGAGCTTGTCTGTGATCCGCGGTGGGGAGCAACCACAATGCGACTATGGCCCGAAGGTCAAGCCGAGCACCGTCGTCAGTCGGCGGCAGACTGCTGCCGGTCGTTGGAAACCGGCGCAATTTGTGGCGAAAGCCACTGTTGCAGTACGGCCAGCAGCTTGGCCCGGTCGATCGGCTTGCTCAGGTGTGCGTCGAAACCTGCTGCCAGCGAGCGCTCGATTTCGTGGGCCATGACATGTGCCGTCAGGGCCAGGATGGGGCCTCGGTAACCCGCTTCGCGGAGTTGGCGGGTGGCCGTCACTCCGTCGACGACCGGCATGTCCAAGTCCATGAGGATCAGATCGAACCGCTCTGTTACTTTTTCGCCGCTGTCGCCGTGGCCAAGCACCTTTTCCAGCGCCTGCTTTCCGTCTTCGACGCAGTGGACTTCGGCCCCTGCCTGACGGAGGATGTGCGAGATCAACCGGCGGTTATCGGGGCTGTCTTCAGCCAGCAGCACCCTGCCTTGCAGCCGGATTGTCTGCGCGGCGAGGGAATCACTATGTGACGGCGAACGAGTTTCGGTCGGGGGCTGGTCGAGCATCTTGCTGCCCGGGACGGCTGGGGCCTCGATGGTGACGGTCAACGTACTGCCTTTTCCCGGCTGGCTTTCCACGCTGATATCGCCGCCGAGCATTTCTGCCAGCCGCTTGCTGATAGCCAGTCCCAACCCGGTGCCGCCGTACTTGCGGCTGGTCTCAGGACCGGCTTGCACAAAGGGCCGAAACAACTTCTCCATCTGCTCGGCGGTCATCCCTATGCCGGTGTCGATCACCTGTACCTGCAAGCGCTCGACCGGCTGCTGGTCGTCCAGATATCTGGCCACCACGCGCACCTTTCCGCGCTCGGTGAACTTGATGGCGTTGCCTACCAGATTCAGCAGGATCTGTCTGGCCCGCAGCGGGTCGGTACGCACCTTTTCGGGCATTGGCCCATCGAATGCCGTCTCTAGCGTCAAGCCTTTACTTCGGGCGCGTGGACCCAGCAGGCGGCAGACTTCCTCGACGATATGAAATGGCGAGCATTCGGTGCGGTTTACTTCCAGCTTGCCGGCTTCGATCTTGGAGATGTCCAGGATGTCGTTGACGATTTCCAGCACCATTTCGCCGTTGCGCTTGATGATCCGCAGCAAGTCCAGGTGCTTCTCGTCCGACAATTGCTGTAGCAGCACGTCGGCGAAGCCCAGGATGGCCGTCAGCGGATTGCGAATCTCGTGGCTCATGCTGGCCAGGAACTCGCTCTTCGAGCGGCTGGCTTGCTCGGCGGCATGGAGGAACTGCTCGACGACCATCCGGTTTGCGTCGATGGCAGCTTTTTCCTCCCGCTCTTTGATTACCGCCAGCACGGCTTCGGTATGCGCGGCGCGCAGCGTGGTATGCTCGGCCTTGAGATGCCTGATTTCCGTACAGAGCTTTCTTTTTTCGCCGCGGACGGCCACCGCCGTGCTTGCCAGGCGTCCGCAAACGGCCAAAGTGTGTCGCAGTTTTCGCAGCCGCCGCGCCGCTGCGAACGTTCTGGCGACACATCCGCCCAACAGTTGCCACGACTCGCCGCTGGGCACGCGCACCCCGAAAGCCACCAAGGGCTGTTGCGGCCTGTCCAGCTTGAAGATATGCCACTGCCGGTCTTGCAGTGCGGCAGCCAGCGATTTGGCTACCTGGGCGGCGGTTTCCAAGGATTCGCCGCTACCGAGTGAATCGGCCGCGATGAGCTGTCCTTGGCAACCGGCCAGGAACAGCAGACGCGTCCGCAGCGGCCAGAGCAACTCGGCCACGCTTGCCAGGCACCCGTTGTGGTCGTACGGGGCCTCGACAAGCTCCAGCAGTTGGTCCAGGACGTGCAAGGGTTGGGACATGAGTATCGCTCAAATCGCCAGCAAGGCGGCGCTGTTGGAAAGTTCCTCATCCAAGGCTTCGGCCAGGGCGAGAATGTCTTCGCGGGTAAGCGACAAGCCGTCGATCGCCGAACGGCGGAAAGACGCACTTCTCACCCCGATTGAGCAAATGCCTTTCAGCGTGCAGATTACGTTGGCCACTTCCACGCATTGCACCAGTGAAGTGTGTTCACCGCGGTACTTTTCCGAGCCGTGGTGGTAGCGGATTGCCGCCCGCACGGTTTCCGGAAAACCCCATTTTTCGGCCACCCGTTCGCCCAGTACGGTATGATCGAAACCCAGGCACTGCCGTTCCGCTTCGATGAACATCTGGCCATCTGCGATTTGTCCGAGGGCGTACCGAAAGTGTTCGTGCAGGTATTGGTCTTCCAGAATGATGCCGATGTCGTGCAGCAGGCCGGCCAGAAACATGTCCTCGAAATTGAGGAAGTTCATGCGCAGGGCGATTATCCGCGCCCCGACGCCCACCGAAACCAGGTGCCGCCAAAGTTCGCTGCGCCGGTAGGTGCCGCAGCTTTCATCCTGGCGGAACAAATCGCTGACGGCCGCCGTCATTGCCAGATTCCTGACCTGCTTTACCCCCAGATAGCCTATCGCGTGTTGCAAATTGGTGATCTTCTGCCGCAGGGCGTAAGCCGACGAGTTGACGCACCGCAGCACCCGGGCGCTCAGCGCGGGGTCTTGTTCCAGGACGCACTTCAGCTCCGTTGCGCCGGAGGAAGGATTGTTCGCCACCTCCATGACCCGCAAGGCCACATGCGGCAGCGTGGAAATCTCCTGCACGCGCCGTACCACTTCTGTCAGAAGCGGCGCTGGTGGACATGCACTGCTTTGCACCATCGGCTGCTCCTGTTGCTGGAGAAACCTGTTCGACAGCCTAACAACTGTAGCTTTCCGGCGCGCGCTGGGAAAATCCGTTGGAGAGCAAAACCCGAGATCACCCCACACGCTGCGAAAAAACCGACCCCCAAGAAGTAATGCGGCGGACCGGCTCGGGCTTGAAAGGCGTATTGGCTGGTACTGATAACACCGCCGGCAACGATACTAACGAACAAAATGATCCGGCGGTTTGTATCCCATGGCCGGCAATAGCTGTGCAATCCCTCCACCGGGCAACGCAGGATAAAGCGCGCTCGACTTTCTGCGCGTCGCTTCGCGCCGGCAGCATCGTGCGGCTACCACAGGCAGCCAGCGCCTAACTTGACGCGGCAGGTGATGCTGCCAGATAATGTGCCATATGCCAGCGCATACTTAAATCCAAAGGGATTTTGGCCATGTGGGCAGATAAGCGATGAGCGGCTCGCCTGAAGTCTACACGGCATGTGGCGTATCCATCTATGTTGGGGATTGCCGACAGGTTCTTTCCCTCCTGGCGCCTGAGTCTGTACAGTGCTGCGTAACTTCGCCGCCTTATTGGGGACTGCGCGACTACGAGCAGCCTGGCCAACTGGGAGAGGAAGAAACGCCCGAGCAATATGTGCAGAACCTGGTTTGCGTTTTTCGGCAAGTGTGGCGGGTACTTCGATAGGACGGGACGCTGTGGCTGAATGTGGGCGATGCCTATGCTCGCAACGGTGGCGTGGGGGTGTGTGGACCTAATGCCAAGGTGGGAAACACCAAGAAGCTCATTCAAAAGCGCAATTGCAAAGTGCCGCCCTGCTGGGGATTGAAGGATCGCGACTTGATGGGACTCCCTTGGCGAGTAGCGTTCGCCTTGCAGGCCGATGGCTGGCTTCTGCGTTCCCATATCACCTGGATCAAGAAGACGCCCATGCCGGAGAGCGTCCGAAATCGGCCTTCCCGGGCTACCGAAGAGATTTTCCTGTTCGCCAAGAATCCCGAGTACTATTACGACAATCAAGCTGTGCGAGAGCGCAGCGGCGCGAATCTCAAGAACTATTGGGTGCTCGGTCCAGAGCCTTCCGAAGGCGGGCACCCGGCAGCTTTTCCCCGAGAGCTAGCGCGGCGATGCATCCTGTTAGGCTCTCGGCCGGGGGACACTGTACTGGATCCTTTTTCCCGGTCCGGGACCACGGGTGTAGCGGCCGCTGAATATGGCCGACGGGCTATTCTGATCGAACTGAACCCGGAGTATGGCCGGCAATCTCTCCGAAGATTTCAACAAGGCATCCAACAACGCCTTTGGGCCTGAAAGATGACGGCTTTGCTTGCTTCTTTGCGGCGCAAGTACCACGAAGATGTCGGACAGCAGATCGTGCGGTTTTCCAGTTCCAGCGGGGTTGCCTATCCCAATTTCGCCGACGGATGTAGCAGGTCAAGTGTAGACATTTCCGTGCGCCTTTGCGAAAAACTCGGATTCTCTGCGATCACTGAGCGAATGGATGGCCAAAAGGCAGGCCGACTTTTTGAAGAGATCACTTGCAAGTTCATCAAAAAAGCCTTTGAATCTCTCGCACATCTTCGCCCCGGTCCGTGGGATTATTTGTTGGAGCAGACTGAGCTTTATCGGTTTGTCCAATATCGGCATTTGTCCCAAGTCGAGACACTACTGAAGAGCTACAAGGAGCTGGCTTGTGCGTTAGGACTGGATTACATCGTGAAGCCCGATATCGTCGTAATCAGAAAGCCATTAACGGATGAGCAGATCAACGTAAATCCAGACTGTCCTCTGCTGGAAGCAGCAGATTGTGATGTGGCTGGGCTGACACCGCTTCGGGCAAGTAATCACAGCGCATCTTCTCCTGCACCTTTTCTCCATGCCAGTATTTCATGCAAATGGACGATCCGAAGCGATCGCTCCCAGAATACCCGCACGGAGGCTCTGAACCTAATTCGCAACCGAAAAGGCCCCCTCCCTCATATCATGGCGGTGACCGCAGAACCGCTTCCCACTCGAATAGCTTCTTTGGCTTTGGGGACCGGAGAGATGGACTGTGTATACCACTTTGCCTTGCATGAACTTCGGGAGACTTGCACAGAACTCAGCTTAGACGATCAAAAAGACATTCTTGAGATGATCGAAGGCGATCGCTTGAGAGATATAAGCGATTTGCCCCTATTGATCTTCGCGAAAGGTAGTGACCGGCTGATATAAGGTTTTTCTTATTGGTTCGTGTTCCCACGTATTGCGAAGGTCAATAGATCTAGCAGTCTGATCGCCAGGCGCTGGTGTTTTGTTCCAATTCTGCCTTTTTCCTGCTATATAAGGACTTCGCGCGAGAAAACATCTCGATACATGTCGCTGGGATTCTTGCCCGACCAACTGGCTGATAAGAAGCGCCTTCAAGTGCGGTGGCTTGGCGACCACCACCGCAAGCCAGATTGCCTCCAACACTCCAACAAGTCGTCGCACAGCGGGTGCGAGCAGATGTAGTAGGCCTTCAGCAAAGTCTTGGCCGATCGGCTAATGCGCTGCGCCAAATTCGCGCTGGCCCCAGAGGTAATCCAGCAGAGTAGCCCAATGGCGGTAGTCGGGTATCACCACGTCGGCGCCGACGCCAATGAGGCGATCGCGTTTCCAGGGATCGGGCTTTCCGCTGCGGGTTGCTTCGTCGCTGGCTACAGCCACCGCTGTGCCACCGACGGCTTTGATGTTCTGGATTTCCACGTATCCGTCGCCAAAGCCCAGCAGCAGATCCCCGGAAATGCAGTTGTCGCGCAATATGCGCTCGATGACCATCGCCTTGGAGTAGTTCTGATAGTCGTCTATCGCCCCGTAAATGTGCGGCCCGAAGTACCGGTCGAGCTTCAACAGCTCGGCCTCTTCGCGCACGTAGCACTGGTCGGTGCCGCTGGCCAGGTACATCTGCACTCCGCGCCGCTGCAACTGGTCGAGCAGCTCGAAACTGTACGGTACGAGCATGTCCGCCGGCTGCACGGCGCCGCTGCGCAGGGCTTCGCGGCGCTGGGCGATCCGTTGCATCAGCCGCTGGTGATACATCTGCTTGTACGCCAGCGGCTCCAGCGGCCTGCCGCCACGACGACGGACCTCTTCGGCCAGCCGGATCATCTGATAGATGGTCTGCTTGCCGTTAAGCTGCATCACGAACTCGAAGACCAGCCGCTGGAGTTGCTCGGGCGACTCGTCGGTGCCGGTCGATTGCAGCACTTCGACCATCATCGGCACCATTACCTGCGGCCAGCCCTCGCGGATCAGGCTCAGCGTGCCGTCGAAGTCGAAAAGCACATGTTGCGGTGGTCCCCGGTGGGCCGGGGGACGAATCACCTCGATGTTTGTCCCCGGCAAGAATTTGCCTGCCCCGACTCCTTCGACAGTCCGACGATAATCTTCTTCCCAGTACATAGAGTCTTGCATCGTGTAATGTACGCGCGGCGCGCATGTTGCAGGGCGACCTGGAGGGCCACGCTCCGTCGTGGCCGCGCACGCAGTGTTGACGGACGCGACGCAGCGCGTCCCTCCGCTGGCCTCCATTTGGTTGCGACCGTAGGCCGCTTTGGGATTGTACAAAAGAGGAAGCAGTTTCTGGGTGCGTTGCCCACCAAGACGCGCCGATTTGTCGCCTGGCAAGTTGATGCTACAAGATGCCTGGCTGGGCGGCAATGCCGGGCCAGCGTGGCTTGGGCTTGCTAAAGTTGATATAAGGAAGCCGAAAACATCAACGGCGACCAACTGTTGTGGTCAACTATGGATGAGGACTTTGTTCAGCTTCGGCACAAACCGCCGGCAGAGCTAGATCGGCCGCGGGAACTGGTGATCGCCTGCCCGCCCCTGCGGAGCAACATCAACCTTTCGCGAATCGTGCGTGCCGCGGGGTGTTTTGGCGTGCGACGGATCATCTGCTGCGGCAGTGCGAAGGTGATCGGCAAGATCGCCCGCGACAGCCGGGAGTTCGTCCAGATCGAAATCCACCGCACCCTGCCGCCGGTGTTACAAAGGCTGCGAGAAGACAATCGCGTGCTGGTGGGCCTGGAACAAACGACCAACTCCAAGTCGCTGTTCGAGTTCGTATTTCCGCGGAACACGGTGCTGGTTTTGGGCAACGAGCGGCTGGGGATCGAGCCGGAGGTACTCAGACTGCTGCATCATACCGTCGAAATACCCGTTTACGGCCGGCCTTTCGCCCACAATGTGGCCACTGCTGCTGCGCTGGCCATGTACGAGTACTGTCGGCAGTATCCGCGAGGGTGAACCGCGCTGGCAGCCTGTGCTCCCTTCCGGTGTAACGTGCCCCGGTTTTGTGCATGTCTGCGAGCGATCTGGAGGGCCACGCTCCGCCTTCCGCGCATACGTGTTGGAGGGCCACGCTCCGTCGTGGCCGCCTTTGGCAGTCGTGGTTGGACGGCTACCGAAGAAAACATAAGAGACGCAACCGCAGCGCATGTCCCCATTTGGTTGCGGCGGGACGCTGCGTGGGGGCAAGCCATCGCTGGTTGTATCGAACGCTCGATTTTGAGAGGCTCTGGACTTGGCCTGCGGCGTATCGCTGAAACGGTCTGTCTTGTCGGTAGCAGGACTATGACATTCGCAATACTTGGTGACACGGACAACTAGGAAAACCTTAAGGCGGGCTATGGCTGGACCAAATGGAGGGACGCGCTGCGGTCGCGTCCGCTGGAACTGGGAGCACGGCCACGACGGAGCGTGGCCCTCCATATCACCAGAAAACATGCGAGCAAAAGGCGCGGATGTTCCGCCATAAGGGGCTGCATCAGCCGGTCACTACGTTTCGCGAAGATCGATAACAAGCCGCTTGCAAAACGTTTGCCTTGCCGGGCAGGGGCGATTAGACTGGTTGTGCTTTCACATCTGCGCGCTGCGGTGCGTAAATGTGCTGCCACTTGTAGCGCTGCGACCGCTGGCGGCTGTCGTAGGTGCCCGCTTCAAGATGTTCTGCCCTTGCGAAGCTCGGCCTGCCAGTCAATCATGTTACGTATCAGATCGAGGAGCGAAGAAGATGACTCATGCGATATCGATGGGTGTGCTGTTGTGTGCCATTTTTTTCGCGGCAGGTGCATTCGTGCCCGAGCATCCGCTGCTTGCCGCCGAAGTATCGGCTGAATTGGAACAAGCCCGGGCAGAGTTCATCAAGAACTTCAAGCGCATCGGGCTGAACACCACGCCAGGAGATGCCGCCTTTCTGCGCCTGATGGTCGAGTTGCGCCAGGCCAAACGCGGCGTAGAGGTTGGCACCGCCACCGGTTATGGTGCCATGCTGATGGGCTTGGGGTTCGAGCGCACCGGAGGCCAATTGATCACTATCGAGATTGATCCAGCGATGGCAGCCGCGGCCCGAAAGAACTTCCAGGCCATGCAGTTGGAAAAGACCGTAACCCTGATCGAGGGCGACGCGCTGAAGGTCTTGCCGCAGTTGGAAGGCGAGTTCGATTTCGTGTTTATCGACGCGGTCAAGAGCGACTATTTGAAATACTTCCGGGCCATCGAACCAAAGCTCAAGCCCGGCGCGCTGATCATCGCCGACAACGCCATTCAATCGGCCAAGGCGATGCGCGACTATTTGGAGGCGGTGCAGAACGACCCGAAGTACCGGACGGTAATCATCCGCGCTTCGGACGAGAAGAACGACGGCATGGCCGTTACGCTCAAACTTCAGTAGGGCGGCGCCGGCGCAGCCGGGCGATAGTGGACGCTCGCTGGCGCTTCGCTGTAGTAGACTGTCATCGGTTGGAATCAGCAGTGCCGAGCGCTGCCCGGCTGCTGGTACGCTGCGCAGCCAGATGTGCCGGCAGTTGTGTGACCATTCCGGCCAGTTATCGGGCGAGTGCAAGCAGTTATTCAGTCGCTTATGGCGTAACTTGTGCGCGCCGGTGCGCGCATGTTTTCGAGTGATCTGGAGGGCCACGCTCTGTCGTGGCCCTGTGCCGAGTGCTGCCGGACGCGACCGCAGCGCGTCGCTGCCATTTGGTTGCGGCCGGGGCCGCGCATGGACTGCCGACAGTCGATTACGCGGCGCCGGCGGGCGTCAGAACCCTGGCGGCAGGGCGGTAGCCTGAGCGAGCGATTCGCCCACGCTCAGCAGCCAGCGCTGGCCATCGACCTCCAGCACCACATCCAGTTCGTACACTTCCGCCAATTTGATCAGCAGGTGGCCCACTTCCAGCGTTTCGCCCTGGGAGATGCGCACGGTCTGGCCAAGGTTGTCGATGCTGAACCAGGCTTGCGGCAGGCCATCGCTGAAAGTGACGGCCGTCAGCCGCAAACCAGGGTCGGCTGTAGCAGTTCCCTGCCCAAAGATGTTTCGCTCTACGATCAGCCGGTAGCGGTCGAAATCGCCGTAAGCGAGCTTGTTGGCCGTGGTGGTGCTTAGGCGGTTGTTTTCTTTCAGTCCGGCGATTGCCAGGGCCTCGATCTGCATGAATATGCCGATCCGCCCGCCGCGCTGCGGCGAAAGTTCCAGCGAGCGAATCTGGTGAAGATGTCCGGCGCGGTAGAACTCGTACAACAGCCTGGTAAGCTGCTCCAGGGTGCCGCTGCCGTTGAGGGTGAAACCGAAGACGTGGTAAAGGTCCTTGCGCTGCTGCGCGGCGGAAGAGTCGAACATGGCGTCCGAAAGCCCGACGTGCCGAGCCAACTGCACAAGCCAGCCCTGGTACAGCGACCGGGCCAATTGCGGATCGGAAGGCAAAGACTGCTGCTGCCACAGTTCCAACCGTTTTGCGTCGGCAAGGATCGAATTCCACTGGGCCTGTTTGGCGCTGATTCGCTGTTGCAGCCGAGCGGCGACAGCGCGGCGTTCTGCCAGCGGCCCGCGCACCACGCGGCGCACCAGCCAGTCGCCGCCGTATCCGACCAGCAACAGCAGAAAAACGGCAGCCAGGATGTATTTGCGGTACTGGCTCACGGGCGGCCCTTTCGCTGCTGTTGCGTACCCGCGGCGTCGCCAGGCGGCTTGATGAGGATTTCGGCATCGAACAGATGCATCGGCTCGCCCTCGGTACGCGTGCCGCGCTGGATGCGCCGCGCCGTGACCTGGTGCCGGGCGTCGCGCAACGCCTGCTCGATGGCCACCACCAGAACAGGATCGCGCACCATGCCCTGGAAGACCATTCGTCCGCCGCTGGGCTGCAAGCTCATCGAAAGCCGGTTGACCAGGGCGTCCGACTGAGGAAAACGCTCCGACAGCCGGTGCAGTTCATCGAGCCATACGATTTCGCGGGCTTGCCACTGGGCGATCGGTTTGGCGGCGGCATACTTCTTGCCGTAGCGGTTGACGCGCTCAGTCAACTCCTGCAACTGTTCGGCCAGTTCGGCGTTCTGCCGGTCCAGGGTCCGCATTTCGTGCCACGCAAGCCCGCCGACCAGCAGCACTGCGACCAGCATCACCGCGCCGCCGATAAAGGCCAGTTGTGCCCGGCCGATTTGCCGGCGGGGCCGCCGCGGATGCAAGAAGTCCACCGCATGGGGGCGGCCGTGGGCTTGATCGAGCAGCGCGCCCAGCAAAGCAGCGAGCCGTCCGCGGTTGGCCGGGATCGAGTCCTCGGCCACGCCCAGTGCCTGGAACGGGTCCAGGCACACTGCCGGCGTGCCAAGTTCTTCTTCGATGCGGTGGCGGAGGGCGGAGTATTCGTCCTTTTGGGCCAGAAAGCAGATGCGATCGACTGTGGCTTCAGCAAGTTCCGAAGCGGCCACCGCCACGGTACGGCGGATTTCGGCCAGCAGCACGTCGTCCAGTCGCCCCGGATCTGCCTGACGCGGCAACCGCGCTGTTCGCCAGTACGCCAAGCGCCCAGCCCGCAAAACTATCAAGTCCACCTCTTCCGAAGCCACGTTGACCAGCAGGCAGTTTTCCTGCGAGGGCGCAGTCAAATGGGCGAACAGCGAGGCGGCGGCAAACGAGCGCAGCAGTACATGTCGTGGTTTCAGGCCGGCAGCGGCGCAAAGCTCATTGACTTGCTGCAATCGTGCGGACGGCAGCACCGCTGCGATGACCTTGCGCGGCTCGCCCGGCTGCCCCGCGTCGGCCACGTAGTCCACAACCGCTTCTTCGCCGGCAAAGGCTGACTCTCGGAGTACTTCGTTGGCGACCAGTTGGGGCAGCTCGGCGTCGGTGGCCGGGGGGAGTTTCAGATCTAGCAGCTCCACGCTGGCGCGGTCCAGCACGATCAACAGCTCGCCCCGAGCGAGCCGATGGCCCTCCAGCGCCTGCCGCAAACGGGCGCCGATCTGCTCCGGCGACGACCAGCCTTGCTGGGGATCATCCGCCAATACACATCCCGCTTGATGGACGATCAGCCGTCCGCTCCGGGCCGAGGCCACCACGAAGCGCAATTCCGTGCGATCCCAGTCGATGGCAATCAGGCGAGACATTACACACCAAGCTGGCAGCCGACCGGACCTTCAGGCCATGGCACCCAGCGGTCAACAGCGGCCAAAAGGGGGAGCCACGTTTTTGCCTCCCCGGGGTCAGGCTCCACGCTCGAACGACCACACTTCCATGTTAGCCTGCGCAGAACCGCGGGGCTGGAAGCCGACGCATTCTGCTATGGGGTCGGGGCCGATATGTCCAACTGTTTGAAATATACAAGCCTGGCGGGAGCTACGGTAGCGTCGATGACCACTTCTGCGCGCACTTGGGGGCCTCCCTGGTCGAAATAGCCGATAATCTGGGCACGATACACGTCGCCGCCGGTCGTCAAGTACGGAAGCAGCGCGCGCATGGTCGGCAGATCGACGATTCCTTCCAGCAACGGCCAGGCCGGATGCTGGCGCTCGGGAGCATCTGGCGCTTGCTGGCGTGCTGCAACTATTTGCGCGGCCAGGTAGGAATCCATGCCCGGAATTGCCCTTAGCACCGCCAGCGGCGCCAAATTGATGTTCACCCGCCCGTAGATTACCGGCTCCCGGTCAACGGTAGTCTCGTCCAGCAACTGGGGGAGATAATTCCTCAATGAAGAGGCGATATCTTGGATCGGGCTTTCGATGATCCAGCCCGGTCCACCAGCCGGATGCGGCACCCGTACCCGTGCGCCAACCAGATCGAACACCGAGGTAATCTGGTGTTGCGGTGCAGACTGGCCCGCCCCAACTTTGCCCGATCCAATAGGCGGCGACAACTGACCTGGCGCCAGGCTGGGCCACGCGCCAGGAAGCTGCTCTGCCGGCTCGCCAATCAGGCGCTCGATCAGGCTGCCAGGAAACAGCGCTGCGGCCCCGGTGGCATCTGGCGGCAGCGGCCCCGACTGACCAGCACCGATCTGAGCAGCCCCCAATGGATCGCGGTCCGGCCGGAATGTTATGGCCGGGAGCATTTGGCCTTGTTCGGGCGGGGATTGCTGCGCCTGGAGCTGTGTATATGGAGCCGAAATCGGCTTGCGGCTCCGCGTCGGTTGTGAATCGGAGTTGCCCTGTACCATGCCTTCTGCGCCTGGCGCGGAAATCGGCTTGCCGTCGGCAGCACGCGCTTTCTGGCCAGATGCCACTTCGCCAACCAGCGGCTCGACAGGCTCAGGCTCCGGCTCGCCTTCCCAGGGGCCGTATTGCCGATACAAAACTATGAAAGCGGACAGTTCCGGATCGAGCCTGCGCGCCAACTGGCGGTAAAGCTGCGCCAGATCGGGTTGGTTCAAATCGATTCGCGGCTGACCGCGGGCGTTGACGTTC
>Ga0209809_1002587_pt1 | contig 12498 bp, 10 predicted proteins | sample YNPMSTMetaG_FD_186172 | JGI IMG/M metagenome (GOLD analysis project Ga0209809, IMG submission 186172) | Anoxygenic and chlorotrophic microbial mat microbial communities from Yellowstone National Park, USA - YNP MS-T MetaG (SPAdes) (version 2) ... | reverse complement strand
GGCGACCCCGGCGACCTGGCCTTTGACGCCACGCTGCGGGCCGCCGCGCCCTGCCAGAACCGCCGTCGCCGGCCCGGCGGGCCCGCCCTGGTCGTCTGCCCGGAGGACTATCACCGCAAAGTGCGCGTCCGCCGCATGGCCAACCTCATCCTCTTCGTGGTGGACGCGTCATGGTCTATGGCCGTGGCGGAGCGGATGGAGGCAACCAAAGGGGCTGTGATGTCGCTGCTCACCGACGCCTACCAGCGCCGGGACCGGGTGGGGGTGGTCGTCTTCCAGAAGAACGGCGCCCGGCTGGTCCTGCCGCCCACCCACAGCGTGACCCGCGCTCAGAAAGCGCTGCAGGACGTCCCGGTGGGCGGCAAAACCCCTCTCTCCGCCGGCCTCCACCTGGCCTACGAGGTCATCACCCGTGAACTTCGCCAGCACCCCGACCTGATGCCCCTCATGGTGCTCCTCACCGACGGGGCCGGAAACGTCTCTATGGGCGACATGCCGCCCCAGGAGGAGGCCCACCGCATCGCGGAACTCTTCCCTCAGGCCCACATCCGGTCGGTCGTCATCAACATGGAGCACGAGTCCTTTGACCAGGGGCTGGCCCAGGCGCTGGCGGACCACCTCCAGGCCCCCTGCTACCGGCTGGAGGACCTGCGGGCCGATGTTCTCCTGGAACGGGTGCGGCAGGAGTTGACTCTGCAACCGGAAATTGGGCGTGGGTGAAGGTGTCTGGTTGGGTAAGGGAAGCGGTGTAGAAGAACGGCAGTGCCTGATGGAGGATCAACGATATGGAGACAGTACAGGTTTCGTTAAAATTGCCGCGAAGTGTATTCTCAGCCCTGCGACAGGACCCTCTCAACTTTGTCGCGGAAATGCGACTGGCCGCCGCGATCAAATGGTACGAGATGGGCCGTCTTTCTCAAGCGAAAGCGGCTGAGGTCGCCGGCATATCCCGAAGTGAGTTCCTGACAGCGCTGGCGCGCTACGGCGTCTCGCCCTTCCAATACGATGCCGATGAGATTGTAGCGGAGGTTATGGGTGACTGAGCGATGGGTGCTGAACGCCTCACCGCTTATCGCCCTGGCGCGTATCGGGCAGGAACACTTGTTTCGCGCCCTGGCAGACGAGTTGGTGATCCCTCGTGCCGTAGCAACGGAGATTGAATCTGGCCCGGCAAACGACCCGGCCCGCCAGATAATTGCCAGTGGGGAATGGACGATTGTAGAGGTTGTCCCTGTACCCGAAGTTATGGCATGGGACCTGGGTGCCGGAGAGACGGCCGTGCTTTCATATGCATTGAGAGAGCCGGGATGGACGGTTGTCCTGGATGACGCTGCTGCGCGCAAGTGTGCCCGGAGTTTTGGACTGCGGCTCAAGGGCACCCTGGCAGTGATCATCCTGGCCAGACAACGCGGGCTGATTTTCTCGGCAGCGGATGTCCTGCGCTCCTTACTCAATATCGGCTTTCGCCTGGACGAGAACGTCATCCGGGAAGCGCTCTACCGCACGGTAGGTGAAAGATGGGAATAGAACACCATATCATCACGAAAGGAGAACAATGGCAGAAGCGATACGCGTGTGGGCGGAACCGCTGAAGGCGTTCTGCGAACGGGTCTTCCAGAAACTGGGGGTGTCCGAGGAGGACGCCCGCATCACCGCCGACGTGCTGGTGGCCGCCGACCTGCGCGGGATTGACTCCCACGGCGTGGCCCGACTGCGCCGCTACGTGGAGGGGCTGCAGACTGGCGTCATGGTCGCCCGTCCCCAGGAGCAGGTGGTGCGCGAGACCCCGGCGACGGCCCTGATAGACGCCGGGGCCGGCCTGGGCCAGCCCGTCTCCTACCGGGCGATGCAGATGGCCATCCGCAAGGCACTGGAGGTGGGCGCGGGCTTCGTCACCGTGCGCAACTCCAACCACTACGGCATCGCCGGGTACTACGCCATGATGGCTCTGGAACACGACTGCATCGGCATGTCTATGACCAACGCCGATGTCCTGGTCGTGCCGACCTTCGGCCGCAACGCCATGCTGGGGACCAACCCCATCGCCGTCGCTGCGCCCGCCGGGGAGGAGCGCCCCTTCGTCCTGGATATGGCCACCAGCACCGTCCCCCGGGGCAAACTGGAGGTCTACCACCGACTGGGAAAGCCCATGCCGCTGGGGTGGGCTACCGACGAGCGGGGCATCGCCACCGAAGACGCCGGTCGGGTGCTGGAGAACTTCAAGAAGCGGGCCGGCGGCGGCCTGCTCCCGCTGGGCGGCGAGGGGGAACTCTTCAGCGGGCACAAGGGGTACGGCCTGGCCCTCTGGGTGGACATCTTCTGCGCGGTCCTCTCCGGCGCCGCCTACGCCGACCTGGTCTACCCGAAGACGCCGGACGGGAAGCCCCTTCCGGCCAACCTGGGCCACTTCTTCGGTGCCTGGCGGGTGGACGCGTTCCGGCCCGTGGAAGAGTTCAAGGCCGCGATGGACGACCTCCAGCGGCGGCTGAAGAACACCCCCAAAGCGGAGGGCGCCACCCGCATCTACATCCACGGGGAGAAAGAGTACGAGGAGGCGGAGCGACGGCTTCGGGAGGGCATCCCGCTGAACCCCAAAGTCGCGGCCGACCTGCAGGCTATCGCCGCCGAGTTGGGGGTGGAATACGATTTGTAGCGCGAAAGACGCGAAAGACACGAAAGGCGCGAAAGCGCGAAAGGCACGAAAGGACGAATGGAGGTAGAGGGGTCCGGCGGGCAGGCGGTATCTGTAGGGGCAGGGCTTGCCCCTGCCCAGTCGGGGGCCGAAAGGTACGGCGGGCAGGCGGTCATTGAGGGGGTGATGATGCGGAGCACCCGCCGGGTGGCGGTGGCCGTCCGCAACCCCCAAGGGGAGATTGTCCTCCGCACCGAGCCGCTCCAATCGGCCATCTACCGGGGCGCCATCCCCCGCATCCCCCTGGTGCGGGGGCTGACCATGCTCTGGGACGCGCTGGGGCTGGGCATTCGCGCTCTGATGTGGTCCGCCGACGTGGCCCTGGGCGAGGAGGAGAAGGCCGGCGCGTTCGGCAGCGCGATGGGCTGGGTCAGCGGATTGCTGGGCGTGGCCCTGGGCGTTGGCCTCTTCATGGTCCTGCCGTCCCTGCTGGTGGGCCTGCTCCCCGTGCCGCTCTCCCCGCTGGCCGACAGTCTGCTGGAGGGGCTGGTCCGGCTGCTCCTGCTGGTGGGCTATATCTGGGGGATCGGGTTTCTGCCCGACATTCGCCGGGTTTTTGCCTACCACGGGGCGGAGCACAAGGCCATCAACGCGTACGAGGCCGGAACTCCCCTCACGGTGGAGGCCGTTCAGGCCCACTCCACCGCCCACACCCGGTGCGGCACGTCCTTTCTGCTGACCGTGGTGGTTATTTCGGTCCTGGTCCTGGCCCCGCTGGGGCAGTTGCCCCTGCTCTGGCGGGCCGTCAGCCGGATTCTGGCGATTCCGCTCATCGTCGGCCTGGCCTACGAGTGGATGCAGTTCAGCGCCCGCTTCGCCGACCGGCCCTGGATGCGCCCGCTGGTGGGCCCGAACCTGGCACTGCAGCGGCTCACCACCCGCCCGCCCGAAGACGGCATGGTGGAGGTGGCCCTGACGGCACTGCAGGCCGTGATGGGGGAATAAACTACGGGAGTACGGAGTACGGAGTAGGAAGTACGGAGTAATAGGAAGTACGGAGTAAGGAGTAGGAAGTAAGGAGGGCGGCCCATCGCCTGTCGTCTGTGGTCTGTCGTCTGTGGTCTGTCGTCCGTCGTCGGGTGATGGACGAATGGGTGTCCTTTGTGAGCACTTCGTGTCCTTTGTGGTGAAAATCTTGAAGGAGGCACCAGATGGAACCCCGGGGACGGTACTTTGAGGACATCGTCATCGGCGAAGAGATAGAATCGGCCCCGCGCACCATCACCGAGGCCGACATCATAACCTTCGCCGAACTCTCCGGTGACACCAACCCGTTGCACATAGACCCGGAGTACGCCCGGACGACGATGTTCGGCGAACGCATCGCCCACGGCCTGCTGGGGCTTTCGGTCGCCAGCGGGTTGGCCTGGCAGACTGGCCTGATGGAGGGGACGGCGGAGGCGTTCATCGGGCTGGACTGGAAATTCCGTGCCCCCATCCGGATTGGGGATACGGTTCGGGTACGGATGGTGGCGACCCAGAAAAAGGCGATGCCCCACCTAAGCGGGGGCTTCGTCACCATCTCCGCTGTTCTCCTGAACCAGCGGGACGAGGTGGTGCAGAAAGGGACGTGGACCGTCCTGGTCCGTGCCCGGCAAAAATACGGAGGGGAAACCGGTGGGCAAGACGCTTCTTGAGAAGGCGCAGAAATTGCCGACCCGGAAAACAGGATGCGGGTAGACACGGATGAGTTCACTGCAAAAACTCATCGCAGAGAACGCGGAGAGCGCAGAGATTTTCTTTAATATTGCTCTGCGTACTCTGCGGTCTCTGCGATAAAGAACCCTTTTTGCAGTGAAGTCACGGATCAAAATCCGTCCCATCCGTGCTAACCCGTGTCCTATTCAACAGCCCAGGCGCAACGAACTTATGGAGGAATCCTCTCTTCTGTTACAAACCGTGCAGGAGACGGGGCCGGAGACGGCCGCGCAGCCTGTCCTTCCCCGTCGGGAGGCCGTCCACGCGCTCCTGGAGCAGCGGGACTTCGTACTCCTCTGGGTGGGGCAACTGCTCTCCCAGATTGGGGACCAGTGCCTCCTGATCGCGGCCGTCACCCTGATCACCCACCTCTCCGCCTCGCCGCTGGCCCTGTTGATTCCGGCCCTCTCCCTGGCCCTGCCCCAGGTCCTCTTCGGACTGGTGGGCGGCGTCATCGCCGACCGCATAGACCGCCGGTGGGTGATGATTGCCTCTGACCTCCTGCGGGCACTCCTGGTCCTGGCCGCGCTGCTGGTGCGGACAGCGAGTGACCTCTGGATTCTCTACCTGGCGGCGGCGGGCCTGGCGATGGTCGGCGCGTTCTTCTACCCGGCCCGCAACGCCAGCATCCCCAACATCGTCCCCGACCATCTGCTCCTGGCGGCCAACGGGATGATCCAGGGCAGTTACATCCTGGCCCTCATCGTGGGCCCGACGCTGGCCGGGAGCATCGTGGAACTGTGGGGCTGGTCGGCGGCCATCATCTTTGACAGTGCCACCTTTGTCTTCTCGGCCGCGACCATCCTGGTGATGCGCATCCCGCCGCTGCGGAACGGCGAATCGGCGCTGGCCCCCCGCCGGACCCTCTGGCAGGACATGCGGGTGGGCCTCGGATTCATCTACCATTCCCCCTCCCTGCGTCGCATCCTGCCGGTGACCGGCGTGGCGACGCTGGGCATCGGCGCGGTCGTCCTCCTGGCCATCCCCCACCTCAAGGTCCGGTTGGGGGCCGGAGGGCTGGAGTACGGAGGGGCGATGAGCGCGCTGGGCATCGGCTCTATTCTGGGGGGACTGGTCGCCGCCCGCCTCTCGCGCCGGTTTTCCCTCCACATCCTGGTGGGCTGGATGCTGGTTCTGGCGGGCGGGGCCATCATCGGTTTCGCCTACGCCCCCAACTACCTGATCGTCCTCTTCAGTGTGGTGGCCTTGGGGATATGCATCGTCATCGCCCGGGGCGCGCTGGACACCATGGTCCAGACTCTCTCCCCCGACGAGGTGCGGGGGCGGGTCCAGTCGGCGGTGGCGCTCATCGTCGCTGCCGGGACGGCGCTGGCGGAGGGGCTTTCGGCCTTCCTGGGCCACTTCCTGGGCGTGCAGACCGTCTTCGTGGCGGCGGGCCTGGTCACCGCCGCGGCGGGTTTCGCGACCATCTACAGCCTCCGCGAAGTGGCCCTGCAAATCCGGATGCGAACTTCGGACCCCCATTTCTAACGCGTTTCTAACACCCCTCTAACGGATTTCTCATACACCAGTGGCATACTGATACCGCACATAACTATTCAGGTTTCCTCACCCCACCCCCGCCGCCTGCGGCGGCAGCGGCGAAGCCGCTGGGGGAGGGGTGAGGCTGAACAGTTACTACCGCATTACCATACCAATTTACCACTTTACCAATTCCCAATCTACCAATCCGGAGGTTCAGTTATGGGCAAAATCGTTGGGATTGATCTGGGTACGACCAACTCGGTTGTGGCAGTCCTGATGGGCGGCGAGCCCGTCGTGATTCCCACCGCCGAAGGGGGCAACCTCTGCCCATCCGTCGTCGCGTTCACCAAGACGGGGGAGCGGCTGGTGGGACAGGCGGCCCGTCGGCAGGCCATCGTCAATCCAGAAAACACCATTTTCTCCATCAAGCGGCTGATGGGGCGGCGCTACGATGACCCGGAGGTGGAGAAAGCACGCCGGATTCTGCCGTACAAAATCGTCGCCGGACCCCAGGGGGATGCGCGCGTCTACATCCCGCAGACCGGGAAGGAGTACACGCCGCAGGAAATCTCGGCAATGATCCTGCGCAAACTGAAGCAGGACGCCGAGGCCTACCTGGGCGAGCCCGTCACCCAGGCCGTCATCACCGTCCCGGCCTACTTCAACGACAGCCAGCGCCAGGCGACGAAGGACGCCGGGAAGATTGCCGGGCTGGAAGTGCTGCGCATCATCAACGAGCCCACGGCGGCTTCCCTGGCCTACGGCCTGGACAAGAAGGGCGTGGAGACCATCCTGGTCTTTGACCTGGGCGGCGGTACCTTTGACGTCTCCATCCTGGAGGTGGGGGAGGGCGTCATTGAGGTGAAGGCCACCAGCGGCGACACCTTCCTGGGCGGCGACGACTGGGACCAGCGCATCGTCAACTACGTGGCGGATGAGTTCAAGAAAGAGTACGGTATTGATCTGCGGCAGGACCGGCAGGCGCTCCAGCGGCTGAAGGAGGCGGCGGAGAAGGCGAAGATTGAACTCTCCACGATGCTGGAGACGGAGATCAACCTGCCCTTCATCACCGCCGACGCGTCCGGCCCCAAGCACCTGCAGATGCGGCTGACGCGGGCCAAGTTGGAGCAGTTGACCGCCGACCTGGTCCAGCGCTGTCGCGGCCCCTTTGAGCAGGCGCTGCGGGACGCCAAGATGAGCGCCCGGGACCTGGACGCGGTGGTCCTGGTGGGCGGCGCCACCCGGATGCCGATGATCCAGGACCTGGTGCGGGAACTGACCGGCGGCAAGGAGCCCCACAAGGGCGTCAACCCGGACGAGGTGGTGGCCGTCGGCGCGGCCATCCAGGCCGGCGTCCTGGGCGGCGAGGTGCGGGACGTGGTCCTGCTGGACGTCACCCCGCTGACCCTGGGCGTGGAGACGCTGGGCGGTGTGATGACGCCGCTCATCCCGCGCAACACCACCATCCCGGTGCGTAAGAGCGAAATCTTCACCACCGCCGAGGACGGGCAGACCGTGGTCACCATCCACGTCCTGCAGGGGGAGCGCCCCATGGCGGCCGATAACATCAGCCTGGGCCGCTTCAACCTGGAGGGCATCCCGCCGGCCCCGCGCGGCATCCCGCAGATTGAGGTCACCTTTGACATTGACGCCAACGGTATCCTGAACGTCTCGGCGAAGGACAAGGCGACGGGCCGGGAGCAGCGCATCACCATCACCGCCACCACCAACCTGAGCAAGGAAGAGGTGGAGCGGTTGCTGAACGAGGCGAAGCGGCACGAGGCGGAGGACCGGCAGCGGAGGGAACTGGCGGAGGCCCGCAACACCGCGGATAGCGTCATCTACCAGACGGAGAAGTTCCTGCGGGAACTGGGCGACCAGGTGCCGGGCTCCGACCGGACCCGGATTGAGGACCTGATCCGGGACCTGCGGGAGGCGATGAAGGGCGAGGACACCGCCCGCATCCGGCGGCTGATAGAACAACTCCAGCAGGCCAGCATGGCGCTGGGCCAGCAGATGTACGCCCGGCAGCAGGCCGCGGGTGGTCCGGGCGGGCCCACCCCGGGCGGTGCCGGCCCCTCCGGCGGCGAAGGGGATGTGATTGAGGGCGAGTTCCGCGAGGCGTAACAGATTCCGTTTTACGCATTACGTACTACTGAGGAGGCGCTGTGACGACCCGAAAGAAAATCCCCATCCGCATCGTCCAGCCGGAACTGGAGGAGGCGCCGCCGTCGCCGGTGGTTCCGGTGGATGAGGCCCCGCCGCCGGTCGCCGAGGCGCCGCCGACGCCCCCGCCCCCGGCCGCGGCTCCACCCCCTGCGGGGCCATCGGAGGGAGAACAGGCATTGCGGGAAGAACTGGAACAGTGGAAAGACCGGGCGCTGCGCCTGGAGGCGGAAATGGATAACTTCCGCAAGCGGCTGCAGCGCCTGACGGAGGAGCGGATCGCCGCCGACCGGGAGCGGCTGCTGCGGGACTTCCTGGCCGTCGCCGACGACCTGGCCCGGGCCCTCTCCGCCGACGGCGCCGACGCGGAGGCCATCCGCCAGGGGGTGGAAATCACCCACCGCAGTCTGATGCATCTGCTGAGCCGGGAGGGGGTGGCGCCCATTGAGGCGGAGGGCCAGCCCTTTGACCCGGCCTGGCACGAGGCGGTGGGGACCGTCCCTGCGAACCAGGTCGGGAAGGAGCCGGATACAGTGGCCCACGTGGTCCGGCCCGGCTACCGCATCGGCGACCGCCTGCTGCGCCCGGCGCGGGTCATCGTCGCCACAGCGGAATCGCAATAGCCGCGAAGGGGGCGGGGCGGCGGCTTTGCCGCCGCCCCGCCCCCTCATCTCATCCCCCCATCATCCTCATCAACTCGTCCTCGTTGATCATCGGCACCCCCAGTTCCTGCGCGCGGCGGTACTTGGTGCCCCCCGGCGCCTCGCCGACGACCAGATAGTCCGTCTTGCGGCTGACGCTATCGGTGACCTTGCCGCCCGCGCGCTCAATCATCGCCGCCACTTCCTCGCGCGGCCGGGAGAGGGTGCCGGTGATGACGAAGGTCTTGCCCGCCAGCGGCTGCGGCCCGGCCTCCACGACCGGCGCCTCCTCCGCCAGTTTCACCCCGGCCCGGCGGAGTTTCTCCACAATCTCCCGGTGCCGGGGGCGGCGGAACCACTCCGCCACCGCGCGGGCAATCTCCGGCCCGATGCCCGGAATCTGCTGCAACTCCTCCTCCGTCGCCTGGGCCAGCCGGTCCACCGACCGGAAGTGGTGGGCCAGCGTCTCCGCCACCACCCCGCCCACCTGCGGGATGCCCAGCGCGGTCAGCACCCGGCTGAACGGCTGTTCCTTAGAGGCCGCGATCCCCGCCAGCAGGTTCTCCGCCTTCTTCTCCGCGAACCCCTCCAGTCCCAGCAGGTCCACCTTCCGCAGGAAGTAGAGGTCGGCGATGTCGTGGACCAGGCCCCGGTCCACCAGCAATTGGGCCGTCTTCTCCCCCAGCGACTCAATGTCCATCGCCCCGCGCGAGGCGAAGTAGGAGATGTGGCGGACCAGTTGGGCCGGACAGGCCGCGTTGGCGCAGTAGACGGCCACTTCCCCCGGCGTCCGGGCCACCGGCTCCCCGCAGGCCGGACAGCGGTCCGGGGGCGTATAGACCTTTTCCTCCCCGGTCCGGACGTCCACCACCGGCCCGACGATGTACGGGATGACCTCCCCGGCCCGCTTGACGATCACCCGGTCGCCCACGCGGATGTCCTTCTCGGCGATGTAGTCAAAGTTGTGCAGGGTCGCTTTGGTAACGGTCACCCCGCCGATAGGGACGGGCTCCAGGACGGCGTAGGGGGTCAGCACTCCGGTGCGGCCCACGTTGACCCGGATGTCCAGAAGGCGCGTCGTCGCCTCCCGACCGGGGAACTTGTAGGCCAGCATCCCCCGGGGCGTCCGGCCCACCACCCCCAGGTCCGCCGACACCCGCAGGTCGTTGATCTTGATGACCATGCCGTCGGCCTCGTAGGGGAGGGTGTCCCGTTTCCGCTCCCACTCCTGACAGGTGGCGACGGCGTGCTCAAAGTCGGGGCAGTAGGTGGCCTGTTCGGGGACGGGGAAGCCCAGGGCGCGCAGGTACTGGAGCGTCTCCCACTGGGTGGACGGCGGGGCCGGCTCCCCCTCGTAGGTCACCACCTGGTAGCAGAGCAGGCTGATGGGCCGCTGCGCGGTGATCCGGGAGTCCAGTTGTCGCAGGGAACCGGCGGCGGCGTTGCGGGGATTGGCGAAGGTCTTCTCCCCCTTCTCCGCCTGGCGACGGTTGAACTCCTCAAAGGCGCGCACCGTCATATACGCCTCGCCCCGGACGACCAGGTAGGGCGGCGGCTTCGGGCCGTCGGGCGCCGCGGGGATGCGCAGGGGGAGTTGGCGGACGGTGCGCAGGTTGGCCGTGACGTCCTCCCCGACTTCCCCGTCCCCCCGAGTGGCGCCCAGGCTGAAGGCCCCGTCCCGGTAGTGGAGGACGACGCTGAGGCCGTCTATCTTGGGCTCCACGACGAAGTCCAGGCGGGTGCCCGGCGGGAGCAATTTGGAGATGCGTTCCAGCCAGGCCCACGCCTCGTCGGGGCCGAAGGCGTTTTCCAGGCTGAGGATGGGGGCCGGGTGGCGGACCTGGGCGAACTCCGGGGCCGGGGGGGCGCCGACCCGCTGGGTGGGCGAATCGGGCGTGACCAGTTCCGGGTACTGCTCCTCCAGCCGTCGCAGTTCGGCCATCAGCGCGTCGTACTCCGCGTCGCTGATGACGGGGGAGTCCAGGACGTAGTAGCGGTAGTTGTGGTAGTGAATCTCCTGGCGCAGTTGCTCTACTCGCTTTCGTACCTCCTCCGGCACCATAGACCTCACCTCCGTGGGGGCTTGATTGAAGAAGGGGTTTGCGGCGGGCGGCGAAGCCGCCCGCCGCAAACCCCTTATCACAACCGCCAGAGGCTCACCGTCTCTATGTGGTAGGTCTGCGGGAACATGTCCACCGGCTGGACGGCCTCCAGGCGGTACCCGGCGGCGGTCAGGCGGCGGGCATCCCGGGCCAGGGTGGCGGGGTCGCAAGAGACGTAGACCAGGCGCGCCGGTCGGGCTGCGATCAACCCCTCCAGCGCCTCCGGCGAAAGGCCCGTGCGCGGGGGGTCCACCACCGCCGCATCCAGCGCCCCCGCGCGGTCCGCCAGCACCGCCTCCAACGGCCCCTCCACCACCTCCACGTTCTCCCGCCCGGCGACGTTCTCCAGCAGGTCATCCACCGCCGCCGGGTCTATCTCCACCGCCACCACCAGCCCCGCCCGCTCCGCCAGCGGCAGGGTGAAGAGGCCCACGCCGCAGTAACCGTCCAGGACCACCTCGCCGCCCTCGGGGGCCAGGTAGTCCAGCACCAGCCCGACCAGTCGCTCTGCCTGGAGGGTATTGGCCTGGAAGAAGGACGGGGCGGAGACCCGGTACGTGTACCCGGCGACCTGTTCGGTGATGTACGTCTGACCGATCAGGGGGACGGCGAGTCCGTCCGAAGTGAGGAGGACGCAGGAGACGGGGAGGTCTATCTCCAGTTCCGGGGCCTCGTCCTCCGCCGTCTCCAGGATGAGCATCCGGTCGCCGGTGGTGGTGCCGGCCCGCAGGGTGAGGGCGGTCAGGTCCGGCAGGTCCAGGTCCAGCGCATCGTAGAGTTCGGAAAGGTACGGATGCAGGATGAGACATTCCTCTACGGGGATCACATCGCGCCGGTCCTCCAGGCAGAAGCCCAGGCCGCCGGAGGGGGCGGGATGAAAGCGGGCCTGGTTGCGGTAGGCCCAGCCGGTGGGGTCCGGGAGAGGTGGGAGGACGGGCGGGTCGGGGAGGCCGCCGATGCGGGCCAGTTGCTCCGCCACCACCTGCGCCTTGAGGCGCAGTTGCGCGTCGTAGGCGGCGTGTTGCAGGTGGCATCCTCCGCAGCCGTCGGGGCCGAAGTACGGGCATGGCGGCACGACCCGCTCCGGGGAGGGCTCCAGGACCTCCACCAGCCGCGCGCGGGCGTAGCGGGGGTGGTCCTCCACAATTTCGGCGCGCACCGTCTCGCCGGGGAGGGCATAGGGGACAAAGATGACCTTGCCCTCGTGCCGTCCGATGGCCGCGCCGCCATGGGCGATACCGGTCAGATGAAGGGTGAGCATCGGTTTTCATTTTACACCTTCCTGAGAAGGGCGCAAATTAGATGAAATTTGCCTGCAGACGGAAATCCGGTACAATAGGCACGAAAGGCGCGAAAGGCGCGAAATGAAGCGGGTTCTTCGTGTTCCTTCATGTCCTTCGTGGTTTTGTACTGATTCACTCCCTTCTTCCGATAGGAGGTGCCCATGGTTCCCGTCTGGGTTCAAAACGTGGTCCGCATCGCTCTGATCGTGGCCCACCTGGCCGGGCTGGTGGTCGCCGTCATCCTGCTGGTGCGCCGCAAGGGGACGGCGCCCATCCTGGCGACGGTGGCCTTCGGGCTGCTGGTCCTCCTGGACGCCGCCCGGATTGTGCAGACGGCCCTCCTGCCCGCCCTCAGCCGCCAGGTTCGCGCCCCGCGCGTCCTGCCCTGGATCGGAGGCGGCATGACCTGCTGCTGCGGCCTTCTGGACCTG
>Ga0209809_1002586_pt1 | contig 12502 bp, 5 predicted proteins | sample YNPMSTMetaG_FD_186172 | JGI IMG/M metagenome (GOLD analysis project Ga0209809, IMG submission 186172) | Anoxygenic and chlorotrophic microbial mat microbial communities from Yellowstone National Park, USA - YNP MS-T MetaG (SPAdes) (version 2) ... | reverse complement strand
ATTCACTTGTTGATTTGAGAGCGGAGAAATTATTTAACTTTGGATTAATTGATTTTAGTGTATTTGCACGTATAACTAATTTATTTAATAACCATTTCGTTAACGGTTTTGTGTTTGCTAATACCGGTAGCCCAGATTATTCATTAACTCCATCTGTTCATCGTTCTGCATTATCTGACCCTTCAAGATTTTATGAACCACGAAGAATTGAATTTGGATTTTCTTTTAGATCAAAATAGAGGGTTCGAGCTATGTACAAAAAAATATTAATTATGTTTTCTTTGTTTTTAGTTCAACTATTTGCACAAAATGATTTAGTCCCCGTGACTCCACCTGAATTGAGAGGAAGAATTGATATGGAACGACAGGGACTTCACGATGCAAATAAAATTCGAACTTTGTTTTATAACTATGGAATGGTAGGCGATTATCCACCTGATCCTTTGAAGGTTGATTATAGTGTTTTTCACTCCGTTGAAGTCCCTAAAGGTAGTGGTGAAAATTATTCAGATGGAATTACACCATTTGTTCTTGCAAAAGTCTTACAAAGAAATGGAAGATTTGCATACATAATGGAAACTGGTTATCGTGAGAGACAGGGGACTTCACCAATTACTGGAAAAACAATGAGGTTCGAGCCGCGACCTGGGTACTTTCAAACAGACCCAACTATCAATGTTGCAAGGTCAGTTGCAATGAGTAATGACCCAAGAACTTGGCCCAATAAATGGATTGATAAAATGAATGACCCGTTTGACCCAGGCTGGAGTGGTAGCTGGAATGGATATTTTGGAAAAGCACCAAAAGCTGACCAAGAAAGTTTTGTAGTTTATGATGATAATTTTTACGATGCTTGGGACTTTTATCCTGATTATCGGGATAATACTAGAAGAGGTCTTGGACTCAGAGTAGAGCAACGCGGTTTTCAATGGTCTAATCCCCAATCCGGTTATGTGATTTTCTTTCATTACGATATAACAAATGAAAGCACTACAAATTATGATGACAATATCATTTTTGGACTTTATATGGATTCTGGTGTGGGTGGTTCAGCAGTTGGTAAAGATGGAATTCCCGAATCAGATGATGATAACGCTTATTTCAGTAAAGAAATCGGATTGAATCTTGTATATACCTGGGATAACTATGGAAATGGTTTCCAAGGTCCAACTGGTTATTTAGGTTACTCTTATCTCGAAACACCAGGAAATGAATATGATAACAAAGATAATGATGACGATGGAATCATAGATGAAAGTCGTGTGAGTGGTCCAGGAATCTTAATACAAGGTCAAGATAATATTAGAAATTATGTTCAGACACATTATGATTTAACAAAGTTTGAATTATATTACGGCAAACTTGAAGAACGTCCTGCATTTAAAGCAGGTTATTGGTGGACTGGTGACGAGGATATGGATTGGGTTGCAGAGTTTCATGATACTGGTGAAGATGGAGTTTTTGGAACAAACGATCCAGGTGAAAAAGATGGAATTCCAACCAGAGGAGAACCGAATTTTGATAAAACAGATATTGATGAATCTGATCAAATTGGATTGACTGGATTTAAAATGAATCGAATTCGTCCAGGTTATGGTAACCCTTCACAGGAAGTTGATCAGATTGTATTTTTTGATGATGGGAGAAATTGGCCAATGAGACTTTATAATATCTTTACAAATCCAGATAGTGCTTTTGATAGACCGTTGGTATTGAATTATAATATTGGATTTTTATTTGCATCTGGACCATTTAAACTGAAAGCAGGAAAGACAGAAAGATTTTCACTTGCTCTTGGTTTTGGTAAAGATTTAAGAGAATTAAAAACAACAACAAAAGTTGTTCAACAGATTTACAAAGCAAATTATCAATTCGCTGTTCCTCCACCAATGCCTACTGTTCAAGCTTATGCTGGTGATGGGTATGTTACACTTACATGGGATGATGCTGCAGAGCGAGCATTTGATCCTATCACTTATACAAATGATTTCGAAGGATATAAAATTTATAGAAGTACTGATCCCGCATTTCTTGATCCACAAATTATTCTGACCGCAACTGGTTCAAGTCCAATTGGTAATGGTAGACCAATAGCTCAATTTGATTTGATTAATGATATAGAAGGATTTTCAAAAACTACTGTTGAAGGAGTCGCTTATTTTCTTGGTAACAATACAGGTTTAACTCATAGCTGGACGGATACTACAGTAAAAAATGGTCAGCGATATTTTTACGCAGTTTGTGCCTACGACCGTGGTGCTGATTCAATTGGAATTTATCCATCTGAAAATTCAATTTCAATCAGTCAGACTTTAAGAGGTGGTTTCGTTCTTCCTAAAAATGTTGTTATGGTTACTCCAAATCCACAAACACTTGGTTATATCTCTTCAGAAATTTATCAACTTGAACATTCTGCAGGGAAAGGAAAAGGGACTGTAAATCTTGTCGTTAAAAATCCTACTTTAGTTCCTGATGATAATCTTTATGAAATAACCTTTACTCATCATCCTGACAGTGTTCGAGCTCAATTTTATCAATTAAAAAATTTAACAAGAAATGAAGTTTTATTCCAATATGGAAATGATCTCGATTCTCTTGGAAATGGAGTTACAGGTGATGGAATTCTTCCTATTATAAAAACTCTAAAACAAGTTGAAATAGACTCTTTGCAATCAGGGATAATTAAATCAAGCCCAACAAATTTGAAAATAAAATATCGTTATGCACCTTCTTTACCGATTACATTAAGAAGATCTGGTTTTCCTGCTGATATTGAAATTCAATTCTCTAATCAAGTTCTTGATACAACTATTGCTGCTGTTGGTGCACCTTCTAAACCTGTTAAATTTAGGGCAATTGCAAAAACTGATTCAGGTGACATTCAACTTAAAATGCGTTTTCGTGATGTTAATAACGACAGCACACTTTCGGCTGGTGGTGAATATATCGAGGTTATTACTTATGCGAGAGGTTCCACTACTCCACGACCGACCTGGAGAATTGATGTAGATACAACTGGATTTGGTACGACTCCAATTATTCCTCCAACATCTGGAGATAAGATTTTCATTAAATTAAATATTCCTTTCTCAGCTCAGGATAGATTTACCTTCAAAACAAAATCACATCGAGTTGATTCTGAGCTTGCAAAACAACAATTCAAAAATGAGCCTTATGTAGTTCCAAATCCTTATGTTGGTGCCGCTTCATTTGAACCACAAAGATTTGCTGTTTCAGGTCGAGGTGAAAGAAAAATTGAGTTTAGAAATCTGCCAAATAATTGCACCATTAGAATTTATACAATTAATGGTGAATTGGTTAAAGAACTTCATCATAATGGAGATATTACAAAAGGTTTTGTCTCTTGGGATTTAAGGTCAAAGGACAATCTCGAAATTGCTCCAGGACTTTACATCTATCATGTTGATGGTGGAGAAGTCGGTTCGTTCATTGGAAAATTCGCAGTAATTAAATAGGTGAAGCCATGAAAAAGCTAATTTTAATTATTGCTTTTTTAACATTTCAAGTATTTGCTCAGAGTAAAGTTGCGACTACAATTGGACAATTTTTGAAAATTGAACCGAGTGCAAGAATCTCTTCAATTGGTGGAAGTGGAACAGGACAATTTGGAACAGCATCATCTGCTTACTACAACCCAGCAAGTCTTGGAAGAATTCAAAACATTGATGCAGATTTTACAATTGCTGATTGGCTGGCTGATATAAAATATAATTATGGAATTGTCGCGGTTAATACTGGTGATGCTGGAACATTTGCTCTTCAAGTCATTTCTTTAAATAGTGGGGAAATTCCTGTTCGAACAGTTGAAATGCCTCTTGGAACAGGAGAAAAATATTCTGTTACAAATTTTGCACTTGGCCTTGGTTACGGAAGAATGTTGACTGATAGAGTCTCGGTTGGATTAATAGTTTCTTATTTGAATGAAACAATCTGGCATAGTTCGTTGAATGGTTTCTTCTTCAATTTTGGTGTTCAATATCAAATAAGTGAAAGTGGTTTAACCTTTGGAGCTTCTGTTTCTAACTATGGCACTCACGGAAAATATTCCGGAATAGACCTTTACATTAATTACGATTTTGACCCGAAAAAATTTGGTGACAACGATAGACTTCCAGCTGAAATCAGAACAGATGAATTTACATTACCTACTACATTCAGAGCTGGAATATCAATGCCTTTGAAATTTACAGATAATTATAAATTAATTTTATCAGTCGATGCATTACATCCAAACGATAATTATGAAAGTCTTGCACTTGGTGGAGAACTAAAATTTTTTGATGCATTCAGTATTCGTGGTGGTTATAGAAATTTGTTCCTTATTGATAATGAAGGTGGTTTAACACTTGGTGCTGGTGCTGATATTAATGTATTGAATTCTTATCGTGTAAGATTTGACTACAGTTGGGCGGATTATGGAAGGTTAAAATCAGTTCATCGTGTAACTTTTGGTTTCAATATTTGAAATTAATAGTTCAAATTTGGCTTTTGTCAGTTAGAAATTTTTCTGATTTATTTGACGATTGAAATATACTCTCTATAATAATTTCACAATTAGTGTTTCTCTAAAAAAAGATTACTTATATGAAACAGCATAAATTTCTTCTCTTGTTTTTTGTTCTATTTACATTAATTAATTTTCTAATGGCTTTTGAAAGAAGGCAGTATGAGTATTTACCTTATCACAAATTAAATCAAAAAGAAAAACAATTTTTAGATACAGTCCAATATTATGCTTTCAAATATTTCTTGTATGAAATTAATCCAGTTAATTCACTTGTCAAAGATAGGTCAACTGATGATTCTCCAATTACAATTGCTGCTTGTGGTTTTGCTTTACCTGTCTGGGCAATAGGTGCGGAAAGAGGATGGATTTCAAGAAAAGATGCTGCTGAAAAAACTTTAAGAATGCTTCGTTTCTTTTACTATTCTGAACAGAGTGCAGATACTTTATCAACTGGTTATCAAGGCTTTTATTATCATTTTTTGAATTATCAAACCGGCAAAAGAGAATGGCAATGTGAACTCTCTTCAATTGATTCAGGACTACTTTTTGCTGGAATTATCTTTGCAAAAAATTATTACGATAAGAATACAGGGATTGAAAAAGAAATACGGTTAATTGCAGATAAAATTTTAAAAAGGATAAACTGGGAATTTTTCAAAATGTCTCCCGATTCAAAATATCCTTATGCGATTAATATGGGCTGGCATCCTGAAAATAATCAATATAATTCACTCGGTTGGATTGGTTATAATGAGGCTTTGTTCCTTTATGTTATTGCTGCTGGACTTGGAATGAAAGATGTCGAGAAAGGTTATCAAACATGGATGAAACATTACGATTGGCGTGAACCTTATACAGGATTTGGTCATCTTGCATTTCCACCTTTGTTTGGTCATCAATACTCTCACATCTTTATTGATTTCAGAAATCTCGCCGATGATACTTTGCGAACTCGTGGAATTGATTTCTTTGAAAACTCGAGAAGGGCAACTTATGTTCAAAGGTTTTACGCTATTGATAATCCACTTGGTTGGAAAGGATACGATTCTTTAACATGGGGGATAACAGCTTGTGATGGACCAGGAGAAAAATATAATTTTAATGGAAAAAAGTTTTATGGTTATGCTGGTCGTGGAACTAGTGGCCCTGACCTTATCTTTTTTGATGATGGAACAATTGCACCTACTGCAACAGGTGCTTCGATTCCATTTGCTCCAGAAATTTGTATTCCTACCTTAATGAGTATGTATGAAAGATTTAAAGATAAAGGCATCTGGAAGAAGTATGGTTTTGTCGATGCTTTTAATTTAACAGTCAACTGGTTTGATGAGGAATTTCTTGGGATTGACCAGGGACCAATTGTTTTGATGATTGAAAACTATCGAAATGGATTTGTATGGAATTACTTTATGAAAGATAAGATTATTAAGGAAGGATTGAGAAAATTAAACATTAAAAAAATGAAATGAGATTTATTCTAGCTTTTCTTTTATTCGCACAATTTATTTTTTCTCAAAATAAAATTTCATTGATTGATGAATTTGAAGAAATTTCAAGCTGGGAATTAATTAAATCAGATGGAGTGGAAATTAAAACATCACTAGATGAAGGTATAAATGGGAAATGTATTCGAATTGATTACAATTTCAGATACGGAACTGGATATTGTGGAATTCAAAAACCTTTAAAGATTAAACTTCCAGACAATTACAGATTTTATTTTTTTATCAGGGCAAACTCACCAAATAATAACTTTGAAATAAAATTTCTTGATGCTTCTCGACAAAATGTCTGGTGGATGAACAACAGAAATTTTGAATTCCCAATTGAATGGAAAAAATTTTTTGTTAGAAAAAGAAATGTCCAATTTGCTTGGGGACCAACTGGAGATAAAGACTTTAAGCAATTCGATTACATTGAATTTACTATTGCTTCTTTTACTGGCGGTAGTGGAACAATCTTTATCGACGAACTTTACTTTGAAGAGATAATCGATACAACAAATTATCAGATTAACATTTTCCCTGAGAGTTTAATTTCAATTATTGATGAATATCCGCAAACAAAATTTATTTCTCAGAAAAAGAATCTCGACTTTGTAATTGATTTTGGAAAATTAAAAGAGATTGGTGGTTTTAGAATCAAATGGCTTGAAAATTCTAACAAAAATTTAGAGGTTCTCGCTTCTGAAGATTCATTAAACTGGATTACGGTTTTAAATGTAAAGAACATTACAAAACAAAATTCTATTTTTCAATTAAATGACATTGAAACAAGATATTTAAGATTTCAAATCAGTTCACAAAAACCAATTAAGATTTCAGATTTGAAGATTTATGATTATGATTTTGCGGAATCAAAAAACAACATTTTCTTTGAATTAAATAATTCTACATTGAAAAATTTATTGCCACGGTATTTTAATCGAGAAGCAAGTTACTGGACAATCACTGGCGTTGAAGCTGATGAAAAAGAAGCATTGATTAATTCTGACGGAATGATTGAAGTTGATAAAAATTCCTTTTCGTTAATTCCTTTTGTGCAAATTGGAAATAAATTGTTCACTTATAGAAATTGTTCAATTACTCAAAAACTTGAAGAAGTATATCTACCAATTCCGATTGTTCAATGGAATTCGAAGGATTTCATTCTTCGCATTAAGGCTTTTGCCAATGGAATTCCTAATAAATCAACAAAACTATTTATCGAATACACTTTAGTTAACAAATCGAAAAGTAAATCTAAAGGGAAATTTTTTCTTGCATTACTTCCATTTCAGGTAAATCCATATTATCAGTTTCTTAATAACCCGGGAGGCGTATCGAAAATTGATTCAATATCAACTCAAAAAAATTTAATTCAGGTAGATAGAAATAAATTAATTTTTTATCCCGGGTCAAAACAGTCCATTACATTTAATTTCAATCAAAATGATGCTTTATCTGCAATTAAAGAAAATAATTTTGGTGTACTTAAATCAATTAAAGATGAAAATAAATTAGGTTCTGCCCTTTTAGTTTATGATTTTGATTTTCAAAAATCAGATACAACGGTTTGTCGATTTGTTTACGATTATTATTCAACAATTGGAGATTTTATCAATGAAGAAGATTTCAATCGATTTTTTAAGTATGAGGAAACTCTAGCAAAAAATTTCTGGAATAATTCATTAAATAGAATTAAACTTAGGTCATCAAAAGAATTTCAGAAATTATATAAAATTGTTCAATCAAATCTTGCTTACATTCTCATTAATAAAGATTATTCAGGAATCCAACCAGGTTCTCGTTCTTATGAAAGGAGCTGGATTCGTGATGGCTCGCTCACTTCAACTGCATTACTGAGATTTGGATTTAACTATGAAGTGAAAGATTTCATCAATTGGTACGCAAAGCATATTTACGAAAATGGAAAAGTACCCTGTGTTGTTGATAGGAGAGGTCCAGACCCCGTTGATGAACACGATAGTCATGGTGAATTAATTTATTTAATTCATTCTTATTTTAATTTCACAAAAGACACTACATTATTGAAGCAGAATTTTCCATTAATTAAAAAGGTTGTGCATTTCATTGATTCATTAACTCAACTTAGAAAAACAGAATATTATCAATCTGATTCTCTTATAATGTTTTATGGATTAATGCCCGAGTCAATAAGTCACGAAGGTTATTCAGCGAAGCCGATGCATTCTTACTGGGACAATTTCTTTACAATTCGCGGCTTAAATGATGCAACCAATATTGCATTTATTCTGAACGAAAAAGATGATTACGAAAAATTTAAATCAATCAGAGATGAATTTCAGAAAAATTTAGTCAATTCACTAAGACGCACAATTGAACATCATAAGATAGATTACATTCCAGGTTGTGTTGAGCTTGGAGATTTTGACCCCACATCAACTTCAATTTTAATTTTTCCATGCAATCAAAAATCTTTCGTTCCAAAAAAAGAATTAAAAAATACATTTGAAAAATATTTTGATTTTGTTTTAAACAGAGATGAGAAAAATGATTTTGTGAATTTCACTCCTTATGAAGTAAGAAACATAACTACATTTTTACTTTTAGGAGAAAAAGAAAAGGCATATCGACTCTTAAATTTTTTACTTCAATATCAAATCCCTAAAAATTGGCATCACTGGGCTGAGGTTGTTTGGAGAGATTCGTCTCGACCTGAATTTATTGGCGATATGCCCCACACCTGGGTTGGTTCGGATTTTATAAATGCTTTTAGAACAATGATAGCCTTTGAAGATGAGAATGATTCTTCTTTAATTCTATTATCAGGTTTTAAAGAAAATTGGTTCGACGATGATAATAGATTTGAAGTGTATAATTTAATTACTCATTATGGTATGGTTGATTTGAAAGTCAAAAAATTGAATGAGGGAATTTTTGAAATTGCTTTAAATGGTTCACTCAGAGACCAGCCAAAAGAAATTAAATTGACAAACTTAGTGAATAAAAAGCCATCAAAAGTTTTAATTAATAAAAAAGAATTATATACTTTTGATGAAAATGAAATTAGGTTAAATGAATTTCCAGCAATCTTACAAATTGAATATTGAAAAATTAATTATGCATTGAGTTATGGAAAAGGTTTTTAGAAAAATCTCTTTAAACGGAGAATGGTTTTATATCACCGATGAACAAATGAAATTTAATTACGACTATGTGAGAAATTTAATTCTTAATGAAAATTTACCTTCAATGAAAATCCCATCAAACTGGCAAGTTGGTGGGCTTGATAATTATTCTGGTTCAGTATGGTTTATAAAAAAATTCCAAATCGGTAATGAAAAATTTAATACTTCTATACTGGAATTTTCTGGTGTTGATTATTTCACTGATGTGTGGTTGAATGATGTTTATGTTGGTCATCACGAAGGTTATTTTCAAAAATTTTTCTTTAATGTGACTGAACTACTAAATGAAGCAGAAAATCTTTTGATTGTTAAAGTCACATCTCCAAAAGAAGATGTCGAATTTACCTGGCCACATCGAAAAAAATTGATAAAAGGAATTTTTAATCATCACGATTGTAGACCAGGTGGATGGAGTAAAGAATATGGACAGGATAGAAATACTGGTGGTATATGGAATGATGTGAATATAATTCAAACAAATTCAATTTATGTCTCAAACATCAAAATCTTTCCAAAAATATTTTATGAACAAAACTTCGCTCTTTTGAATTTTGAAATTGATTATTCGAGTTCGACAGATTTTCAACAAAATCTTGAGTGCTCTATAAAATTATTAAATGAGTTAATTGAAAAAAGAAAAATCCAAATCATCCACTCAGGCTCGTCAAAAATTTTTTTGACTGTTAAAATTGAAAATCCACAGCTCTGGTTCCCTTATGAACTCGGAGAACCTGTCCTTTACACTTTTCAAATTCAATCAAATAATGAGATTATTTTTGAGATAAATTTTGGAATCAGAGAAGTGGAATTGATTGATGAGATTTTTTACATAAATCGTAAAAGATATTTTCTAAGAGGGACAAACATCATTCCTGAGCAAAATCTTTCTACACTCAACCAAGACAGAATTGATTTTCTAATAAGTTCACTTAAGGAAGCAAATGTGAACATTGTAAGAGTTCATGCACACATAAATCGTCAAGAACTTTATGATGCTTTTGATAAAGCTGGAATTCTTGTCTGGCAGGATTTTGCACTTCAATGGACTTACGATGAAACTGAAGAATTTATTTCAAATGCAGTGCGACAGATTAAAGATATGGTAAATCAATTTCATTATCATCCATCAATTGTTTTCTGGTGCTGTCACAATGAGCCAGGTGAACAAATAAAAACTTTAGATGAATTTTTGTTTAATGCGGTCTCAACTGAAGACAATTCTCGAATTATTCGCAAAGCATCAAATTATGAAGAACATTGTTATGAAGGTTGGTACTGGGGAAAAAAGGAGAATTATGTTTCAACTCCAATGGGACCACTCGTAACAGAATTTGGTGCCCAAGCTTTACCTGAGAAAGATTCTCTAATAAAATTCATTCCTGAAAAATTCATAGAAAAACCAGAATCAGAAAAATGGAATTATCACAATTTCCAGTACGAGCAAACTTTTCATATTGCTAAAATAGAAAGAGGTAAATCAATAGAAGAATTCATTGAGAATTCACAAACTTATCAGGCTAAATTATTAAAAGAAGCTATTCACCATTACAGAAGAAAAAAGTATAATGGTATCAATGGAATTTTTCAATTTATGTTTATCGATTGCTGGGAATCGATTACATGGAGTATAATAGATTATTTCGGAAAAAAGAAAAAAGGTTTTTATGCACTTCGAGATGCTTTTAATCCAATTTTACTTTCTGTTAATTTGAGACAGGATATTTATTCAAATCTTACCAAAAAATTAAATGTTGAATTCTGGATTATAAACGATTATCATCATCAATTTGAAAATTTTAAAGTTTTATTTTTCTTTGATGAAAAAGAAATCGCATTAATTCTGATTGAGAAAATTGATGCTGATTCAATCCAAAAATTTGATTTTGAAAAACTCGAAATTCAACTACCAGAAAAAATAGATAGTGGATTACACAGATTGAAAGTTGAACTTCGAGATGGAATAATGAACTTAATCTCCTCTGACGAATTTGATGTGGAGTATAGAAATGTATAAATTTTTTTCTTTTTTACTTTTATTATGTTTTTTCAAAATGGAAATTTTTGCTCAAGTTCAGACTCCAAAAAATTTTCGAGTTTACAATTACGAAAAACATTTTGACCTTGTGTGGGATGAGAATAAAGAGCCAAATCTTGTTGGTTACAGAATTTATAAAAAATCTGGTGACCAGTTTGTTTATTATCGAACTACTGCAAAAGGACAAAATTTTTACTGGGAAGCTTTTCCAGCCAATCCAGAAACTCTTTACTTCAAAATCTTAGCTTTTGATAATAATGGAAATCAATCTCCATTAAGCGATAGTGTGGTTGCCTTTCCAAATTTTAATATGACCGATGATGATTTTCTCGATATGGTTCAAAGAGCAACATTTAGATACTTTTATCATTTTGCTCATCCTAATTGTGGACTTGCAAGAGAAAGAAATACATCTGGTGATGTTGTGACAATTGGTGGCTCTGGTTTTGGAGTTATGGCTTTAATTGTTGGAATAGAGAGAAACTTTATCACTCGAGAAGAAGGAGCAAAGCACTTACTCAAGATTCTCAATTTCTTAACTACATCTGCTCAAAGATTTCGCGGTGCGTATCCACATTGGCTTAATGGCTGGACTGGTCAGGTTATCCCTTTCACTCAATACGATGATGGAGGTGATATTGTTGAAACTTCATTTCTTTTACAAGGACTGCTCACAGCAAGACAATATTTTAATGGAAATGACTCTATTGAAATTCAGATTCGAAATAAAATCAATTTCATCTGGAATACAGTCGAATACTCATGGTATAGAAGAAGTCCATATTCAAATTACTTATACTGGCACTGGTCACCAAACTATGGCTGGATTATGAATATGAAGTTGATAGGCTGGAACGAAACTATGATTTGCTACATTCTTGGAATTGCATCACCGACTTATTCAATTCCTGCATCAACTTATTATCAAGGCTGGGCTTCTTCAAATTATGTGAATGGAAATACATATTATGGTTATAAACTTTTTGTTGGGCAACATTTAGGTGGACCACTTTTCTTTACTCATTATTCTTTTTTAGGCTTTGACCCTAGAAACAAAAAAGATAGATTTTGTAATTACTTCGTTCAAAATAGAAATCAAACATTAATTAATCGTGCTTATTGCATCGCTAATCCGAGAAACTTTGTTGGATATGATTCACTCAACTGGGGATTGACAGCAAGCGATAATCCCTGGGGATATTTGGCACATGAACCTTATTTAAATGACAATGGGACAATTGCACCAACTGCTGCTTTATCTTCAATGCCTTACACACCAAACGAGTCA
>Ga0209809_1002585_pt1 | contig 12511 bp, 5 predicted proteins | sample YNPMSTMetaG_FD_186172 | JGI IMG/M metagenome (GOLD analysis project Ga0209809, IMG submission 186172) | Anoxygenic and chlorotrophic microbial mat microbial communities from Yellowstone National Park, USA - YNP MS-T MetaG (SPAdes) (version 2) ... | reverse complement strand
ATGAGCAACAAAAAGAGCATTACCACCACGATACGGATACGCTGGTCCAACTAAAATGATTTTCTTTTTCATAGTTTTAATTTTATTACAAGCATATGATTTAGTTTTTGATATTTCAATCTTTTATCTGTAAAAACTTTTACAACTTCGTATTTGTCATTAAGTAATTCAGGGAAATAATATTTGTTTTCAGGTTTATCACTTAAGAAATAATCTACAAGATATTCAATTCGATTTTTCTTCAAATACTCAACATATTTTTCATTTCCTTCTTTGTAAGCATTTAGAAGTTCATCATTGTTGACCATTCCATCTAGATTAACAAATCTCATTTGAGTAAAATAAGAAAGAATGCCAGTGTTTGCCGAGCCATAAATTTTATCTTCTGGAAGATTTTCTTTTATCCATTGAGCTGTTTTGAATGCAAGTGTTTGCTCATGTTGAGCAGTAAAAATTTTAATTCCACCAATAACGAACACTACAATCACCAAAATTATAACAATTTGATTTGCCTTTGACTCTCTCTTAATGAATTTATCTTTTATCCATTCAACAATCAGCATTGAAAAGAGAATTGCAAGAGATATTATCTCCGGCAAAAAATAGTAGAAACGATACTCCCAGAAATAAAGTGTGTAAAATGAATAATGAAAGAACAAATAAATTAAAACAAAACCATAACCTTTAAAATGGCTTAAAACTTTTTTCAAGTAGCCAGATTTAAGAAACCAAGCAATCAATACAATCAGAAGAGCGATTAAAATGTAAACAGCAATTTGTTCAAAAACACCAAAACCTCTGTGAGCAAAAAGGTCGAAATTAAACGGGAAAAAAAATCTCCTTAATTCATAAAGAAAGAAATCTAATGTAAAGTAATCGCCGACCTGATTTAATACAGCTTTATGATTGTGAAAGACTTTCGCTCTACCACTGATTGGAACTGGATGCCCAAAACTCAAATAATTATAAATCAAATAAGGAATGAACAGAATTGAAAATCCTATTCCTGTAAAGAGAATCTTTTTTAATCTTTCAGAAAATTTAATTCTCTTTTGTAATAACAAATAAATTGAAAATGCAAGAATGTAAAATCCACCATCAAGTCTTGAGAATGCTGCAAAAGAAATAATCAAACCAAAGATGAAAAAGTAAAGATATTTTTTGTCGGCAATTTCATTCTTTACAAAATTTTCATAATAAAAAATTGAAAAAATTAAGAACAGCCAGTAGAAATTTGTCTCGAGACTTTTGAAATTAATTGCGATGATGATTGGATTTAAGCAAAGAAATATAACCGACAAAATTCCCGCAAATTCATTCTGTGAAATCTTCTTTACAAATCGATAAGTCAAATAAGCAGCGATTGTTGAAATGATTGAAAAAAGAATTTGACTCACTATAACAGGTGTAAGCAAATCAAACTTTAAAATTGAATAAATTATTACAAGAAACCAGAGAACAAGTGGTTGATATCCATTTGTCTTATTTATCTGGTCAAAAGTCGAACCATAACCACTCGCAATATTCTGAGCAATTCTGAAATAATAGTAACTATCATCCGAAGAAATTCCGTGCGTGATTGAATACTCAATTGAAAATGAGATGATAATTCTAATTAAAAAACCAATTAATAAAATCGAGAAAAGAATTCTTCTATCCATTTCCAAAGTGATTTCGAATTTGAATTATCTTTTCGCAAAATTAAGCCTAAGTGGTGAAGTGAAAAAATTCACACTTCTCTAAAGGTATGAAACTTCATCTCCCTGACAAATTAAAATTTCAAAAAAATCTAATCTTCATAAAATCTTTATTCAATAACAAAACAACATCTAAAACAAATTTTTCCTGAACTTATTTAATTAAAATCATTTTTTTACTGATAGACTTCTTTCCGACTTGAAGTGTGTAAATGTAAACACCAGAATTTAAGTCATCAGCATTGAATTCAACATTGTGAATGCCGGAATTTCTTTTCTCAGAAATTAAAGTTTTAATCTCCCTTCCAAGAACATCATAAACTTTCAAAGTCACAAAATCACTTTGTGGAATTGAAAAACGAATGTTTGTCTTTGAATTAAATGGATTTGGATAATTCTGTTTCAAATCAAAATCAAGAATTAATTTTTCTTCTTTGAAAGAAGTTGATGTTAAATCAAACTGAATGAATTCATTTGCTTCAATATCACCATTTCCATTTCCAGCTGGACATTGAGCTTGAAGATTTCCCCCATCCTGAGTTTGATAAAGTCCAATCGCTAAATAGACTTTTGATGGAGTATAACCAAGCTCAGAACTCAAATTTATAGTTCCTTCTAAAATTTGATTTGAAGCATTTCGAACAATACCGCTAACATCAAACCAACCAGACCAATTGTTAGTGCTTTCATTTCCTAGATAAGCAATCCATTGAGCAACTCTACCAGTTTTAGCCCAAGGTGAATTGATTAAGTTTCGTAAGGAGTCAGACACAAAAATGAAAACATCTCTATTTTGACTTTGTGCAGATTGTGTTGCTACATATAGTTCAGTTCCATTCCAATCGGCATATAAATCAATGTTCTGATTTGTTGCAATCTTTCGAGCTAATGAATCAATCCTTCCATCCATTATAAATTGGTGAGATGGAATTCCACCGCCAAAATAAATGTGATAATCTTGTCCGTTATTGTTATCCCATGTATTATCATTGAAATGAATGACAAACGCAATCCGACTCACATTTTGTTCTGGTTTATTAAATGGTCCTATCTTGATTGTTAATGTTCCATTTGAATCGGGTCCAATCATTGGTGTCTGAGCAGCAGGACCAGTTCCATTAAATAAATTTGTACCAGCGGGCCAATAAACTTGATGTGGTGTTTGCCATTGATTACCAGAGTTATTTACTCCCCAGTGAAGTTTTGCACCTAAGGATGAATTTAAAACTCTAATTGTGATTGTATCATTTTTTGTTGGATTTGATGGTGTCCAACTAACACGATTTTGTGTTCCACCAGATGAACTTCCAACCCATACTTCTTTAATTTCTGAACGGGCAATGTTATTAAAGCTATCAATTGCTTCAACATAATAACCGATTAATTTATTTGTGTAACCTGTTATCTCTGCAAAATATTCTTTTGCTTTGAAGAGTGGTTGAGGATTTGTAAGTGATGGTTGAGAAATTCCAATCATATCAACTTCAATCCAATCTGTTACTTCACTTCCACCAGCATAAGTTTCATTGTCAATTGAATGTTTTGAATTAACACCATCTAAGTCAATTCTATATTTAAGTTTGACAGACTTTAATCCACTCCTATCAAAAACATAAGTCCACACTTTGAAATTATTTGGTTGAGGAATTCCAAACTCAGTTCCACCCGGATTATAAGGTTCTCTTTGTGGCGAAAAGATTGTTGGAGGAGTATTATCAATCACACCAATATTTTGAATCAATGTAATTGCTTGATTTGATGCCCTTGTTGGATGTGAGTCCCAAATTCCATTTAGTGAACCATCCCAGTACCAGTAATCACTTGATTGAGCAACGAGTAAATAATTCAATGCTTGCTGAACATTTGGATGATTGGGATTATTAGCAATAGCAGTTTCCACAAAATTTTTTGCTGCAGTTAAAACTGCCCAGCTGTTTCTATCCGGACTATAACCATTTGCATCAGGGTCACCAAGCCACTTCTTAAATTCAGGGTCGCCATTATCTGCACCACTCCAGCTTCCATCTTCAATGTGAATTATGTCATTCGTATCCGGTGGAAACATTTGTAAATAATCTTCTATTGTAGTGCAAACAAATCTATTTGGATTTGCTTGAAGCCAGTTAACAAAATTCTGGAAATTATTGTGGTAATATGATTCGCTTCCACCGCCAAAATTATCACCGTCATGATGAAGCACAACCAAAATTGGTTTTTGTGGATTAGTGTTGTAAGGTTCTAATTGAGATAGAACCGCTTCGTAATTCAATGCACCAAATCCACCGCGACCATCTTCGTTGCCGAGATATCTATCTGCTGGAACTGCTATTATTTTTTTCTTTTCACCAGTTGATGGATTAACATATTCAACATAGTGCGGTTGCCTTCCCCATCTTGCAGAATTTCTTGTAGGTGCCCAAAGACCAGTTAATTGTACCCAATCATTTGGATTTGGATTTCTCACATCAGCTTTGTTTGGTTCGACGAGGTTTCCTGCTGTGCTGTACGGATAATTTTCACAGGCTCTATCAAAATGAATATTGTCCACAAGTACCCATCTAAAACCTTCATCGACAAGTGCAGGAATAATTCGAGTTGAGAAAGCATTTTCTGGTGGAAAAATTCCTTTTGAATAAGAGCCAGAGAAATTTTGACTGAATATCTGTTTGTGTTTTTGAATTTGTCTACGGATGTCGTTGTAATCAATTAACGGCATTAATGGATGAAAGTAACCGAAACCAACCATATCAATTCTTGGATTGCCAAGAGATGTTGTTTGATTTTTTATGTAATTCCAATGTGATTTCCAGTTCTGAAAATTTTGATTTCCAGCTTGTTCAAGATTGTTTAGATTTTCTATCAATGAACCAGAAAAACTTACCTGAGCGCCAAAGTGTGGCATATTTGCATTAATTCCTTTTTGAACAGCATTTTTGGGCCAAGATGTGTAAGGTCCTGTTCTTTGATTATGAATATCAATTACAGAGAAAGGATAACGATTATTTTGTTGTGTTTGAATAATGCTTTCATAAGGCCAGTAAATTGGCTGATGCATATGCCATAAAAATGCGATGTAAATTCGTGGATTTGTTTTTGTTTTTTCAGGATTTTGATTTTGAGCATTAATAGAAATGATGATTAAAAAAATAAAAATAATTTTTAATGCGAACTTCATTATTAAACCTCAATTTTCTGTGATAAGTTAATTAAAGTTAAATGATTGGACAATTTAAAATCCTTTACACCAAATTTGTCTGATCAAAAAAGTAGAAACATTATTTTTTTATTGAACTTATTGAATGGTAACAAACTCTTACAAAGATTTTTTAAGTAGAGTTTCACGGGGATTTTTTCAAAAAACTTGGGACACATTAACTTAGACTGACACAGAACTCGTAAACAAAATTTCATTTATTGTAAGATTGTCTTTTGCAATGAGAAAAACGGAAACTTAATAAGGAATCACGACAGAATTTCTTAACACTTCTTTCATCGTTCTTCGATTAAATCTGTGTGACAAAAGGTTACAATCCAAATATTAGGACGAGCAAGCTTGTAACGAGTTCAGGATGACAAAGGGTTTAAAATTTAATGTCAGGCTGAGCGCCAGTCGAAGCCTGACGAAAAAACATTCCAAAATTTTCAAAATATTCAGTGTGAAAAATTTCTTCGGTCACTTTTCGACAATGCTCATTAGGACACTTGGTATTTAATTCAATTCACCGTTTTCTCTTCAACCAAATGTTTATGCTTCAAAGCTTGGTATAAATTCTTAAAAACTTCAATTGCTTTTAGTTCTTCTTCACCCAAACGATAAACAATGTTATGCAAGTAATCTTTAATCTCTCCTTTTGTCAAACCAATCTTCGAGTTATAAAATCCTTCTATCTGTGTCTCTGTCGAAAAGAAATTGTTTAAAGCATCATTAAGTAATTCATCAAGTGCATTAACTTTTTGATGTGAAATATCTTTTTTCACTGCCCAGACAGCAAAGACAAATGGAAGTCCCTGCCATTCATACCAGAGCTGAGCCAAATCATAGATATAATCAAAACCATCGACTTTGTGTTTCATAAATCTAAGAGCATCATCACCAATTGTTAAAAATGCATCGAAGTTTGGTAGATTTTTTTCACGAGTTGAGATTTTCTCTCTAACATAAACTACATCAAGTCCGTATTTCAATTCGAGTAAAACCTGAAGCAATCGAAAAGATGTAGAAGTCTCATCGGTAACAGCAATATTTTTCTTATCTAACATTCCAATTGGATACTTTGAGTAAAGGATTACGCTTTTAACATTTTTGTTTCCAACAATTCCATATTTTAGAAATGTGAAATCATTCTCTCTTTCAAAGTAATCTACAAGTGAAACAATGCCAGCATCAATATTACCATCTTTGAATAATAATCCCAGCTGTCGTGGTGGAGCTGGAAAAATTTTGTATTCACGATTATCCAAGTATTTGAAAAATGGTAATGTGTTCAAATAAGAAACTCGACCAATGATGTTGTTCGAATGAAGTTTAATTGGCTTGTAAAAAATATCTCTTTCAACAGGGATTTTATTTGCATCGTTGATGATTTTTATGAGTTTGTTTTTTGCGAGTTGCATTGGAGAGATTGCACCAGCATCGTGAGCGATTCTTTCACCACCGACAGTTCCATCAATATCATCAGCACCAAAGTTTAGAGCAACCGCTGCAAGTTCTTCAGTCAACATAACCCAGTAAGCTTTGATGTGGTCAAAATTTTGAAGCATCAATCTCGAAATCGCTATTGTCTTTAAATCATCAATTGCAGATGTAAATTGATTTCGTGGTTTGATGCCTGTATCCCCTGGTTGAAAAGCAAGTGGAATGAATGATAAAAATCCACCCGTTTCTTTCTGTGAATCCCTTAATAAAAGCAAATGCTTAACTCTTTCTTCAATCGTTTCGATATGGCCATAGAGCAAAGTCGCATTCGATTTAATTCCAAGTTGATGAGCTATCTTATGAATTTCGAGCCAGCGCTTAGCTCCAATTTTTTGATTAAAAAGAAGTCTTCGAACTCTCTCGGAAAAAACTTCTGCACCACCACCTGGAAGTGTTCTCAATCCTGCTTCTTTTAATTCAATTAAAATTTCTTCAATAGATTTTTTGAATTTCTTTGAGAAGAAATCAATTTCAACAGCTGTAAATGCCTTAACATCAATCTTTGGAAAATGTCTTTTTATTTCTCTAACCATATTCACATAATATTTCCACTCCCAATCTGGATGCAACCCACCAGTAATGTGAACTTCTAAAAGTTCTGGGTTCAATTTTTCTAAAATGGCTTCGATGGTCATTTCATAAGCTTCAGGTGAATTTTTCTTAACTGCAAAGTCACAGAATTTACAGGAGAGAATACAAATATTTGTCGGTTCAATTTTTTGATTGACAACAAAGTAAACCGCATCACCACTTTTTTCTCTCTGAAGCCAGTGAGCCATTTTTCCTATCGAGAGCAAATCAGTTGAATTGAACAGAGTGATTCCATCTTCAAATGAAAGTTCCACTCCGCTTTGAACTTTTTCCCAGACTGGAATTAAATTCTTATCCTTAAAAGTAATCATACATTTTCCGTTTTTTTGTATACAAAAATCTTGAATAATTAACAACTAAATCAATTTACAAATTTTTCCATTTAAAATGGATTAAATAAACAGCACCTATAACCATAAGCTCTTAAAATTTTGGGGGATGAAAAGCCTACGAAACATTCGGCCTATTAACTCAAAAAATATTAACTAATAAACACGCTACAAATTGGCAAATATCCATCATCTAAGAGTTTGAAACTAAGCCATAATATTATAACCAATTTGTGAGTTATCATGGGATTGGAGTAAATGTTGCAGAACTTTAGCTCTTAGTTTTGTCGGTCTAAATAAACCTATAAAGCGTTCTGAGTTTTCTGCAATTTTTCGAAGTAATTCTCTCTTTTCACCTTCAAATATATGTCTGTTTAGAATAGAGCAAAAACTTTGATAATCCATTTGAATTACAAGAATTTCATATAATATTCTATAAATTTTTGGTTAATAGTTGTTTGTGTGTTGTCTATTATTCTCAATTGGTCTTTAAATCTCCTTTCGATACCTTTTATATATTTTTGACTAACCTCTATCATAATGAAATTTCTTTTTAAAGCTTGTGCAACATATCCAGTTGTCCCTGAGCCTGCTAAAGGGTCTAAAATTAAATCACCTTCTTTTGTTGATGTTAAAATTACCCTTTTAAGCAACTCTATAGGTTTTTGTGTAGAGTGCAACTTTTTCCCTTCTTCATTTCTAAGCCTTTCTTCTCCTGAACAAAGTGGCAAAACCCAAACATTAGCACCTACTTTACCGATACCAAATTTTTTTGCATAATCTTTATTAAAAGTGTATCCCTTAACACTCTTATCTTTTACTGCCCAGATAAGATTTTCCGTAGCGTTTGTAAATCTAACACCCAACCAATTTGGCATAGGGTTAGTCTTTACCCAAATTACATCATTAAGTATCCAATAACCTAAGTCTTGCATTATTTTTCCAATTCTAAAAATGCTATGATAAGTCGCTATAACCCAAAGAGTACCAGTAGGCTTCATTACTCTTTTTACCTCGTTAAGCAGTTTTGTAATAAAATTATCATATTCCTGAAATGATGAAAATTTATCCCATTCATCATCAACACCTTCAACTACAGTCTTTACTGTCCATCGCCTTAATTCTTTTTTTGGTAATTGTAGAAAATAAGGTGGGTCAATGAAAACCATATCGAAAACTTCATCATCTATTTTTTTAAGCACATTAAAAGCATTACCTAAGATAACTTTATTTTTGATTTCTTCAATATGGTACTTCTTCCTTTCTTCTTTATTTTCAAAGATAAGGCTCATACTATTGTTTTCGTTAATATCATTATTAAATAAAACCTTTTGTTCATTTTCTACTTCATTCATAATTTTATTCTTCTAGTTCTTTAATCGATGGATTTTCTTATAACTTACGCATAACCAAAGTCAAACTTGAATATACTTCCAAATTTGTTAATCTCATCTAATTTAGTTTAATATATACTATCCTCCAATACAAAAAATCTCTTTTTAGTTTCTAAATTCTTTCTTATAGAGAACATAAAAAGTTTTAAGTCTATTTTAAATAAATCATTTTTCTGATAGACTTATAATCTCCTGCAACTAATTGATAGAAATAAATTCCACTCGGCAAATTGAAACTAGAAGCATCAAAAGTGAAGTTATAAACTCCTACTTCTTTTTCATCATTAATTAATGTTGAAATTTCTCTTCCAAGAGCATCAAATAATTTCAACTGAACTTTTGATTTGTTCTTCAAAGCAAATTTGATTTTAGTGGTCGGATTAAATGGATTAGGATAGTTCTGATAGAGTTCTGTTTTTTCTGGAATAATTACAGGTGATAATTTCAATAACTTAATGCTCTCATCGAAAATTACTAATTCCTTTTCTGGTTCAAGTGTCTCGTTTATTTTAGAATTCAATTCAGTTTCAATTTTCAATGTGTACTTAGTCGACTTAATCTTAATAGGATAATCAGCCGAATTAATTACCAGATAATTCTCTTGATTCATATTTTCAACAAATCGATTTGATAAAAATCTCACATCAAAAATATGAGATGGTGGAGCTGGAGGAAGTTCAAATAAATCTTGCTCAATATTTTCACTCAAATAAAGCTTTATACTTCTATTAAGATTGTCTGTTATGATTAATTCACTAGCTTCATCTAAAATTTTTTCAAGCGAAGAAATTTTTGATTGTGATTTATTCAGAGTATTACTGAAAATAATTTTTCCATCCTGTGAAACTTTTATCCAGTAGCCTTTTCCTTTTTGAATTGTGCTGGCAATAAAATATCCATTATCATAACCAAAGAAATAAGATTGTAAAATATCCGGTGGATTTGTTGTAATTGAATTGACAGAAACATCATTTTCAAAACCACCAATCAAGTTCCAACCTGATTTTACATTTGTAAAAGGAACTTCAACTGGCAAACCACACACTGTTACCTGGCTAAGGTTTGGATATTTTAACCAATATCCTTTTCCATTTGATAATGTATCAACTGTGTAATAACCAAGAGATTGACTGAATGCAAACGCAGAAGATATTGCACCTGGAAAGATATCTGACTTGGCCATACCTAATCTTGAAACAGGCACTGAAACAATATTCCAACCTGCATTCAGATTGAAACTCACACATAATTCACTTCTAATTGAAAAAGTATTATCACTCACATCAAAAACATTTGGATTTTCAACTGAAGAAATTTTTATTAAACATTGTTCAGATGCGGGACCTGCCACAAGCCATTCATACGAACCTGATTGAGCCGGAACATTATTGGCGATTAATTTCCAGATGGAACCGTTATTAGTCGAAATTTCAATTTTCACATTGTTCACATTAGTGCTTGTCCACTCAATTAATTTATACTGATTTATATACCATATCTCACCGCCATTTGGTTTTATCACTTGAATTGTTGCAGACGGAGTAACCACTCCACCAGAAACTAATGCAACATTTCCGAGATTTGAACCAACTATAATTTCTTTCGAACCATTATTATCCAAATCAGGTACAACGGCAACTTCTCTTGCTTGAGTTGTTCCACCAAAAGAATAAAGAGCCAGTTCATTACCATTGCTTCCATTGACTATCAATGCACCTTGATTCTGAACTGCGAATACAACATCATCAGAACCATCTCCATTTAAGTCTGGAATTACATCAACGCCCATTGTGTTTCCTGTTGACTTAAACCACAAAGCATTTCCAGTCGCACCATTAACACAAGCAGCTCCACCAGCTAAAATTGAAATCACAATTTCATCAATACCATCACCATTAACATCTCTTAAAACTTTCATCTGAGTTGGTGCGCCACCGCCAGTTGAATATGTCCAAATAGGAACTCCAGTTGTTCCTTTTAACCTATAAACTGGTCCCCAGAAAGCTCCGGCAATTACATCTGGTTTTTGTCCAGGAACAGGAAAAACTAAAACTTCCTTCGCACCGCCAGTATTTGAAGCTACTTGAAATGACCAGATTAAACTTCCATTGGCACCACTCAAAGCTTGAAATTGATAAACTGGCTCACCAACTGTTGCAATTACATCTGGAATGTTATCGTTATTAACATCTGGAATTGCAGTAACCCCACGAGTAAAACCACCAACAAATCGTTGCCAGATTATCTGTCCGTTTGTTCCATTGAAAAGATAAACTGACCTTCTTCCACCAACTCCACCGCTCTGAGATGCACTTGATGCTGCAACAACATCTGGCACACCATCTCCATTAAAATCGGTAGTCGCATCAACTCCAGTAATATCACCGAGAGCAAAACTATCGGGATGGTCTGTTCCAAATTTCCAAAGCATCTGACCTGTTTTCCCATTGATTGCATAGACTGTTTCATTCCCGCCACCAGTGCCAATTACAACATCGTTAAAACCATCACCATTTAAATCACTTGCAATTGAAAGGGCTTTCTGATAAGAGTAATCCCCAGCTGAACCAATTGAACCAGCACTCGAACTCGATATATAAGTATTAAAAGACCAAATAGTGTCATTAGTCCCGGATGAATTTCCATTCAGTGCCGCTGTCCAATAATTTTCAGTGCAAACAATTACATCAGCTTTTCCATCACCAGTTATATCATTAATTGCTCTAACACCTTTAACTGTTCTAAATGTATTTGAAATTGGATGATTTGGCATTGTGTGAGTCCACAGCGGTTGACCAAGAGTAAGATTTTGAATTTCACCAATACCTGATAAAAAGATTTTAGCTTCTGGTGCATTAGAAGAATTGTTAATAATTCTCAATGTATCAGAAATCGGCCCAGATGATTTTGGATTGAACCAGACTCTAACAAATCTTGAACTATTCGCTGGCAATGTTAATGGAAAAACATTTGACTCTAAATAAAAATCTGGTCTGGATGTATTCCACGAAAAAATATTGATTGGTTGAGTACTCAAATTTTCAATTTTCATCCACCAGAAGTTTGTGCTTCCAACTCTCTTTGTTCCAAAATTGTAAGATGATGGAACACTAATCACTCCCTGACCATAAATTCCACTTCCAATAAGTCTTATAACCTGTGTAGGTCTAGAGACATCATTATGATAAATATAAAAATGTGCACTATCAGGTCCATACAAAACTGGAGAGAAATAGATTTGAAAACTTAAATTTCCATTTGGTGGAATTACTGCTGGAGTTGTGAGATTAGTCGTAAATCTTGTTGAATAAAAGAATTTCGTGCTGTCAATTAAAAGATTGACAGTTCCATTGTTGTAAATTGTTGCAGTAACCTGTCCAGTATTTCCAAGAACAATATTTCCGAAGTCATAAAATTTTGTTGGAATATTAATAGAAGGAGTTCCACCACCAATAGCATATTTGAATATTTGTCTACCGCTCGTAGCTCCAACAGGTTCAGCAAGCAAGTAAAGATATTTTCCATCCCAGGCAAGTCCTCTCGGATTTTGTCTTTGACCGGGTGTTTCTGGAAGTTGAAATGAGAACAAAGTATCTTTTGTAAATCGATTGACAGCATAAATTCTTTCAGGGTCACCATCAAGACCATCCATCACATAAAAAATCGTATCACCTTTAATTGCGATACCCTGTGGTTGCAAACCAAAAACCCGGATTGTATCAAGAACCTGACTTGTATTTATATCAATTCGATAAAGTGCAGCATCTGCATTTGGATAGTAAACCGATGCCCAGATTTGTCCAT
>Ga0209809_1002577_pt1 | contig 12538 bp, 5 predicted proteins | sample YNPMSTMetaG_FD_186172 | JGI IMG/M metagenome (GOLD analysis project Ga0209809, IMG submission 186172) | Anoxygenic and chlorotrophic microbial mat microbial communities from Yellowstone National Park, USA - YNP MS-T MetaG (SPAdes) (version 2) ... | reverse complement strand
GGCCTATCCACTCCTCACCCTCGCCCTCCTGTGCTGGGTCGCCGGCTTTGCCCTGCGCGTCGAAGCAGACCAGCGCGCGCGCGCCGCAGCAGCCGCGTGGTCAGCCCTCGAAAAGCTCCAAGATCAATATCTACAGCGCGAGACCATGCGCGCAATCGTCCCAGCCGCGACCTTGCGCGACGAGCATTACCGCCCCTACATGGGAGAGACCCTCGGAAAAGGCGACGTCAGGCGGGTCTTCGTCCTCTACATCTCCCCAACCTGCCTGCCATGTTGGCAGATGTTCCAATCGTTACGGACGATCCTCCACGACCTCAGCCAAAAGCGCCAAGAGGCCTACGAACTTCACCTGCGCTGGGCGCCGGCTTTTCAAGAAACCGACCTGCGCTGGGCGCTGTACAGCGAGTGCCTGATGCGCAACCACGCGACGCACCTGGCACAGTTCATCAGCGCGTTTGACCCGCAACGCGCCGGCGAGGACAACTACGCGAGGTCGCTCTTCACACAGATCGGCGTCCCCTATCAGGCACTTGCCGAATGCGCCGCCAGCGACGCAGCCAAGCGCGCCGTCGAGGCCGACGTCAGACAGCGCCGAGAATACGCCCACCGCTTCGTCCCGATACTCTTCGTCGATCAATATCGCCTGCAGGGTTATAGCGAACCGAATCAACTGCGCGAGTTGGTATATTTTATAATTGAAAATTATGATTTAATAAAGGAAAGCTAATTTTTTGTTTTAAGTAGGCACGCCTGCTTAAAATCCCCCGCTTCTTCCCCTCAGCCCCTTGAGACATATAATAAAACACGTGGCAAGAAAGCCATATCGCATTGCAAATCCGAACGACGCGTCTTTCTACGAAGGTGGCCCACTGCTCGTCGAAGCCCGCCCAGGCGCAGGCAAGACGACCTTCCTCGTCAGCATCCTCGCCCATCGCCTCAAAGGACCACCGACGAATCGGCGCGCCGCGCTCGTCACCTACACCAATGCCGCCGCCCAAAACGCCGTCGAACGCCTCAAAGCGCGCCTACAAGACGAGCTTGGGCTGGACGAGAGCGCCGCGCGCGCGCTGATCGACCAGCGCGCCTGGGCCGGCACCATCCACGGCTTCGCCCGCCTGATCCTTGACTACATCGCCCCAGCCGGCAGCTACGAGGCATATGCCCAAGTCGCCGAGGAATCAACCAGCGACAGCTTATTGCGCAACGCCATCGAAGTCGTCATCGCCGAAGACCGCCGCAGAGCTGCCCAGGCCATCGAGCTCTGCGCCTCCGCCATGGGCCTGCAGCAAACCAGGCCGCTGAACCCACTCCAAGTCGAGAACTTGTGGTGGCGCGGGCGCGGAAACGCCTTCCCAGCGATCAAGCGCGCCATGCAGCTCGCCGCCCTCGGGCGCCTGCCAGCCCTCGACACCCCCCTCCACCAGACCCTCGCAGCGATCTACGCCGCCTACGACGCCGAGATGCGCGCCCGCGGCCTGATCAGCCCGGACCAGATCATCGCCGCCGCCCTGCGCGCGATCGAGGCAAATCCACGCCAGGCAAGGGAGTTCGCCAAGGGATGGGAATGCATCCTCGAGGACGAAGCACAGGACAGCACGCCTGAGCAAGCCGCTATGCTCGGCGCGCTGGTGCGCTGGGTGACGAAGCGCAGCTGGGTCAGGGTGGGCGACGATAACCAGTCGATCATGGGATCGTTCACCCTCTCGACGGCGCGCTCGCTCGCCTCAAACCTCCCGCAGATCCGTTTCAAGCGCGCCATCATGCCCCACAGCCCGCGCTCCACCCAACAGATCATCGACCTCGCCAACGCGCTCGCCGCTTGGTGCAGCGCCAACCACCCCGTCGAGGCCGTCCGCACAGCTTCGTTGTCAACGCAGCCGCCAATAGAGCCAGCCCCAAACGGCGGCAATCCGGAACCATCCACACACGTCCCGCCGATCTCGATCAGCCGCGTCATCCCGAAAGACGCCGAGAAGACAGCGTTCGACGTCGTCACCTCTTGGTTGAGCGACTTGCTCTTAACAGAGCCGTCCGCCCGCCTGGGGTTGCTCGTCCGGCGCAACGCCGTCGGCTTCCGCTACGCCCAATACCTCACCGAGCGCAGGCACAAGGATGCCGCTTGGCTGCTCCCCCATCTCCGCTTCGACCTGCGCGCCGACGTCGATATGGTCAACCTCGGCCAGCGCCTCGCCATGGTGATGGGGCTCGGCAGCCCAGACCTCAGCACCGAGGACATCCGCGCCGGTTTCGCCGCAATCGACATGGAGGTGAACGCCGCGCAGGTCGCCAAGGCATTGGCAAACCAAGCAGCAGAGCTGACCGAGCGCGACCAGCAGGCGCTCGCGATCATCGCAGAACTGCGCCGCGTCGCCTGCCTGTTCATCGAGGACTACGGCTTGTATGTCCTTCAGCGTTTCTTCTCCAACAAGCAGGGCTACTTCGGGATGTTGCGTGACATCCTCGCAAGCCATCGCCAGGGGCGACCCTTCGTCGACCCCAGCAGCCTCAAGGAGGTCTTCAAGGACTGGTACTCCATCGTCGACAAGCTCCCGCGGAGCGACCGCTACCGCACCCACGAGGCCGAGCGGGGCACGGTTACCGTGACGACAGTGCACAAGGCCAAGGGACAAGAATACGACTACGTCGCCCTGCTCTACGCGGACGAGGCCTCCTTCGAGACCACCGCCCGGCAGCCGGAGGACCACGCAGCGTGTTTTGACCTCGCCCTGCGCGCCATCGAGCGCACAGGACAACATGACCTCCCCTCAGCTATCCAAACTGCCCAGGCCGAGTCCCTCGCCGAGGCCGCTCGGCTGCTCTACGTCGGGGTTACTCGCGCGCGCAAAGCGGTGACCTTCGTCGTCGCCCCACCCCTGCGCGAGGAACAGACGACAGCTACCTACGCGAGCAGCCGCCTGACGCGCCTACTCACCGACATCCTCCAAACATCCGAGGTGCGGAAGAGTGATAAGGTCTGGACCTACACCTGCGAAGTAAAGCCTGAATATTTACACAAAAAAGAGGAAAAAACAAAAAATAAGCTGAACTTTAAAGAGGCAATCTTGGCTGCTCTGGAACGGGGGGAACAGGTGAAGGCAATCGCCCAAGCGCTCGGCTGCTCCACGCGGACAGTCTACTACTGGCGCAAGCGAATGCAGGGAAAGGGACTTGCGATAGGGATGTGATATACTCACAAAAAGATTTATTATTTTAATCTAACTAACCAAGATGTCCACGCTCCTTGCAAGCGCACTCCTCACGGTCACCCACGCCCTGTGTGACTTGCCAGAGGTCGCCTGCAGCCTCGCCGATGTGCCAGCCCATCTACAAGTCTTCGTCAACGCCCCCATCACCCTCTCCCAACCCTTCCGCCTTCACAACCTGCCGTATCCCGCCAAGATCGCCGGAAGCGAGCGCGCGGCGCTGCGGGGGAGCGGGAGGCTCATCGACATCGTCAGCGCCACCGTAACCATCACCAACCTCGTCATCGCCGGGGACGGACGAGGCGATGAGGCATACGCCGAACCGGAAGACGGGTGCGCAAACAGTGGGCTGGTGCGCGTCCGCGACGGCCAGCTCACCCTCGCGTCAAGCGTCATCGAAGGCGGCGCTGCGCCGGGGAACGGCGGCGGGATCTGCGCCGAAAACTCTGAACTCCGCGTCGAGGGGAGCGCGATTCGAATCAACCGCGCGCGCTACCACGGCGGTGGCATCGCAGCCTACCGCTCATCCGTCATCCTCAGCAACGTCGTCATCAGCGCCAACGCCGGAGGCGGCATCGCAGCCTTCGCAGGCGAGATCGATGCTGACGGCTTTCTCGTCACGGCGAACAAGTACTACGGAATATACATCGCCGAATCGATTCGCCCACACCAACTCGTCAGCGGGACGATCGCTGCAAACGGACTTGCTGGCTTGGTGGCGCGCGAAGCAGGCGCCTATCTCCGCCACGTCCTCGTCAAACAGAACGGGGCCTACGGCGTCAAGGTCGGCCATCAAGCCAGCGCGCAGCTGAACCACGTGACGATCCGCAACCATCGCGTTGGCCTCTACGTCGACGACTTCAGCGCCAGCGTCAATCTGTTCGGGGTGTGGTTGCGCGAAAACGAGATGAATTGCCTAGGGGAAGCCATCTATCCGACCTTCTCGGTCAGCGACGACCGCTCTTGTGTTGGGCTTTTCCCGTTGCGCTTCCGCGCGTACGGCGACGCGCCATCCTGCAAGAGCTGGCTGGCCAGCGCGATCCCAGCACCGCTTTGCCTATCCACAGCAGACGCACAATACGGTGGGCGCTGTGCTATCGGCGCGCTGGCTTGTCAGTAATGCACATAAGAGAAAATGTGCATCCATCTGACTCTACCCATATAATTAAATTCATTTAGTATTTAATTTCTGGAAAGCAGGTATATGATTTGCGAATTAATTAATATCCACCCAGCATACGCACACAGCGAATTTTTACCAGTCACCCAGTGCTGACGAGGACGATTCACGCGCTATTGCTAGTAGATCATGTGAAAAAATATAATAAAATACAAACCGGAATAAGCGCTTATGGGATTAAAATATTATTATAATTCTTCTTTTTCTTATAATTTAAACATTATCAAGCTTTTATTTAGTAAAATATAATATTTTGTGATTTATTATATATACCCAGGGACTCTTTTAATTTCGGATCTCTCAATATATTCCTGAAAAATTTAATATTAGATAAAACTACGTCTTTAGCTATTAATATGTTTCTTTCGTTTTTCATGTATTCTTGGATTTCATCATAATAATTTATTATTATTTCTATTAATTCATTAATTAATTTATGTTTTGCTTCTTCGCAAGGAAAGTTGTTGTTTATTATTTTATTTAAATATGAATTTATCTTTATTTCTAAATTTTCTGATCCTTGTCCACGCAAATTTTTAATAATTTTATTTTTTGTATGTGAGAGCAAATTAATTTGTTTTTCTTCCTTCATATAATCTCTAAAGTTAAACATCTTCTCTGGCCACCCCTTTAAGATGTTAAAATATAAATATAATCCAATATGATTTGATTCGTTAAAAACATCTCCACACGAAAAAAAATTCCTATTCGGATGCCAGCTATTTATAACTCTATCATAATCTTCTATAAAATTACAAATAAAATTTATTTTAGCTTCTCTTTTTAATATCTCATATATAAAATTACATATCTTGTGTGAACCATAATTAAAGAAGTATTTTCTTACTTGATTTATAAGTAAGAATATTTTATCATTATATTTTATTTTTCCATATATATCTTCTATTTTTTTCTCTATATGATCAGTTTTTAATTCTTCGTCTACCTGTATAACAGAGTAATTTAAATAATCAATTTTTTTACTAATAGATGCGGCAAGCAATATATCTTTAATTCTTAAATCGTCTGTCTGTTTTTTAAGCCATAATTCTACTTTTTCCTTTTCTTTTAACATTAAGTTGAAAATTGAATCCTTGAAGCTTCTTCCAATATAAATTATATCATTTGTTTTTAGTCCAATTGAAATATACTTATTGAGAATTTTTATTGAAGAAATACTTATACCTATTTTTTCGTGACACAAAATTATAAGATAGTTTATATAATCTTTTATTAAATTATAATCAATTTTTTTTATTTTACCTATATGAAAATTTATTATATTAATGTGTCTTTCATCTAACTTAAATAAGTTTTTCTCTAATATATCAAGAATTTCTTGCGAAGGATAATTTAACTTGTTAAATGTCTTCAACGATAAGTACAAAAGCATCGCCGCGCCCTTCACCCCCTCTGACCAACTCGGCGCAGCAAGCGCTTCCTGAATGTGCTTCGTCAAGTCACTTCTCCATTCAAAGTTTTCCGGGTCAACTAATCCACAAATTGGATGCGTAAAACCATGCCTCCTAATATAACAGACCGATAATTCACTCGCAAACGGAAAATCATCATATTCAAATGAGCCATATAAAGATGTCCTTTGCCCATCACACCCCTGCAACATCTCCGTCAAGATCACCCGCTCCGCCGCGTCGTCGAGCTGACCCCGGTGAACCAACCACGCTGCTGGACGATATGTCACCTTCGCCATCAGATCATGCGCCGGCCACAGGCTCGCCGCCAGATACGCCGCCTCCAGGCTGCCAGCCTCCAACAGCTTGTCTAGCCAGTCATGATAGACCTTCTCCGACCACGGTTGATCATTCATGCACGTCCAGACCAGGACGGCATGCGGGATGATGGTGTCCTCAACCGGATCACCGGTGATCACAAAGCCGTTGAAGGCGTCCACAGGGACGACTTCCCCGCCTTCCCCCCACGCATCTGCATATTCCTTGGTGCGCTCGATGAAATAGAGCGCGTTTCGCCCCAGCGCAGCTTCCAATAGCCACGCGATGAGCTGTTCGCCCCTGGCGCTTGGCTTCTCCAGCCAGCGCTCTGCAAAATACCGCGCTAGCGCCCCCGGCTTATCCAATCCCAGTTCGTCACTTGCCATGTACGTGCCCGCTTATTTTAACGTGACTTGTAACTGCCTAGCCGCCTGCGAGTACGCTGGCGGGCGAAGAGGTCGCGCAGCGTGGCGCAGACGTTTGTTCGCGGCAAGTAGAGATCACTGCCTGCAGGCGGGCATACACCGCTGCCCCCTGGTCAGTGCGAAAGCAGCCACTCACTTTCTGTCAGGTCTCGTTCAGCCTGGTTATTGGTGAAGGGAACACCCTCCACCAGTGCAACGGCTTCCTCATGCGCCTTCAGCAAATTGCGCCCCGCTGTGCTTCTGGGGCGTCCCCGGCCTGCCTGCTGTTCAGGCGACGGTGCCGCCTCACTCACGAAGCGATTCCAGCCGCCCCCCCTCGCACCTGTTCATACAGGAAGGCATGCATCACCCCTGCCCATTGCTCCACGCAGTTCGCGCAGGATGTGCGCCAGGCACGCCCCATGTCTTCAAACCGGTAGTAGGCCGGCAGGCAATCATGAATCGCTCATCCTTGAGGGCCGACGTAGCGTTGCGCAAGACCTCCTCCCGCGCCTGGGATGCACAAACAGATGGGTATTGCCCGCGGTGTGCAGCCAGCGTAGCCTCCCCGCTACCCTTCTCATCACAATGCGCCACCTCCGCTCGCTTCAACCGCTCCACCTTAGCTGCTTCCACCACCGCCGTTGCCAGTTCATACCCCTGTTCCAGTACTGTTATCCAAACAAGTTCTCGAACAAGCAGCAGTCTGCTCCAGCGGCATTTGACCCACCGACAACTGGGTGACCAGCGCCCGCACGACTGCATGCTGCCTATCACATCAGCCGGGTATACGCTGCGCTCGCATGTGATTTCTCCCAACCGATGTTCGGTCACTGCCAAGGGCACATCTCGTTTGCCCACCACCTCGTGTGATTGAGATGACCCGCCCACACACAGCGTAACGCGCTGGCAAATGCACCTGGTCGGGTTTCTCGTAACCCGTGTGCCCAGGCTGTTCGCCGCGTGGCTTCTTGTCTTATTCGCTTCTTCCGATACCCGTCGCTGTTAGGTGGCTTTCAGTCCCTACCGACGCCTTAACTCGATATTATTCTCGGCGGGCGTGCTCCGCTCGCAGATTCCGCCTGCAGACGGAGGATAAGAGCACTCAGTCGCTTGAGCATACTTCGCTCAGCCACAGCGATAATTCACCGCAAGAAATGGTAGGCAGTTACCGTGACTTCGGATTTACACGAGGTCAGTGCTGACAGCAAACAAGCCTCCAACTACTCGATCTGTTCTGCCACGTCTGCACTGCCTGGCTGGAACAACTTTTCGCCCGTGTGTGAGCTTGTGCATCATTATGACCATCCTCATACACTTTCATCAGTCCAACTATCGCAACTTCAAAGCTTACTACCTTGAGTATGTCATGACATGCCTACGCAATGAGTTTCCAGGTCTGGTCAGATCCTGTTGAGCTCAGTTATCGTGCCGCTTAGTGCCTGCGACGTACAGGCATCACCTTCATTGACTCCACCACACTTGCCGTGTGCAAGAATTCACGTATCCATTGTCACAAGACGTTTGCCGGACTTGCCAGACGCGACAAAACATCTACGGATAGTCAATGACCGCGGCGAACTGCTCGACTTTGTGTGGCAATGTTAACCCCTGTCCCCAGGCTTACCCTCCTTCGGAGACAAGGGATACCTATCGAAGGCGTTACGAGTAAGGTGCAACTGATCAGCGCTCACATCATGCTGCCGCTGCTGGTGCTCCACAGGCGGGTAATCGTCCGTTGAGCAGTTCCTCGCAGATTGAGCACCCACAGCCCTGTCAATTTTGTGGTCAATCTATTGTACCGCATATACTTACTCAATCTGGCTGCCTAATCCAAAATGACGCTAAAATAACTCCAAGTGGGCACGTACGTGACAAGCGACGAGCTGGGATTTGATAGGCCAGGGGCACTGGCGCGGTATTTTGCAGAGCGCTGGCTGATTGAGCCAAGCGTCCGGGGCGAGCAGCTCATCGCGTGGCTCTTAGAATCTGCCTTAGGAAAAAACGCGCTGTGTTTCATCGAGAAGACCAAGGAATATGTAGATGCACGGGGAGGACGCGGGGAGATCGTCCCTATAGACGCCTTCGATGGTTTCGTTCTCACCGGTGATCCGGTCGAGGACACCATCATTCCGCACGCCGTCTTGGTCTGGACGTGCATGAATAAACGACCGTGGCCGGAGAACGTTTATCATCGCTGGCTGGATCGTTTGCTGGCGGCTCGCAGCGCGGAGGCGGCATATCTGGCGGCGAGCCTGTGGCCGGCGCATGACCTGATGGCGAAGGTGACATACCGTCCACCAGGATGGCTGGTTTACCAGGGTCAGCTCGACGCGGAGGCGGAGGGTCTGATTTTGACCGAGATGTTGAAGGGGTGTGATGGGCCAAGGACATCTTTATATGGCTCATTTGAATATGATGATGTGCGATATCCGGGGAAATTGCCAAAACAGTATATCGATAGGCATGGTTTTACGCACCCGATTTGTGGGTTAGTTGAGCATATAGAATTAGAGCGTGATAGTGACTTAAAGAATCGCATTCAGGAAGCGCTTGCTGCGCCGAGTTGGCCAGAGGGGGTGAAGGGCGCGGCGATGCTTTTGTACTTATCGTTGAAGGCATTTAGAGTGTTAAGTGGGTTTGCGCGAGAAACGCTTAATGCATTAGAGAAAAACTTATTTAAATTAGACGAAAGACACACTAATATAATAAATTTTCATATGGATAAGATAGAAAGAATTGATTATAATTTAATAAAAGACTATATAAACTATCTCATAATTTTATATAATAAAACACTAAATGAAAGTAATTTATCAATTAAAATATTTAGTAAGTATATGTCAATTGGGTTAAGAACAAAGGACATACTTTATATTGGGAAAGATTTTAGGGATCTAATTTTTAATTTAATACCAAAAGAAAAAGTAGAATCATGGCTAGAAAATCAAGCTGATGATTTACGAATTAAAAATTTATTGCTGGCCAAATATATGACTAAAGGTATTGGTTATATAACTATAGATGAAGAATTAAAAACCGAGCAAGTAGAGAAAAAAATAGAAGATATATACGGTAAAACAAGATATTCTTATAAAATAAGATTATTTATAGATCAAGCTAGAATATATTTTGATTCATATGCAGAAAAACATAAAATATGTGATTTTATAAAGTATATATTAGAAAGAGAAACTGGAATTAATTTTAGTTTTAATTTTATTAAAGATTTCGCAGGAATTATAAGTATATGGCATCCAAAAAGAAGAGCGAACAATATTTTTTTAGAACCGAGTCATATTGGATTATATTTATATTATAATATTTTAAATGAGTGGGGAGGCCCGGTAGTAGATTTTAAATATTATATAGATGAAAGAAAAGAGCGTAATTTATACTCAAATATAAGAAAGAAAATTATTGAAAATTTGTATATAAACAAAACAGAAAATATAGCAATAAAGATAAATTCATATTTAAATAAAATAGAAAGCAATAATTTTCCATACGAAGAAATAAAATTTAATTTGATAATAGAATTAATAAACATTATGGAAAAAAATTACAATAAAATATATAAATATTTTAAAGGCGAAGCAAAACTTATAAAGTTGAGAGAAATAATATTGTCTAATATTCACTTACTCGAGGAAGAATTTAGTAATTCAAGGTTAATTGGAATATTAGGAATAAACAATAAATCACAAAATTTGATAATTTACTAAATATAAACTTTATAAGATTTAACTTCCGCAGATCAGTGCTAATCTCATGAATGTTGTCCACTGTATTGCGCATGACACGCCTGCCCCAGGCTCATTTGCGCAGCTGTCGCTGCCAAGATAACATCCGTTTTATATAACTCACAGACAGGGTGAATTCTCACGCGGAGAACGCAGGATAAGCATATCTGGTCATCTAGCAGGGAAAATTCTAGGAAATTGCATTTCGCCTAACACATAAACCTATATAATAGATTCCACCCTCTTACCTCGAGAACTGCGATATATAAAATATTTGCGAATCTGAGCGAAATCAGAGCTTAGTTTTTGTTAAATATCAAAAATACTATTAAAATTTAACTCGGGTAAATCATGCGTGGCATACATGATCAAATAAGCATACATACACAGCGCATTGTCAGTAGCGCTGATGAGGATAATTTATTACCAGTACACCACACAGCAAATTGAATATATTAGCATATAAAACTGAATATGCACTTATATGACAAAAAAATGGTATAATATCGGATCGATCTTTAGAATTTAAATCTTGCTAAATTTTTATTTAGTAAAATATCATACTTTGCGATTTATTATTTATCCCCAATAAATTAATTAAAATTTGATCACTCAATATATCGCTGAAAAATTCTTTATTATATAACATTAATTTTCTCACTGTTAATATATTTCTTTTGTTTTTAAGTTGCTCTAAGATTTTATTATAATAAGTTATTATTGTTTCTCTTAATTCCTTAATTAATTCATATTTTGCTTCTTCATGAGGAAAGTTATTATTTTCTATTTTATTTAAATATGAATTTAGCTTTATATCTATATTTTCCATTTTTTGCCCATATAAATTTTCAATAATTTTATTTTTTGTACATGAATATAAATTAATTTTTTTTTCATCCTTTGTATAGTCTATAAAATAAAAATTTTTCAATTTCCACTCTTTTAAAATTTCACAATATAAATATAATCCAATATGATTTGATTTAAAAAAAATATCTCCTGTTGGGAAAAATTTCCTATTCGGATGCCAGCCATTTATAATTTGTTTATAATCTTCTATAAATTTACAACTAAAATTTATTTTCACTTCTCTTTTTAATATTTCGTCTATAAAATTAGATATTCTACGTGAATCAAAACTTGTAGTGAAATATTTTCTTTTTTGATCTATAAATAAATTTATTTTATCAATATATTTTATTTTCCCATATATATCTTCTATTTTTTCCTCTGCATGCTCAGTTTTTAATTCTTCGTCTACCTTTATAATGAGATAATTTGCGTCATCAATTCTTTCATTAATAGATATAGCAAGCAATATATCTTTAATTCTTGAATCATCGGTCTGCCTTTCCAGCCATGATTCCACTTTTTCTTTTTCTTTTAGTGTTAAGTTAAAAATTATATCCCTAAAATCTTTCCCAATATAAAGTATGTCCTTTGTTTTTAGCCCGATTGAAATATACTTGCTAAAAATTTTTGATGATAAACTCAATTTATTTATTGTTTTATTATATAAAATAATCAGATAGTTTATGTAATCTTTTATCAAATTGTAATCAATTTTTTCTATTTTATCCATATGAAAGTTTATTATATCAATGTGCTTTTCATCTAACTTAAATAAGTTTTGCTCTAATAAATTAAGAATTTCTTGTCCAGACGCCTTTAACTCTGTATATGCCTTCAATGATAAATACGACAGCATCGCCGCCCCCTTCACCCCCTCTGACCAACTCGGCGCAGCAAGCGCTTCCTGAATGTACTTCTTCAAGTAACTATCCCATTCTAAGCTTCCCGGATAAAATAACCCACAAATTGGGTGTGTAAAACCATGCCTCTTAATATACAGTTCCGATAATTCCTTCGAACATTTCTCATCATCATATTTAAATGAGCCATATAAAGATATCATTGGCTCGTCATATCCCTTCAACATCTCCGTCAAAATCAGCCGCTCCGCCTCCGCGTCGAGCTGACCCCGGTAAACCAGCCATCCCGCCGGACGATATGCCACCTGCGCCATCAGGTCACGCGCTGGCCACAGGCTCGCCCCCAGATACGCCGCCTCCGCGCTCCCAGCCGCCAGCAAACTGTCCAGCCAGCGATGGTAAACACCCTCCGGCCACGGTCGATCATTCATGCACGTCCAGACCAAAACCGCATGCGGAATGATGGTGTCCTCGACCGGGTCACCGGTGATGGCGAAGCCATCGAAGGCGCTCGCAGGGACAACTTCCCCGCCTCCTCCCCACGCATCTACGTACTCCTGGGTCTT
>Ga0209809_1002568_pt1 | contig 12576 bp, 9 predicted proteins | sample YNPMSTMetaG_FD_186172 | JGI IMG/M metagenome (GOLD analysis project Ga0209809, IMG submission 186172) | Anoxygenic and chlorotrophic microbial mat microbial communities from Yellowstone National Park, USA - YNP MS-T MetaG (SPAdes) (version 2) ... | reverse complement strand
CGGCCGTAATCCGCTCCAGCACCGGACCCATTCCGCCTGAGCCAATGCCGGGATCCACCCCACGGCAAACGCCACCAGCTCTGCCACACCTGCGGCTGTATTGGCCTTGACAAAGCCGGCTTCCGGTTCTTCGGTGGAACCGATGAGGAGGTGACCGTCTCCCCGTGGCACTAGATAGCGTTTGTCCACCATGACAATGCGGGTCAGCAAGGTGGGTTGCACCCGCAAGAGCACGATCTGGCCACGTACTGGATGGATGCCGATGCCCCGACCGCACCAATTTCGCAGCAAGGCTTCCGTCCACGCTCCTGCCGTCAAGAGGATTCTCTCCGCCGCCACTGTGGTACCGTCGGCTAGCATCACCCCTTGTGCCCGCGGAGGGGAACCGACCACACCGACCACTTCCTGCTGCGGATGCAATTGCACCCCCAACCGCTGACACGCCACCACCAATGCCCGCAGCAGCCACGGGTTACGCACTTGGGCACAGTCTGGCAGGTAACAGGCTGTCCATTGCGGCGGCATGACCACGGCAGGTTCCCACTGCCGACATTCCTCGGCCGACCCACGCTCGAAGCGGATCCCTTCGGCTGCCCACAGGCCGGTCACTTCTTCTACCTGATCCGCGGGTAGAAATTCGATCGCCCCACAACGTCGGTAGCCGATATCGATCCCGGTCAGTTCCCGCAGTTCCGCAGCCTGATGGGGGAAGCTTGCTGCACCGATGGCCCGCAACCGATCCCAAACGTTTACCGCCCCTTCCACGTTGCCGGGTGGAATAATCCCGGCGCCGGCCCATGACGCCTCCTGGCCGAACTGACCCCGATCCCACACCCCCACGCCCCACCCGTGTCGAGCCAACCGATAGGCACAGGTCAGACCAATGACCCCGCCTCCCACCACGGCTATATCCACTGTTTCCCTCATACCGGCATTCTAGGAGTTCCCATCGACATGATGACCGGAAGCATCAGAGTTGTTGACCTTTCCGTGCCAGTCCCGGCGGTCCTCCACTTCGGAACCAGCCACACCGGACCTGCATCCCAGGGACTTCAGGGAGAAAAGTGGCTGACCAACGCCGTACTTCACCGGCTCGCATACCGGCTATTCATTTCCTCATTCGGGTCTCAAGCTCAGGTCGGAAGCGATCGTTGGTCCATGGCTCATTCACCTTTGATCTGGGAAGTCTGCTGGTTGACTTTTTTTAACGCCCCCGGGGCAAGTGGGTGACCTGCTTGGGCAGCTTTTTGGAGCCATTCCACCGCCTGCTTTTCATCCTGCGGCACACCACGACCTTTAGCGTACATCCATCCCAGGTTGTACATCGCCAGTGCATTTCCGGCTTCGGCAGCTTTGCGGTACCACTCCACCGCTTTCTCATCATCCTGCGGTACCCCCTGTCCGTATTCATACATCCATCCCAGGTTGTACATCGCCAGTGCATTTCCGGCTTCGGCAGCTTTGCGGTACCACTCCACCGCCTGCTTTTCATCCTGCGGTACACGCGAACCGATTCGGTATATCTCCCCAAGGTTGAGTATTGCATTTACATTTCCGGCTTCGGCAGCTTTGCGGTACCACTCCACCGCTTTCTCATCATCCTGCGGTACCCCCCGTCCGTATTCATACATCCATCCCAGGTTGTACATCGCCAGTGCATTTCCGGCTTCGGCAGCTTTGCGGTACCATTCCACCGCCTGCTTTTCATCCTGCGGCACACCTCCGAATCCTTTTTCATAACACTCTCCCAACAAAACCATTCCCCTGGCATAACCGGCTCGAGCCGCTTGCTCCCAACGACCCACCCGAGTCGTACTCCGCTCCTGCAACCAATCTGTTACACCGTTCCCACGCAAAGCCACCCGCTGATATTCCTCAAAATCACCATCCACATCCGCCCACAAAGAGGGCTCTTTCTCAGGCATGGTTTGCCTCCCATCGAACCGATCACCCTCCCTATCTCTTCTACCACATCTGCCTGCGAAAGGGCAGCCGATCCACTTCCTTCCCTTTTCCCACACCGGCTGATGACGTGTTCCCCACCGGCTGATGACATGTCGGGGTCGGCGGTGTCAGCCTTCATCCGACCGCGGACTTTTTTGATCAGTGCGACCAGCCCGGTAGGCGAAAGGCACGCCCACGGCGATATACACCCAATCCCACTACCCCAGCGGAACCCAGCGCATCACCGGCATGTTATGGGTGCCTCATGGGAAGGTCGGACCCATGCTTTCACTTCCGCTCGTGATGGTGGTACACCGGTCCCGCGTGGGTTGGTGTGAATCCGGAGGGGGTAGAGGCAGCGACCGGGTGCCAGTTCATCCAGCTGCCCCACCAGCCCGACGACAGGATGAGGGGCACCGGCCTGAGCGGCCCCCAACCTCGCCGGATGAAAACCAACTGCAATCTCCGAATTTGAAGGTACAGACTCACCGTGCGAGCCAACCGGGAACACTTCGGGTTCCAGGGGGTGGTAAGGAGGAGCAAAACGAAGCCTCGGAAACACTCACGGCCGTTTGGGCGCAAACTCCCCGAGGGAAGTTGGGAACCGGCCGTTTGGGCGCAAACTCCCCGAGGGAAGTTGGGAACCGGCCGTTTGGGCGCAAACTTTCTGAGGGGTGGAGCAGCGTGGGCGGCGGAGGTTTGTTGATCCGGAAAGGGGGTCTCAGGCTCCGTATTTGCCCAGGCGACGGGCGTGGGCCATCGCTAGCAGCATCAGGTATTGGGCCTGGAATTGCCCCAATCCCCCCCGCAGACAGGCCCGTTCGCCGAACTCGCTCACCTCATCCGGTCGGCAGGTGTCCGCGACCAGCAGGGTGGGCACGGGGTGCCAGGAGTGACTCCGCAACTTGCTCGGCGTGGAATGGTCTCCGGTGACAATGAACACATCCGGTTGCAACGCCCGGATGGCGGGAATGGCTGCGTCCAGTTGTTCGATCATCTGGACTTTGGCGGTAAAGTTGCCATCTTCGCCCGTCGAGTCGGTGTATTTGTAATGCAGGAAGAAGAAGTCGTACTCCTTCCAGACCCGCTCCAAGGTAGCGATCTGCTCCTGCAGGGAAGTACCGGCATCGAGCACGTCCATGCCCACGAGTCGGGCCAGGCCCTTGTACATGGGATAGACGGCCAGAGCAGCAGCTTTCAGGCCATAGACCTCGGTGAAGGTGGGAATGTCGGGTCGGCGGGCGGCTCCTCGCAAGGTGACCCCGTTGAGGGGGGCACAGTCGGCCAGTTGTTGCTGAGCCGCAGCCACGAAGCGGTTGATCAGGTCGGCCGTCCGCTGGGAAGCGGGATCGGTTCCCTGAGCCGGCAGTGGAGTGGCTCCCACTGCCTGCGGATCGGTGTCGTTGACCTGATCTCCCAGGCCGGCACCCCGCAGTACCAGCACAAAGCGATGCTCCCGCACCGGTTCCACAAACACCTGAACCCCGGGCAGGGTGATCCGCCGCAACCGTTCTACCGCTGCCAGATTTTGCTGCTGGGAAGGGCGACCGGCCCGGCGATCGGTGATCCGACCCTGGGCATCGAGCGTGCAGAAGTTGCCTCGGATCGCCACATCCTCCGGCCCGATCGGGAAGTTGATCCCCAGAGCTTCCAGGATGCCCCGACCGATCCGGTATTGCAAGGGGTCGTAGCCAAACAGGGCCAGATGCCCCGGTCCGCTTCCCGGAGCAATCCCCGGAAGCACCGGAATCGACAGACCGCACACCCCTTCACGTGCACAGGCATCCAAATGGGGGGTATGGGCCGTCTCCAGTTCTGTCTTGCCGCCGGGTTCCAGAGGGAGTCCCCCCAGCCCATCGGCAACGAGAGAACGATTTTGCTGTCCGCCGGTTCTCGTAATTCGCGGATCAAATCCTGGATCATCATAAAGCCAAGTTTACAGCAGCCCGCCGGGGGCGTACAGTGAGAATAAGACTGCATCCTCAACGGGGGGGAGGGCAAGCATGCAATTGCCAGATGAATCGGTGGAATACGACTATCGCCGTCTGCTCTTGCCGGTCGCGGAAACCTGGACACCGCTGGCCGAGTTGCAAGCCCGGCATTTTCTGGACCCGGCCCTGCTGGAACAGATCAAAAAGGACGTCGTGGCGGTGCGCGGTCGAGTTGCCGCCGAGCGGGAATTGCAGTCGATTCCTCTCAAGGACCAACCGCTTCAACCGGGGTTCATCGACCTGCCGCAGAAGCTGCTGGACGCGTATCGCCGGCGTCAGGATACAAGTGAGTTGGGGAAACTTTTGCGTATCGCCCAGCGTTTGCGGGAGGAAGCCGGCCGCCTGGTAGTGCTCGGCGTGGGCGGCAGCTACCTGGGGGCCAAGGCTTTGATCGATGCCCTCTGCCACAGCTACCACAATGAGATGCCGGCCCAGTTACGCCTCAATCGCCCCCGCATCTACTTTGAAGGGTATAACGTGGACAACGACACCCTCCACGAACTGGTGGAACTGCTGGACAACACCCTGGTCGATCCGGAAATCCCGGAGGAACGCTGGGCGTTGATCGTCATCAGCAAATCGGGCGGTACTCTGGAAACAACTGCGGCCTTCCGGGTCCTCTGGCGGGAACTGGCGCGTTGCTACGGCCCCAAATCGGAATTGCTCCGCCGCCTCGTCGTACCCATAACCGGACCCAAAGGCAAGCTGCGCGACTGGTTCCACAGCGAAGGATACAGTGACGACGAAATCCTGACCATTCCCGAGGACATCGGCGGTCGGTACAGTGTGTTTACTCCCGTGGGACTGTTGCCGGCTGCGGTGGTCGGTCTGGATGTGCGGGCCTTGCTCCAGGGGGCTGCCGCCATGACCAAGCGCTTCCTCGAAGAATCCTTCGAGCGCAATCCCGTCCTTCAGTTCGCCGCCGTCAACTACCTCATGACGGAACAGTTGGGCAAACCGATCCGCGTCCTGGCTGTCTGGTCGCGCAAACTCGAAGCCATCGGCTGGTGGTACGATCAATTGCTGGCCGAATCCTTGGGCAAGCAAGGCCGCGGGGCTACCCCCATTACGGTCGTCAACACCCGCGACCTCCACAGCCGCGGTCAGCAACATCAGGAAGGGGCACGGGACAAACTCATCAACAACCTGGTAGTCAAATCTCCCCGCCATCCCCCGGTCGTTCTCGGCATGGCCGAACATAACGAGGATGATCTGAACCAGTTCAGCCGCAAAGACTATCCGGACCTGCTCGAAGCTGCTTTTACCGGTACTATGCAGGCCTACTGGGAAGCCGCCCGACCCACCGCCGACATCCTCCTGCCGACACTCAATGAATACACCCTCGGACAACTACTCCAGATGCTCATGCTCGCCACCGTCGTGGAAGGCCGACTCATGAAAATCAATCCCTACGGCCAACCCGGCGTCGAAGCCTACAAAGCCAACATGATGCGCATCCTCAAATCGACCCCCAACCTGCCCAAGGGCGAGATAACCACGACGGGAAACAACTGACCGCCCCCTTCCCGCAACCTCCCTCGAAAGTCCGATCGATGAGGAACCGACCCGGATTTCACGCCCTCCATCGACGAAACTCCTGAGGGATTGTGCCCCGGCACACTCCGCTCGGAGCCCTCTTGTCCCGAAGGGTGGTGTTGTGCTCCAGAATCTGGGCAAACGAGCAGGGACCAGCCTCGGGTGCAGGGCCTTTCATCGCGGCGGTGAGCCTGAGGGAACGGCGTCCTCACCGGGCAGGCGGAGTTGGTCCTCGACGTGTATCAACTGCTCCAGCACGGTCTGGAGAACCGGAAGTGTCTGGGAGTGTTCTTCCAGGGTCAGTTGTCGGCGGAGCTGGGATAGCTCTCCCCGACTTCGGTCCCGAATCTCCCGCAAACGTTTGGCTTCGGGGGATTGGGGTGAAATCAGGCGGGCAGCCTCGTGCAGATTCGGGGTCAGACCTTCTCGGATCATCAGAGTCAACAGGTCGGCCAATTGGCTCAGACGGGAGGTGTCCTGTTCCTGAGCAGCTCGGTGCAGAGCCTGACCGAGTGTGCGGGCAGTGCGGTGGCACTCCTCAGCCCGTTCCAGAGGATGGCGGGAGGCGGCCAGGCCCAGACCATGGTCCACCAACATTGCGGCCAGCACCCGATGATGTTGGAATAAGCGGGCACGATCCGCTGCGGAAAGTGTACGGGGAGGGGCCTGAGCACCGACCCAGGCGCTCAGCACCAGCAACATCCCCAACGTAACCCAGCCGCGCATCGCCTTCATCGTGGAACCTCGTTTTTTCTTATGCTCATGAACACCCTCCTGGACCTGCGGCTTCTTTCAACTCCCCTCTGGGCTTCGGATGGCCGCCTCCCTCGTCTTCTGTGTTCCTTGTTTCCCCACCTTTTCCTTATTTCCTCCTTCTTTAGGGACGACCTTTATGACGTACCGCTATGACGTACCGCTGAGGCGTTTGAGCTTATGCTCACCTTCTCGGGCGGTCTGGGCCAGTTGACGCAACACCGATTGGGCGTGCGGGGGGACCGTGTCGAGTATTTTCTCCATGGCCTGGGCTGTGGCAGCCAGCCGTTCCGCGGTGGCGAGCAGTTGTTGCCGCTCCTGTTCTGTTTGCATCTGCTCGATCCATTCCTGAGCCTGCTGGAGCACTCCCCGTTCCACCACTTTATCGTACCAGCGGACCAGTTCCCGTAATTCCTCGGCGGTGGCGATGCGGGCCAGAGCTTGGGTTTCCTGGGCCACGGTGTCGGCCAGAGCGCTAAGCGCTTGCAGGCGTTGACTGGCGGTGTTGGCCCGGGCCAGGGCTACATCATGAGCAACCAGTTGTTGCACAAACGGATATGGCGGGACGGAACGGGCCACCTCGGGTTGAGGAGATGGGCCGGAGCCGCTGCGATGATAAGCCAGAACACCCACCAGCAGGGAAGCTGCCAATGCCCCGGCTACAGTCCACCACCACCTTCGCCTGCTACGCAGCGAGCGTGTTCCTGTGCCGTCCTGACGGGAGTGGTCCCGGCGGGATCGGGGAATCAGCGTGGGAGATTCGGTTTGCTGCAGGCCCTTGAGAAAATGGGCCTTGCTGTTGCCGCTGGGGGGAACTGGCAGTTGGCTGAGAGCCTTTTCCAGCTCTGCGGCCTGCTCCGCCCAGGCGCGACAATCGGGGCAGTGTTGCTGATGCCGGCGCAAGCTGCTGGGGAGGACGCGGGGGTCCGGCAGGGCCAGCAGGGTCCGGCGGAACTGCCGGCAGCTCCCTTGACGCTGGCTTGAGTCGTCCCTCATGTCTTGACCTCCTCGGCTTCAATCGTGCTGCATGGTCCCAGCTGGCCCGTGGGCTGGGACTCGTGGGCTGAGGCTCGTGGGCTGGGGCTTATGCGGGCCTGGGTCCCTCGCAGGCGTCCGGCGGGAGCAGTTCGGGCGCGAGCTGTTGCAAGAGCAACTGGCGGGCTTTGAAGACGCGCCAGCGGGCCGTCTCTTCTGTGGTCCGCAAAATCCGGGCTACCTCGCGGAACGACAACCCTTCATAAGCCCGCAACAGCAGCGCCGCGCGGAAATCCAGCGGCAGGCGTGCGACCGCCTGTTCCACCTGGGCGAGCCATTCCCGCTGTTCGGCAGTCACTTCCGCCGACACCTGACGCGTGCCACTCATCTCTTCCAGGCTGGGGTGATTCCCCCACCGCGTGCTCCGCTTGCCGTTCACAAAGTTGTTGTGCCCGATGCGGAAGAGCCAGGCCCGGAAATTGCTCCCGGCCCGAAACGAGTCTAATGCGGCGAGTGCCTTGAGGAACGTCTCCTGGGTCAAATCCTCGGCCACATGTCGGTCTTGGGCCAGCTGGTACAGCCAGCGGTACAGGCGATCCCAATACCGCTCGACCAGCTGGGCAAAGGCCTGGCGGTCTCCCGCTTGCGCAGCACGGACCCAGTGCACTTCTTCGTCGGGGTCGGAACGATGGCTAGCGTTCACGCGGCGGCTCATCCACCTGAGTTTCCAGCAGCCTGCACAACATCTGCCTTTACTATACCATGAGGTTTCCTCTTGAGGATGTCCGCCGTTGGGGAAATCCTTCCGCTCCTGCTGCCCACGTTCCCACGGACATCCGTTCCGCCATGCGCTGGTCGATAGGATAACGCGGATCCATCCGCTGCCGTTGGCGCAGAGCATGTTCTGACTCTCCTACAACGGGGGAGCACGAAATGGTTGTAACAACTGAAGGATCCCCGAGGGCATCCGCGGTAAACCCGACACCGCCGACCAGGGCCACGTCTTGATCTCCGTTCCATTCTGCTGACTCAGAAGCAGTTCATGATTCTGCACCAAAGCCGTGCGGGTGAGACGGTACCAGTAGCCGACCAACTGCACGAACGCTTCCCGCACGGCCACAGGTGTCGCACCGCTGGGTGTGGTGTACACCACCTGCAATGCCCCGGGCCAATCATCCTGGCCTCCCTTCTGCGGTGGGAGAAACGGGCCGTCCACCGACTCCACCACCCCCCGTTCCCGGTGCACCACAAAACTGGTCAACGGACGCTCCGTGTACGGCCCAAATTGACGCTGGGGATCTACCTTCAAACTCACCAGGGTCTCGACGGGAAAGTTCCGCAAAAACACCAACGTATAACCGGCCGCATGCACCTCCGTGAATGTGCCCCCTGTCCAATCCCGGCCGGTGTATTCCCGGATCCATTCCCCGGCAGCTGCCATCAGCCGCTCCAGGATGCCGTCGTTCTCCGTCCCCTGGATTCCCAATGCCAGTTTCACATTCGCTAATGTTTCAAACATAAGTGAATCTCCCTGAAGAAAAATATGCAGGACAATAACTAATTGCTTTTTTTCAACCAATAACAACAAACGTTGGACAGTACGATAAAGTAAAGTCAACGGCACATGAGGACCGGCGAGGCCATGAAGGACGGCGTGAGGAGCAGGCCTCGTCCCCACAGGTCGCGGACCGTCCGCCCCCCTCTTGACCCGTGGTGTGCCTGTCCTCACGCCGTATCTGCCCATGGCTCTTCTCCCCGGTTGCCAGCGAGGGACATCCCTCCTTCCGGCGATCCAGATGAAATGAACGTGATGGACCTCCTTCAGGCGATCACCAGTTGATCGCAGAGCACGAAGCTGGGGGCATGGCGCGGACCGGCATCGATATGCTGAATGCCCCGCAACACCGTCTGATCGTTTTGCAAAGCGCTGTCACCCAGGCCGCTGGCGAGGAACTCCATGATTCCCAACCGGGCGATGATCCAGTCCGGGAAGTAGCCGAGGAGAATGTAGGTGAGATTGGAGGCGGAACCTTTGGTACGGCTGTTGGAGACTTGGGCGGAACGGACCACACGTGTCCCCAACAGCTTGGGCGGATTGGGATCACCGGCTTGCGGCTCACGAAAGAGGAAGACCCCGCGGCTGTCTCCGGTGCTGATGGCATCGGTCCGCCGGTTCATAAGTGCCGCATACATACTTTTGCGCATGACCCAAGCGGTGGGGGCTTCGACCGCATCGGGCAAGAGGCTTTCCATCAGGGCCACGTCTTGGGGCTGAAACAGGTCGCCGTTGGTTCCCGGGGCCGAGGCCGTATGCACCACGATATCGGGATAGGTCAGCAGACCCTGGATTTGGGTCCCGCCGGTGCCTTCCAACATGGCCAGGTCGGCCTTGAGCGCGGCGGCACGAGCCATGTCGTAGCGTACCAGACCTTCCGCACTGGGGCTGGCAAACCGCAGCAGTTCATTATTCAGGCGCACCAGCACACCGAGTTTCTTTGCGTGCAGGCTGAGCATGCCGGTGGCAGGTTGGCTTTCGGGGATGCTCGTCCCTTCCCCCACCCAGTAGGCGGTGCTGGCAGCGGTCAACTTGGGGAATTGCAGGCGGCCGTTGGGAGGCAAAGCCACCTCCCGCGCTCCTGCCGCGGAGAACACCTCCAGGCTCCGCTGCAAGTCGATCAACTCGCCCATCACCGGACCGGCGACCAGAGTACCCCCGGCGCTGTCCAGTAGGGTGCCCAACGCCTTGCTCCACGGGGAAGTCCGACGACGGAGCCAGGCCGCCTCGTCCGGATCGAAACGTTCCGTCGCAGCACTGAGCTTCTGGCGCAGTTCGTCACGCAAGCGCTGGCCGTGCGGCTCGAAGGCCGGCAAATGGGCACTGGCCAGAGGTACCAGAAAGGACTGCTGACCCTGATGCGGTACAAAACCGTAGCCCGCGTACAACTGCCGCAACTGTTCGTGGACATGTAGCTCTTCCTTGGCCTGCTCCGGTCCGACAAACCCCAGGGCCAAAGCTGCCGCTTTGAGGACGGAATAGCCTGCCGAGTCCTGCAAGACCGGCCCGCTGGTCACCCAGGGGACACGCCGCTCCAGGCGTACCGGCCCACCGGAACTCTGCACCGCCCGGTTCACCGCTGCCCGAGCCTCCTGCTCGATGAACGTGACCAGTTCCTCCCGGCTGTGGAACTTCTCCGGAACACCACTTTCGGACACCGTCGCACCTGTCATGATGGAACCTCCTGAAAAAACCTTCACGGAAACCCAAAACCGACACACGCTGTCCAGGTTCCACACCGTCGATCATCAAACAAAATATTGTTTGATTGAAATGATCTGTGATATGGCCTGGATTTTTCCCGAAAAAATATCGATTGTCAAAATGAGGCTTTTATCAAAAAATTCATCGTTATAACCGATGGATATAACCCTCAGAGAACGCGGCGGGGTGATACAAAGGCGACAGGATGTCGTCGTAATAGCGTTCGAACCAGCGTTGCAGGCGGCGATCGCGAATGGAGCCTTTCTCCAAGGCCAGGGTCAGGGCCGCCGGGTTTTCGGGGATGGGTACAGCCGAGTATTCAAGCAGGTCCCAGCTGACAATGCGTAGTCCCGTCGAGCCATCCCGACGGACCTCCCGTTGCACTTCACGTGGCACGAAGCCGATGGACCAGCCCCGTAAGATCCCTTGCTCGTAGAGGCGGAAGATATCCTCGGCGAGGGGTACCCCTCGGGCAAAGCGGGTCTCGGCGACAATCCGCCGGGGCTGAACATCCAGCCACAAACACATCCCGATCGGTGGGATTGGTCCCCGCTGGTGGGCCCAGAGCACCACCGGATTGAGCAGGTATTCCTCCAGGTTCCGCAAACCGGTAGGGACCACTACATCCCCGGCTCGGTCGGGGTCACTGGTGCTGATCACCGCTCGTACCGTGTAGTGCTGGGCATCCACGGCTAGCGTGCGTGCGGCTGTTTCGGTTCGTATCATGCCCATGGTAAGCTCCTCCGTGTTCAATCGGCTCCCCAGGGTTCAGGCGTCGGGAATATTCCGGGGAGGCAGGATAGTTCCTGTTCCCCCGGTTCCTGGCTCGGAGCTGCGACTGGATTGTGGGGTTGTGGGGAAGCAAGGTTCGCTGGGGCTTTTTGGGACGGAGTCTGGTCCGTCGGCGGTTGCCTCCAGATTGGATCCCGGCGGCGTCGGGCGCGGTGCGGAGCCTTCCGGGTCTGCCGGACCGGAGGTGTAGCCAGTTCGCGGGGGAGCAGGACCTGATCCAGTCGCGGGTCGGGCAGTGGCTTCCAACCTCGTCCCTGGCGGATTTCGTTGATGGTCCGCAGACCCCAGCGCACGTCTTGTTCCTCCTCCTGCCGCTGCTGTTGGCGTAAGCGGGGCGAGCAGTCCGGAAACTCGATCACAATGTCTTCACCATAACGCGACGCCAGATAGCGAGTGAGAATCTGACCGATCAAATCGAGTTTGGGCTGGATGGTTCCTTCGCAGAACATGACGCGGGCGCCCAGCCAGATGTCGGCTCCCAGCCCCATATTTTCCACAATGCCGGTGATGGGAGGCGGTACGCGAAAGATGGCCAGGATTTCATCACGGGTCATGCGAGCGGAGTTGACAAAGTCCATTTCCGCGGGGGTCAGCGTCCACGGGTTGGCGTGGAGGCCTTGCTCGAGCACCAGAGGGCGATGCCAGCTTTCGCGGCCCTGGAACCTGGCTTGCAGTCGCTCTTCCAGACGAGCCACCGTTTGCTCGGTCAGGATTTGCTCGGTCTGGAGCACGATTCCGGGGCGAGGACCGGCCTGAAAGGTCTGATACCGGGCCTGGAGGAGTTCCGAGTGGGCATCAATCGTCAAAGCGTTGGCTTGCAGAGGCGACAAGCCATAATGTGGATTCAAAGGATTGGGATATTTCAGATGAATGACTTCCTCAGGGGCGAACCATTCGGTGGGCTGTCCGGGTGCTGCCACCTCATAACCGCGGAGGACCTGTCGGGCATCGGGCAGAATGCGCACCCAGGGAGTGGGGATGATCCACAGCTCCTGCGGCAACAGAGTGCCGGTGGTCTGCGGGGCTTGGGCGACGTACCAGAAGGCATTGCCGGTCAGTTCGAGGTACACCAGGGTGAGATACCACAGTTCCCAGGGTGTCAACCAGGGATTGGGATGGTGAAGCAAGCGGCAAAGCGGGTGATGCTGAGGCAGAGGCAATTGTTCGTCATCACCGGGTCCGGTGGAGCGGAAGACACGGGGTTGATAGCGGGCTGCTTCCTGAGCGATGGCGTGCACCGCCACATACACCCAGGAGCGGAAATTGCGGACCTGTTCGAGGGGGTTATCCTGCCACCAACCCCCATACGATGATAATAGAGGTAGC
>Ga0209809_1002566_pt1 | contig 12588 bp, 12 predicted proteins | sample YNPMSTMetaG_FD_186172 | JGI IMG/M metagenome (GOLD analysis project Ga0209809, IMG submission 186172) | Anoxygenic and chlorotrophic microbial mat microbial communities from Yellowstone National Park, USA - YNP MS-T MetaG (SPAdes) (version 2) ... | reverse complement strand
CAACTTTAACACCAGCTAAAACTCCATTATTGGCGAAAGGTAATTCAAATCTATCCAGCTTCAAGTAATAAGCATCTGTCTGATTGGAATTTGTTTTAAGCATTTTGTCTTTTTCACCACTGAACCCGATGAAAAGGAGAGAAGAGAAAATAAGAAGCGAACTGAGAGCTCTACTCAAATTTAATTTTGGGTTCATAATTTTCTCCCATATTTTATTCTATCACAAAATAAATTTTTCGATTTAAGTTGTCAATAATATGAAAGGAATTTTTGTGAAGACAGAATTGAATTATATGCAATTATTAAGAAGTCAGAGTTAACCGTTCATTAAAAATTAAATTTGGTTAATATTAAACTCTTTATGTTCAATTTTCAAAAATTTGTATGGTGAGGTTTTCCCGAAAAATTTTTTGTGGTTTAAAATCTATTAATTGCCCTGACTTTCAAGTCGGGGCAAGAAGAAAAAAATTCTCCTCAATAAAAAAATTTAGTTTTAAGGTTTTCTTGTCTAAGATTCCTGAATTGGAAAAAATATCTTTCATAAAAAAATTCAGTTTGAAAATTTTTCGTGGTTTAAAGTCCATTAATTGCCCTGACTTTCAAGTCGGGAAAAAAAGAAAAAATCAATCCCATAATTTCTTGGACTTTAGTCCAAAATATTTTTAAATAGCTGAAAAATTTATTCCATGGTTTTCTCGATATGCCATTCGATTCGCTCTGGACTACTTGAAAACCGTAATTAAATGCACCAACATCATTCATGATGTTTTTTTCGTCTAGCGTTGTCGTTTACGGCAATGCGTATCGAGAAGACCGATAGCCACTGGTTTTATCGATAAATTCCTCGCTTCGCTCAAGTTCTACTCGAAGACCGTAATTAAATACACCAACATCATTCATGATGTTTTTTTCGTATAGCATTGTCGTTTACGGCAATGCGTATCTTTTAAAAATTTTGTAAGATTAAATTTTCTTAACTGAAGAAGAAAGACTCAATCTAGTTTTAGAACCAGTCGTAGCGTTTTTTTCTTTCCTATTCAAGTAAAAGCCGGAGAATAACTTAGCTCAATTGAAGTTGGATTTAATAAGACCTGATATTACTTGAACTATTATTCAATTACTAAAATAAAAGGTTTATCTATGCAATAAAACTTTTATTTAGGTATAGATGTCAGCAATGGTTCGCTGATTTTATTATAATGAACGAAAAAGAAAAAGTATTTGAATATCTTATTCTATTTTTCAATCCGCCACTTTATCCAAGTAACGCTGAGAGTTAAAAAAAATCTGTAGGTATAATTTAAAACAAAAAAGTCTTAACAAGCTTAAGAGGCTTTTAAGCTAATTAGTAATCTTGAAAATTATTCAAGCGATCCAATCTCTTTTTCAACTTCTTCTAAAATCTCACAAGATTTAACCAACTCTTTCATTGTATTATGGTCAGGATAAAGTGGACGATCTTCTTCAAGATGTGGAATATACTTTCTAATAATTTTTCTGGCTATTTCAACACCTCTTCCATGCTGGAAATTTCTAAAATCAAGTGCCTGAGCTGCTGCCATAAACTCAATTCCTAAAACTCCATAAGCATTATCAAGTATTTGATCATTTTTCCATGCTGTATTCATTCCCATAGAAACAAAATCTTCCTGGTCTGCAGCAGCTGGAATTGATTGTATAGATGCAGGATTTGAGAGAATTCTTTGTTCGACTATCAAAGTATCTGCGGTATATTGACTTAACATATAACCAGAAAACATTCCAGCATCTTTTGTTAAAAATGGTGGTAATCCAACACTTAAAGCAGGATTAAGTAATCGATTAAGTCTTCTTTCAGAAAGGACACTTACCATTGTTACTGCTGAACCGACATTATCCATTGGGAGCGAAACTGGAGTTCCTTGAAAATTCGCACCAGTTAATGTGAGCTTTTCTTTCGTTAAAAAAATCGGATTATCAGCCACACCATTCAATTCAATTTCAATTTGTTCTCTTGCCCATCTTACCGCATCGTGAGCAGCACCAATAACTTGTGGAGTTGAACGCATTGAATAAGCATCTTGAACCTTAATCTTTAATTTTCCAGTTTGAAGGTCACTCCCTTCGATACATTTCATAATTGCTTTTGCACTTCTAATTGCACCAGGGAATCCTCTCAATTGATGAAGACGGACATCATAAGGTTTGAGATTTGCCATTAATGCTTCCAGAGACATTGAGGCAGCAATTTCTGATTGCTTTAGCCATCGATTGATGTCGTAAATTTGTAGAGCACTAATCGCAGTGATAAAATTTGAACCATTAATTGATGCTAAACCATCCCTTGCTTGAAGTCCAGGAATTTCAATCCCAGCTTTTTCAAAGGCAACTTTACCTGGTAATCTTTCACCATTATAGAAAGCTTCACCCTCGCCCATTAATAATAAAGCAATTTGAGCCATTGGAGCTAAATCACCACAAGCACCTACTGAACCTTTTCGACAAACAACAGGGATAACTCCTTTGTTTAACATTTCAACTAAAGTTAATGCAATCTCAGCTCTACAACCGGAATATCCTTTTGCTAAAACATTTATTCTACTTGCAATTGCACCTCTCACATATTCAATTGGCATCGGTTCACCAATTCCTGCAGAATGATTATATATCAAATATCTTTGAAATTGTTGAACCTGTTCATCTGTCAATATAACTTCTGAAAATTCACCAATTCCAGTATTGATACCATACATTATTTCTCTGGCTTTAATTTTTTCTTCTAACATCGCACGGCAGGCTTTTATTTTTTCAAGAGATTCTGAAGCGAGTTCAACTTTTTCTCCATAGCGTGCAATCTGAATTAATTTTTCGATAGTTAAGCTTTCACCATCAAGAACAATGGCCATTTTATCTCCTACAATTTTTTACAAAAATACAAAGATTAAGATTGTGCTTTTAGATAAAAGAAAATCTGATAGATGCAGATTTAGAAAAAGTTAATTGACTAGTTCCTAAAAAAAAGAAAAAATTAATTGACTTTAAATTATGAAATGAGTTTAATAAAAAGTGAAGAATGTTTATTTGAGTGATTAAGTTTTTAGCTTAGCAAAGAAAATTCATTAAAGAAATCATGAAAAAGAAGTTTACATCGTATAAAACTCCTCATCACTCAGCATTTTGAAAACAGCTTCAATTCTTCCAAGTGGGGCAGCAATCTGAACACCATTTACTTCGGAATGAATGTAATCATAAGTTTCTTTTGCAATTCTAACTCCCTCTTCAAAAGCAGCTTCCTTTGAAATTTCCTGTGCCCGTCTCATTCTTTCCATTACATTATCAGGCACCTTTGCACCTGGAACTTCATTATTCATAAACTCAGCGTTTCTATAGGAAATTAATGGCCAGATGCCAACAATCAGAGGAATTTTATAATGCTCAACTCGTTTCATAAAATTCTCGAGTAAACTAATATCAAAGACTGGCTGAGTAATCATATACTCCGCACCGGCAAGTACTTTCCAATCGAGTCTTCTTAACTCTTCATCAAGATTAATTGCGCCAGGATTAACACCAACACCAATTGAAAAACCTGTTGCTTCACCGATTGGATTTCCAGCCAGATCTAGTCCGTGATTTAATCTATTTAAGAGATTTACAAGTCCAATTGCATCAACATCGAACACGGCTGTTGCATCAGGATAATTACCAAGTTTTGGTGGGTCACCAGTTATTGCAAGAATATTTCTGATACCTAATGCCCAGGCACCAAGCAAATCTGACTGCATACCAATTACATTTCTATCACGACAAGCAAAATGCAATACAGTTTCAATCCCAACTTCTTTTTGAATCAAGACAGCCATTGCAAGAGCAGACATTCGAGCCATTGCTCTTGGACCATCGGGAATATTGATTGCATCAATTCCAAAGTGATATAATTTTCGAGCTTTTTCAATTTCCTTTTGCGCCGATACTCCACGCGGTGAAACAATCTCAACAAGTGTAACAAATTCCTCTCGCAATAATTTATTGGATAACCTCGACTTCTCATATTTTTCATAAACATGAACATTAGCAGGTTGTTCAATCTTCAGTTCTTCTACTTTGATATCTAATCTTTTACTTGGTTGTAATGCTTGAACTGCTCTTCGAATTGCTTTGATGTGAGAAGGATTCGTTCCACAACATCCGCCAACAATATTTGCACCAGTTTGAATAAATCTTTTTGAATATTCCGCAATGTATTCAGGAGAAGTCATATAAATATTTCTACCACCAATATTGACCGGATAACCAGCATTTGGTTGAACTGAAATTGGTAAATCAGTTAAAGTTCTTAATCTTTCTAAAGCATCTAGCATTGGTTTTGGTCCTACACTGCAGTTAAAACCAATTACATCAGGCTTATATTGAGTAATTAACTCAACAAATTTTTCGATTGGGTCGCCACTTATTAAATTTCCTTCTTCATTAATTGTAACCTGAGCAACAATTGGAATTTCTGGATTAATTTCTTTAGAAGCACGAATGGCTTGAATTAATTCTTCAACAAGACCGAAAGTTTCCAGAATAATTAAATCAACTCCACCATCAATTAAAGGTTGAATCTGCTCCTTGAAGAAATCTTTTGCTTCATCATAACCAATTTTACCTAGAGGCTCAATTTGAACACCAAGGGGCCCAACAGAACCAGCAACTAAAATTTTATCTCCCGCAACTTCACGAGCAAGTTTAGCACCAGCGAAATTGATTTCATAAATTTTTTCATTTAGTCCGTGTGGTGCAAGTTTAAATCTATTAGCTCCGAAAGTATTTGTCTCAATTACATCCGCACCAGCAAGCAAATAATCACGATGAACTTGTTTGACAAGGTCAGGATTAGTGAGATTTAATTCTTCAAAACATCTGTTTATATAAATTCCTTTTTCATAGAGATATGTACCAGTTCCGCCATCAAAAACTATAATTTCATTTTCAAGTCTTTCTCGAAAATTTTTCATTTACAATTTCCTCATTTATTAAAATAAATTTATAATAAAAGTTAATACCTGTCAAAAATTTATTTTTCACTTTCAGTAAATTGAAACAAAAAAATTTGTTTATCATCTCACTATCAAAAATGGAAGGGAAAAATTATGGCAACTAAAAAAGCTTATGTTAAACAACTTAAAGGAATAACTTTAGTAGGAAAGACTGACTCAAATATCTGGATAACAATGGATGGTCCCGAAGAATTTGGTGGAAGTAATGCCGGTATTCGACCAAAAGAATTATTACTATTATCTCTCGCCGGTTGCACGGGAAGCGATGTTGTTTCGATTCTTCAAAAGAAAAGAACAAAACTTGAAGATTTCGAAATCAATATTACTGCTGAAACTCGAGAAGAACATCCTCAAGTCTTTACGAAGATTCATATTGAATATGTTTTTTACGGTAATGAAATAAATAAAGAAGATGTGGAAAGAGCAATCGAATTATCAAGCACGAAATATTGTTCTGTTCAGGCAATGTTAAGACCATCTGTTGAAATAACTCATTCATATCGAATTGAACCTACAAAATTTTAACTTCAGGAGTTAAAAATTAAAAATTGAAAGCTCAAATCCAGAAATGTGTTTGGACTTTTCGCATCTAATAATAATCAAGAAAATAATTTCATTTTATAGGGAAATTACTTTGTAGGATTTTTTTTGGTGAGAGATTTTTTTAGCTGCCCCGCCAGGGGTCGAACCTGGAGTCTTCTGATCCAGAGTCAGACGTGTTGCCAATTACACCACGGGGCATTATTTCAATTCGTCAAAGAGGCAAAACAAATTTATCACTATATAAAAATTTCTCAAAAACCAGCCCAGCAATAATCATCAGATATTAAATAACCAATGAAAATCAAATTGGAATTTTATTAAATTCAATTGAAAACAATACAATTTAAACTTATGAGAAGTACTAGAATCTCGATTTATCTAATATTTATATTTCAATCGATTCTGGCACAAACTTTACAAATTGAGAAAACCATTCCACTAAAAATTAATGCAAATGATTTCTCGATAAATGAAAACAGAAACCACATCATCCTTATCTCAAAAGAAAGCAATGAAGTTATCAAAATAAATCTGGAAGGAAGAATTCAGAAAAAGATTGGCGGATTTGGATGGAACGAAGGACAATTCGATTATCCATCGAGTATTATTTCTACAGCAATCGATATTTATGTAGCGGATTTCAACAATCACCGCATTCAAAGATTTGACCAGAATCTAAATTTCATTTCTTCATTGAATAGAACAGGTTTTATCAATTTTGAATATCCTATTTCTATTTCACTTTCCACAAAAGGTGACCTTTACATTCTGGATTCAAAAAACAAAAAAGTTTTGAAAATTAATGGCTTCAATAAACTTGAGCGAACATTTGGAAATTATGAAAGTGGAAAGATTGTTTTAGCTGAACCAAGATTAATAAAATTAGACCATTCACAATTAGTTTATGTTCTAGATAAAGATAGAATTTTAGTTTATGATGAGTTTGGAAGTTTTGTAAAATCAATTCCGCTTCCTGAAGAAATTAAAAGTGATGTGATTGATTTTCAGCTCGCTCAAAATTCAATTTTCTTTTTGACTGAAAAAAGTTTATATGAATTTCAAAATGAACTTAACAAGCTTTATGTAGATAAAGAGATTACAGAAAAATCTAAATTCAAAAAATTTGAAATACGGCTAGGAAAATTTTATTTATTAACAGACAGGGGAATTTTGATAGGCAAGAAGGAAAATTAAAAGCCGCATAGTTCAAGCGGCCTTTAATACTTTTCCTGATTTAATACAGTTTGTGCAGACTTTGATTGTCTTGACCGACTTTCCAATTTTAGCCCGAACTCTTTGCAAGTTTGGTAACCATCTTCTTCTTGTTCTATTGTGTGCGTGCGATACATTGTTACCATAAATGGGCTTCTTTCCACATATTTCGCATACTCTTGCCATTATTTTATCCTTTCATTTTGAAGAGCAAATTTATTAAGTGTGATTTTTTTATCCAAATTAAGAAACTGATTTTTAATCGCTAATTTACATTAAAATCAAAATTACGAATGAAAAATCATCAAAATTTTACTTATGTTTTTATAACTTTTCTTTTATTCATTTTTCTGCTTTTCACTTTTTCTTTACAGTTATTTCCAAATTCACCAACATTATTTTTCTTAAAGAATTTTTACAATAAAATCTGTCATCAAATTGAAAGTCGTTGTTTCTTCGTAAATGAAAAACCAATGTTAATCTGTTCAAGATGTTCTGGGATTTTTGGTGGAGCTTTCATTCTGTTTCTAATTCTATCACTTTCAAAAAAATTCAGAAGTTTTCTTTATAAAATCGACACATATAAAATTTTTTATTTCCTTGTTCCTTTGCTGATTGAATGGTTAATTAATTTTATTTTCAAAATTGAATCTACTAATTTCGTGAGGTTTTCAACTGGAATTATATTTAGCATTGTGCCAGTCTATTTTTTGAATTTACTTTTTATAAATTCTAAAGTAAAAAAATGAGAAAAGAAAAATTCTTGCCAGCTCTTGTTGCTGGATTTAGCCTTGCTGTCTTAAGCGTTGTCCCGGTAATTCAGCTCGCAACTTGTTGCCTACTTGCTCCAATTGCGGGAATTTTTGGAGTTAATCTTTTTTATCTTCAGATGAAGAATAATCCAGAATTTAAAATCGAAAAATCTGATGGCTTTCAAATCGGGATATTAATTGGCTTAATATCTGGTTTTTTTGAATCAATTTTTCAGTCGCTTTTACTGCTTGTTTCAAAAGATAATCCTGTTTATGATTCAATTGTTCTATTGCAACAATATGTACCTGATATGAAATTACCCGAAATTATTAACGATATCGCAAAAGAAATTGACGAAAAGAGATTCTCTCTCTTGCTTTCTTTTATGTTATTCTTTAATGCATCAATAGTAAATTCTATTTTCGCAACTATTGGAGCTTTGCTAGGAGTTTCGAATATTAAAAAGCGATTCATAAAAGATTCATTTTCTTAATCCCGAAACAAAATCTTAAAACTATGATTGCCATTTTTCTTTTCTACCTTCATGTAATCTTTGCTTTATATGTCTTCACAAAAAGATGGCAAGATGAAGGCTTAGGCGCTGCGATTTTAATTTTAATTTTTGTGGGAATCATTTTTTCAGTCGGTTGGACAATCTCGTATTTAATTTCATCTTTAATTTTTCCACCAGAAGGTTTAGGAAAATTTTATAATCGAGATACAATCTCTCTTACAATCGTCACTATTTTTGAGTACTTTTTTTATACAGCTTATTTCCGTGGTAGAGGGAAAAAAGGGAAGGAATCACTCATCTGAATTATTCAAGTCTATAAGGAATAGTGATTATAACAGTTTGTTCGAATTGAATTTGGTTTGGTCTAAGCGGTTCAAACTTCCATGTTTTCAATGCTTGAATAGCCGCATCCTCAAGTTGAGTGTCTGCTTTGATTAATGGAACTGGGGAAACGACAGAACCATCAGGAAGAATCGTAAATTTTATTTTTATGTCTATTTCTTTTTGAACACCAGGTGGGAATATTGGTTTTTCCCATCTTAAAATTTTTCTGGTTCCCCTTCCGCCCCAATCAAAACTATATCCACTTGAGCCAAATGGTTGGTCACCTGTTTCATTCTTTGAAACATTTCTGGATATGTTTTCTGATTGTTTTGTCCGGTCAATTTTGCGTTTATCTTCTTCCAGCTTATTATTTTTCTGAATGACTTCTTCAAATTCTTGTTTGACTTTTGGAGTTTCGACTCTTTGTTTTGTCTCTTCAGTGATTTCTTTTTGTTCCTCAAGTGCAGTATTAGATTTCTCATTTAAAGGTGATTCGCCCATCCTACCAGTGCCTGGACTACCAAAATCTACAGTTACATATTCAAGCTCTTCGATGGTTGTTCCAAGTGTAATGAAGGAAAAGAAAAATAATGCGATTAGATGAATTAAAAATGAAATTAAGTATGCATTTTTTCGATTAGTTAAAAACTTTTTCATAATCTTTCTTTTTCCGTCGCAATTGTGAATTTATTAATGCCCGAACTTTTAGCAATATCAATCACTTTAATTAAAATTTCAATTGGAACTTCCTTATCGGCTTTAATAACAAGATTGGGTTCTCTTCGTTGCTCTGGTGACTTAATTATTTTATCTGCAAGTTCACCTAAACTTATTCTATCACTTCCAAAATAAATGTCGTTTGTTTTTGTAATCGTAACTATAAATTGATTTTCGTTAACTGGCTCTGATGTTTCAGATTTTGGAAGTTTAACCTGAACACCAGTTGTAATCACAAATTGAGATGTAAGTAAGAAAAATATCAAAAGAAGCATTACGATATCTGTCAGTGATGAGTAATTAAAAGCAGTCAATAATTTTGTCTCTGATTCAAATTTCATCTTATTCTACCATGCTCTTTTTCATATAGAACATCAATAAAATCAGTTGAAGTAATTTCCATTTCAGAAATTAGTTTATTAATTCTAGTTACGAAATAATTGTAAAAGAGATAAGCAATAATTCCAACTGAGAGTCCAAATGCAGTTGTGAGCAGTGCTTCCCATATACCACCAGCTAAGTCAGAAGGTGATGCGTTTCCACCGAGTGATTCAATTCTCATAAAGGCCGAAATCATACCAGTAACGGTTCCGAGGAAACCAAGCAATGGTGCAACTCCAGATATTGTTGCAAGAACAGAAAGACCTTTCTCAAGTTTATAAATTTCTTGTTTGCCAGCACTCTCAATTGATTCTTTTATCCGTTCCATTCCAAAATGATATTTGGATAATCCTTTTCGTACAATGTTCGCAATCGGTGAATTGTATTCTGAACAATAATTGATAGCTTCTACAATATCTCCTTTCTTCATCAATTCTCGAATTTGAATCATAAAACGAGGGACATTCACAGAAGCCTGCCTCAAAACAAAATATCTTTCAATTACAATTCCAAATGCTATAATTGAACATAAAAGAATGGGCCACATAAGTAGCCCACCCTTAAAAAATCCAGCAAGTAGATCCATATTTCTCTTTATCTCCTATCTACAAAAATGTCTTCTTTTTTCAGTAATAGCCTTAAATTGTGATAATCTTTTGAAGCTGAATCTTCATCAAGATAAAATCCAACCTTCACTCTATACATCTTTCCAAATCCAGATACATCGTTTGCTTCTACAAATGCGCGATAGCCTTTGTTCCTTAATTCTCTTGCAAATGCATCAGCAAACCTTTTCTCACTGTAAGAATTAACCTGAATGAAGTAATCGCCCTGAGATGTAACAGCTGGTTTTTTCATAACTCTTTCAACTGTAGCAACTCTCTTTCTCTTAATTGGTTTTACTTTTTCTGTAATCGCAGTTCTTGTCTCTTGTTTAGAACTAATAGTTTCTTTTTGTCTTGTGCCTTTTGTTTCTGGCGTAGGACTAACTACTTCCTTTTTCATCTCTTTCTTTTCTGGAGAAGTTTCCTCAACAAGCAATGAGGTCTTTTGCTTGATTGAAGTATCAGGTGGAATGGAAGAATATTCTTCTGGTGCAATTATGATCTGCTTTTTAGCCGATGTTGGAGGTTGTTTTTCAACAACAACTGGTGATGTGGTTTCTTTTTTCATTTCAACAACAGGTTCTTTTTTTGTCTCCGTAACATCTGAACTAAATGCCCAGTAAATTCCAACTCCAATAATTCCAATCAATAAAATTATTAAAGTCAACCACAAAGCACCTGAGCCTTCTTTAGATGGACTTGAAGGTGATAAACCACCTCCACTTGTTGAAAAAGATTGTTGATAACCACCTGAACCAACTGGTTGACTTGTTAAATCTTCCCCAAATGTAAATTTAGGTTTTTCTTGATTGAGGTTCATTTCTGGCATTTGCGAAACCTCCTCTTTTTCTTCTTTTGTTTCCTTTATTTCTGAGGTAGAGGGTTGCAACTCAACTGATTCTTTCTCCTGAAGTTTTTCTTCTACCTCTTTAAGAACTTCTAGCAGTTCTGCAGATAAGCTTACATCTTCTTCAGATACTTCTTCGACTTTTTCTTCAGAACCTTCTTTTTCAAATTTGGAGATTTCCTCCATAAACTTATCAACTTTTGAGACTTCTTCTTCTTTTTCTGGCGGCATAATTGTTACCTTTTTCTCTATTTCTCTTTCTGTTGCTTCTTTGATTACTGACGGCTTCTCATCTTTATATTTTATGTTTATATCCTCAGCGACTTTTGAAGCTGGTGAAAATGAGATGGTGAATTTTTCTGGAATTTCAATTTCTCGATTTAATAGCGCACTAAATTTTTTCGTCGCCTTTGTAATCTTAGGTGAAAATGTTCCAAAATTTGAGAGATTAACCTTTTCACCATCTCTTAGTGCTGTTGTGACTGCATCAATAAATCTCTGAAAAACTTGTTCAACTTCTTTTACATCAGCACCAATTTTTGAAGAGACCTTTTCTAAGAATTCTTTTCGATCCATTACTCAGCCTTGAAAATATTTTTTGATGGTTTAAAGATGAAAACTTCTTTCGGAGGGATTAAAATCAAATCACCTGTTTTGGGATTAACGCCTTTTCTTTCTTTCCTTAATCTTTTTTCAAACTTACCAAAATTTGTGAAAGTGAGAGAGCCTTCTTCTTTCACAACTTCAATAATAGTTTCGAGTATTGCATCTAAAATTTCACCTACTCTCTTTTGAGTGAGATTTGTCTCTTTTGATACTTGTGCAATTAATTCACTTTTGTTCATTTAAAATCTAGCTTTCAAATAAAGTTGAACATCAATTGGTTTCTGATTGTAGTTAAACCATCGATAATTCTTTTTGTTCAAGATATTTTTCAATTCAATCCCTGCATTTAAGAATTTTAAAAATTGGTAATCCGCTAAAAATTCGAAATCTATATATGGATCAATCTTCAACTGATGATTAATATCACCGTAACTAACTGAATTATACAAAAAACTTAATCTTAAGTAAAGAGGGAAATCGAACTTATATCCATATGAAAGTTTGGACTGAAAAGCCGGTGTGTGTGGCTCTTGACGAGTTGTAACTTTCAATCTCGAATTAAGATATCTTAAATTGAGTAGTAAATCTCCATAATTTTTCAAATCGACAAACAGAAAAGTATTTAATTCTATTGCTTCAGTTTCCAGTTTCTTTAAATTAAAGTAACCGGCGTTAATTGTGTCGTATTCAAAGACATTTTTGCCAGCAACATTGTATCGAGAGAATTCAAACTTCAAATTACTCGACCTGTCAAAATAAACAATTGTTCCGAAGCCAAATTTATTTTTGATTCTCTGAATTGAATAATTAAAAGAAGTTGAATCAAGATAAGGATTTTCATTCCAGAGATGAATTGGCGTTCTGTTTAATAATTTATTTTCATAGAATAAAGTAAGTGTCCAATAATCACTTAATCCGAAACCAAATCTAACGCTTGGAGCTAAAAATTGACTTTTTGTCTCTTTCTCAGTCTGGTAATCCATTCTTGTGATTATGTTCATCAAATTAAATAGTTTTCTAAAATATAATTCACCATAAGCAGAAAGGATTAATGTGTTTTCTGTC
>Ga0209809_1002560_pt1 | contig 12616 bp, 5 predicted proteins | sample YNPMSTMetaG_FD_186172 | JGI IMG/M metagenome (GOLD analysis project Ga0209809, IMG submission 186172) | Anoxygenic and chlorotrophic microbial mat microbial communities from Yellowstone National Park, USA - YNP MS-T MetaG (SPAdes) (version 2) ... | reverse complement strand
GGCTCGTTTCGGGTGCAGTTCCAGTTGCGCGAGGGTCAGGCGGCGCGTGCGCCGCGCGATGTGGCGCGCTCGCCGTTGCCGCCCCCGCCACCCACACCGCCGGGCGTGTGCCCCTACTGCGGGCAACGGCAAGACCCCCTCACGGGCGCGTGCGCCTGCATGCCCACAGCGACGCCCCCGTCCCCGACACCGACACAGGGCTACCCGCCCGCGCCTGCTGCAGGCGGCGTCGCCGTTGCGCAAGCCACAACGCTGGTGGGCATCGACGGCGCACTGGCAGGGCAGCGCGTCGCTATCCCGCCGACAGGACTGACCATCGGGCGCGAGACGGACAACATGCTGATTATCCCCGACCCGTCGGTCAGCCGCCATCACGCCCGAATTGTTTTCGAGAACGGCGCGCTGGTCGTGTACGACCTGAACAGCACCAACGGCGTGTTCGTCAACGAGCAGCGCATCAGCAAGCAATCGCTGCGGGCAGGGGACATCGTGCGCTTCGGCACAGCGCGATTCCGCATAGAGTAGGGTACACTACTCCTCGCATGGCGTTTCGGGTTTACTGTGGCGCGTTGGTAACGGACGGACAGCGCTACCCGCACCGCGCGCTGGTTATAGACAAAGGACGGATTGTCGCGTGGGAAACCTATGACCCCGCACAGGTGGAGCCTATCCAGCCGCCTGATGTGGACGCCCGCGACCTGATTGCGCTGCCTGGTATGATTGACCTGCATGTGCATGGCGGCTTCGGGCGCGATATGATGGAGGGCACACCCGACGCGATACGCGCGATTGCCCATCGGCTTGCCTCCTATGGCGTCACGGCGTTTTTGGTAACCCCGCTGACCGCCCCGTGGTCGGCGATTCGACAGTGCATCGAGGCGGCGCGCGAAGTGCGCTGGAACGGTTCCGGCGGCGCGCGCGTGCTGGGCTGCCACTTGGAGGGACCCTTTATCAACCCCAAACGCGCAGGCGCACAGCCCCCAGAGCATATCCGCCCACCCAACCTGCGCGAGCTGAAGGACGCGCTGGGCACATTAATTAATGAGCTGCGCATCGTGACGCTCGCGCCCGAACTGGACGGCGCGCGAGAGGTGATAGAGTTTCTGACGCAGGAAGGCGTTATCGTCTCCATCGGGCATAGCGACGCGACCTACGAGCAGACTGTGCAAGCCATCGAATGGGGCGCGCGCCACGCCACACATACCTTCAACGCCATGCGCCCGTTCCAACATCGCGACCCTGGGCTGGCGGGCGCGGTGCTGCTGCACGACGAGCTGACCGCCGAGATTATCTGGGACAATGTGCATACGCATCCCGCAACGGCGCAGCTGCTCATCAAAGCGAAGGGCGCGACGCGCGTGGTGTGCGTCTCGGACGGCGCGACAGGCGTCGGGATGCCCGATGGCTATACCTTCGAGCTGTGGGGACATCGGGCAGTTGTGAAGGAGGGCGCGGCGCGAATGGTCGAAACAGGCGGCTTAGCGGGCAGCATCGTCGCGATGGATGCTTGCCTGCGCCACTGCGCCCAGACGCTGGGGCTGGAAGTCGCCTCGCTGGTGTGCGCGGCGAATCCTGCCCGCGCGCTCGGCTACGAAGCCGACCTGGGCACGCTGCGCCCTGGCGCATGCGCCGATTTCCTGCTGTGGAACTCACACACGCAAAAAGTGGAGTATACTTATATCGATGGCGCGTTGCACGATTCGCCCGCGCTGTCGGCAGGAGTCTCGTAGCCTGCCCCGAAGCATTATCATAGCCCTGAAGGAGGTGCATGATACCATGTGGAGCGACGAGCAGACCCGTGAGAACCTGATGACCGAGTCGACGGAGGCGACTGAGAGCGTCCTGGAGACCCTCGCAACCGAGCCGACTGCAGAAGCCGTTGTCGAGAATGAGACTGAGGCGGTGGCTGCGGCTACCGATGCGCCCGAAAGCGCGTCGGAGGAGGCGACGGCGCCAATAGACGATACCCCTGCAACGCCCGCCGCGCCAGCGCCGCTCGTCACCGTCGCTGAAGCGACCGCCGCGCCCGTCCCTGCCGACGAAGAACCGCTCTCGATGGACGAAGCCATCGAGCAGAGCTTCCCCTCATTCGAGCCCGGCGAGGTGATTCAAGCAACGGTGGTGCAAGTAGACCGCGACGCCGCATTAGTCGATGTCGGCATGAAGACCGAAGTCAAAATCCCGAAAGAGGAGCTGGCGACGGGCAAAGTCGAATCGGCGGAAGAGGTCGTGCGGGTAGGTGAAACCATCGATGTGAAGGTGATGCGCACGCATGGCGAGGAGGGCACGCCCGTCCTCTCCAAGCGCGAGGCGGATTTCGACAAACTCTGGGCGTCCATCGTTCAGGCATACGAAAACAAAGAGACTCTGGAGGCGATGGTCGAGGACGCGGTCAAGGGCGGCGTCTTGGTCAACATTGGCGTGCGTTGCTTCGTGCCCGCCAGCCAGATTGGACGACGCCTCTCCCCGAGACAACTCGATCGGCTCGTCGGTGAGGTTATCCCCATAAAAATCATCGATGTCGATTATGAGCGGCGTAAGGCGGTCGGCTCGCATAAGCTGGCGGACGAGGAGCTGCGTCGCCAACGCGAGGAGGAAGAACGCAAGCGGCGCGAGCAAGTGTTCGCAAGCCTCAAAGTCGGTCAACGATTCACAGGCGTAGTCAAGCGAATCACGGGCTACGGCGCGTTTGTGGACATCGGCGTCTACGAAGGCTTGCTGCATGTAAGCGAAATCTCGTGGGCGCGCGTGAACGACCCGCGCGAGGTGCTTAAAGAAGGCGACGAGATTGAGGTCGTCGTCATTCGCTTAGAGCCAGAAAACGGCAAGGTCGCCCTTAGCCGTCGGCAGGTGATGCCCGACCCGTGGCAAGTGGCTGCCCAGAAGTATCGGGAAGGCGACGAGCTGGAAGTGCCCATCACGCGCTTGGCGCGTACGGGGGCGTTCGCCCGCGTCGACGAGGGCGTGGAGGCGTTCCTGCCCTTGTCGGAACTGACCAGCAAGCGCGTCAAAAGCCCAGAAGAGGTCGTCTCGGTCGGCGATGTGGTCAAAGGGCGCATCATCGCACTCGATCCGCGCAGCCGTCGCATGATTATTAGCTTGCGCGCGCCTGAGGAACAACGCGCGGTACAAGAGCATCGCCAACGCGCGGGCGCAAGCAAGGGCAGCGGCTTCACCATCGGCGAGCGACTCTCGTCACAGCTGCAGCAACTGCGCACCGAATCGCAAGAGACGCAAAACTCGCCCGAAAGCAGCAACTCAGCGGCAGGAACCGAGACCGAAGCCGCGAATGATTGATGCAGCGGATTGCCATTACGGGTGGCGTCGCCGAAGGCAAGACGACCGTCTTGCGGATGTTCGAATCGCTCGGCGCCTCAGCGCTTAGCAGCGATTCCGTCGCGGCGACGCTTTTGCTTCCAGGGACGGAAGTATGGGAACAGTTAGTCAAGGAGTTTGGGCAGGCGATTATCGCGGCGGACGGCGCGCTGGCGCGGGAGCGGCTGGCGACGCTGGCGTTTGGCGACCCTGCTGCACGGAGGCGGTTGAACCGCATTATGCACCCTGCCGTCGTGCGCGCCTTGCAAGCGCAGCTGGACGCCTGCGAGCCGTCGGTGACGCCTATCTTTATCGAAGTACCCCTGCTCGTCGAGGTCGCGCTGCAGGACTTTTTCGATGCGATTGTGGTGGTGCAGGCGACGCCTGCGCTGCAACGCCGACGGCTGCTCGAACGCGGTATATCGCCCCAGCAGGCGCGACAAATCCTGCGCGCCCAGCTTCCGACGCGATGCAAAACCGCCTTCGCCGATTGGGTCATCCGCACGCACCGCCCGCTGGAGCAGGTCGAAGCGCAGGCGCGCCGAATCTGGCGCACGCTTACGCACACCCACCAGGTATACTCACGAGCGCAACGGAATCCGATGTGAGGCGTCAAAATCGGGCAGGAGTATCGCGAATGACGCGGAATCTAACTACGGAAGAGGAGGTTCGAACGCAGTGATACGACGATGGCGATGGTATCTGGCACTGGCGGGGCTTTTACTGACTTGCATAGGCTACGCGCAGGGCGGAACGGGAGCGGTCGAAGACCCCTACCGCGATCGCCCTGGGCGGCATGTGCTGCCGAACGCGACCTACAAGCCGATCCCGCCCCAAAACTACAAGATTGCGCCGCCGCGCGCGCCCCAAGAGAGTAATGTGCGGTGGCGCAAGGACGGACTGTTCGACCCGCAGCGATTCCACCAACAGCTGCGGCAGCGGCAGCAGCGCACTCGCGCCCCACGCTGGGATCGCGACATCACCAACGCCGCGCCCGACGAAATGCACCCCGTCTATAACCCCGGCGCGACGAAGATGTATTTCTCCAGCAATGCGGGCGGCGTGGGACCCGATGGGCGACTCATCAACCCCACCCCACGCTACCGTATCTGGCGCGGCGATTTGGACGATGGATCGCAACTGTACCTGAGCAACTTAACAAACCTTACGCCTATCACGGGCGACACGCCCGATGAGCAGTTCGGAAGCCAGATCCAGCCCGCCATCAACGAGCCTGCCAATATCATTGTCTACGCCAATCGCAGCGCGGCAGGGAGCTACAACATCATCGTGCGCAACCTCACTACACGACAGCGCGTCGTGCTAACCTCCGACAACAACGGTATCACGCAGAACCTCCGACCGACCCTTAGCCCAGGCGGCAACTTGGTGATTTTCTCCTCGAACCGCCTGCTGGCAGGCGAGACGGAAGCCGACCGTCGCTACCGACTCTATGTGGCGCGCACCGACGGACGCCCCTTCGACGACGGCACCTTCTTCCGACGAATCACCTTCCCCGCTCCAGGCGAGAACGATGTGGAGCCTGCGTGGTCGCCTGACGGCAACCGCGTGGCATTCGCACGAATCGCTTCCGATGGCTCCAGCTACATCTATGTGCTGGACTTCAACACGCTGACCGTCGTGCAGTGGACGACCTTCGTCGATGGCAACGGCAACCGCCCGCGCGATCGGCAGCCCACTTGGGAGATTCTCGACGACACTTCTTATCTGGTCTTTGCCTCGACGCGCAAGTCAGGGCAGCCCCATCGGTTGGGACTCCCTTCCGACCGCGTCGATGTGACCAACAACATCTACGATATTTACTATATGCCTGCGGCGCAGCCAGAACCGCTTTCGGCGAGTACGACCCTTTCGCTCACCACTGACCCCAGCACGCCTGCCTTGGCGCGCCCAGATGTGCCAGGGGTCGCATTCTTCGTTCCCGCAGCAGGTGCGAAGTATCCCACATCGGCTATCGAAGCGCGCAACCGCGTCGCTTATCACTCCCCGCGCACGCAAGGCGCAGAGGCGCCCGGACCAGGCGTTCACGACCTATGGGAGACGCTGGTGTTCGATCGAACGCCGCCGCTGATGGAAATCCTGCCCATCGTCCGTCCGAAAGAGATGTTTCCTGGCGATACCGTCGAAATCAAGGTGCGCGTGCTTGACCTGCAAAGCGGTGTCGACTTCGTGCGCGTGCAGTTCAAGGACCCCGACAGCGCGGAACAAGACGCCGTAGGCGAGGAACACAAACTCTACCAGCTGTTCCAGTTCGATCCCTTCTTCCCCAACCGCATCTTGGTAGATACAGCGCAGGCGTATGTGCCGCTGTTCGTCGAGGTAGGACAGCAAGCGATTAACCCACGGACTTACGAATATAAAGACCCCTACAGCTTGGTACGGCTTGGCTTCAACGGGAGCTTAGATGATACCTTGCTCCTGGAGCCTGAACTGGACGACAACGGCAACCCGACCGATTGGTATGTGGCGCGCTGGCGCACGCCCGACATCCCCAGCGACTTCTATCTGGATGTGATTGTGCGCGACCGAGCCGGTAACGAGTTCATTTACGATAATATTTCTGGCTTCACAACGCAGCAATTTACGGGCGCACATAACATTTTGTTGGTGTCGGACTACATGGGCGGGCAGATTTTTGTGCAGAACCGCGTCGATGTGATTGGCAACTCCATTACGCGCCCGACTTGGCAGCCCGTCGAGAGCTACTGGACGGATAACCCCACAGGCAAGCCGCCGTTCGATGTCACGCAGCCACCCAGCGGAACAGGCTTGATTATCTTCGGTGATGGCGCCATCCCGCATCCGAGGATACTCGGTGCGACGATACGCGCAGACACGCTTGGCTCGAACACGACCTACGGGAATCTGTATAACATTTGGCGCGTGCAGTGCCGCAATCCGATTACGCCTGCGGTGCTGGCAGGCTACCAGCCGCGGATCGAGCGCGAGCCGACCGACCTCACGGGCGGCTTCCGCGATAAGCTCCACGCGCCACGCATGGTCATCTGGGCAAGCCCCTACGCGGGTAATGTATGGGCAGGCCCGGGACACATCTTAGACCCCGAGGTGCAGACACTTATTCGCAACTTCCTGCAGGGCAGTGGACGCATCCTGTTCAGCGGTCAGGACATCGCGTGGGCGCTCAGCTTGCGCGGTTCCGTCGCCAACCAGTTCATGAACGACATCCTGCGTGTGTCGTTCGACAGCGACACCGCCGATGATGTGTTCGCTATCCCCTATCGCGGCTTGCGCCACGAGTTGCGAGGTGTTGTCGGGGATCGGCAGCGGGGCGAGGATCCGAACCCAATTGCCGAAAACCCCGGAGGCATCCCGATATGGATTCGGTACGAAGGTACCACCATCGTGCCCGATAGACCGTTAGAGCTGCGTTTGTCTCATCCTGCGGCGTATCTTGTTTTTCCCACCTTCGATATATTCGATGTGATCCCGCCCATCGGCGCGGGAAGCACCACCCCGCTCTACACGGATGCGGCGTGGAATCAGGTGTGGATTGACACAGTGACAACGGCGTCAACGGCGCGTGTGCCCTATACCTACGCCGCGCCGCGCGTCGGCGGCGGTACACTACTCGGCAGATCCGACCAAGCAGGCTCGTATTATATCAACGACGCGAATCGCTCCAAGGTCGCCTTTTTAGCATTTGGGATTGAGGGCGTCAACTCCGGATACACGGCAGGCCCGCCAGGCTTGCTGTGGTGTCGCTCCTTGCGCAACAAACTTGTTCACAACGCCTTCGGCTGGATGACGCACAGTGTGTTGGAAGGCGTGGTGCGCCAGTACGACCCCGACACACGCACCTTCACGCCGCTGCCGCGAGCGCTCGTGCGGGTGATTGGCGTTGAGCCTCTAAGCCTTTTGGGGGTCAACGCAGGCTACGCGATTACCGACTCCAACGGCTTCTACCGAATCGTGGGACTGGAGGCTGGCACCTATGTCGTCGATGCCGAGCGTCCGGGCTTCAAGACGCAGCACCCTGAGACGGTCACGCTGGTAGCGACAACTACTACGATTAACTTGATTATGTTGGCAACGCCGCCAGGGCAGATTAGCGGGCGCGTGATTGACATCAATAACCAGCCCGTGCGCGGCGCATTAGTACGCGCCACGAACACCATAGATCCTGAACTGACGCGCGAAATCGTGACCGACCCCGACGGCACTTTCCTTATTCCGCGTGTGCCTGTCGGCACTTGGAATGTGACGGTCGCAGGGTTAGCGTTCGGCGGCTACTCACTGCCGCCTGTGCGCCCCACGCCCGACGGCGTCTACCGCAATGTGCAGGTGCGCTCGGGCGAGACGACGGCTGTCGGCGACTTCGTGCTGGAGCCTGAACCGGGCACGGTCACGGGCACGGTAACCGATGTGAACACAGGCAATCCGATTCCGAACGCGCGCGTCACTGCCGTCGCGGGCGCGACTACCCGCGCCGATGTGACCACCGATGCGAACGGCGTCTATACCTTCACGGTGCCTGCAGGCGAGTATGTGGTGACCGCCGTTGCGCCCGGCTACGCGCCCGAAAGCCAGACGCTCACTGTGCCTGCCAACACGACAACTACTCTCGACTTCCGCCTAGCGCTCCTGCCGCCTGGTTCGGCTTCGGGGCGCATCGTGCGGCGCTTCGGCGGCGCGCCTGAACCCGGCGTGAACGTGCGCCTGCGCTTCGGCACGGTCGTGGTGCAAACCGCTACGACCGACTCGAACGGCAACTACAGCTTCACGAATGTCCCGCCAGGCGAATACACCGTCATCCCCGAAAAGCCGGGCTTCACCTTCATCCCGAACCAGCGCACCATCACGGTGAACCCGAACCAGAACACGGTGGTCGGCGAGTTCAAGTCGGAGCCGTTGCGCACCTTCTTCAAGGGTCGCTACCTGGTCTCCGCGCCGTATGACTACCTACAAGATGTGCGTGATCTGCTGGCTGTGCCCGCGTCGGCGACCTTCCGCTTCTTCACCTGGAGTCCGAGCCAGTCGCGCTATGTGTTCTATCCGAACGCGCCTGCGAACCGCTTCCAACTGGGACGCGGCTACTTCCTCGAGACTTCGGAAGACCTACCGCTCACCATAGAGGGCACGCCTGCCGACACCAGCCAGCCGTTCCAGATTCCGCTGCAGCAAGGCTGGAACCTCATCGGCAACCCGTTCACCTTCGAGGTGGACTGGGGTCAGGTGCAGGTGATTGACCCCGACACGAATACGCCAGTCTCCCTGCCGATAGCGGTGGGCAAGGGCATCGTAGCGAACGCGCTGTGGGGCTACTCGTTCGGCAGCTACACAGCAACGACCCGCATGAGGATCTGGGAAGGCTACTGGGTGTACGCCTACCGCGCGACAACGCTGGTTATCCCACCGACGGCGGCGGCGACCAGCGGCGCGTCCAGCCGAAGTGTGAATACGAGCGCAACAGGCTGGCGACTGACGCTGGAAGTGCAGTCGGGCGAGCTGAAAGACCGCGCCTACATCGGCGTGTCGCGCAGCGCGACCGCAGGCTATGACCGCGAGCATGACCTGCTCAAGCCGCCGCCTGTCGGCGCAGACTATGTGCAGATTAGCCTGCCGCGCTTGAACTGGGGCGCACACAGCGGCGTCTACGGCGTGGACATCCAACCCGCCACGCGCAGTGCAAGCTGGGAGTTCGTCGTAGAGAGCAGTCAGCCCAACCGCGAGGTGACCCTGCGCTGGCCCGATGCGCAGCAGCTCCCGCGCGCGGCGAACCTCGTACTGGTGAACCTTGAGACGGGCGAGCGACGCTACCTGCGCACCACAGGCGCGTACACCTTCCGCACGAACGCCAACGGCGTGAGCCGATTCCGCCTCGAAATGGCGTCCAGCGGCGGACTGCTACGCATCCAGCAGGTGCAGGTGCAGTCGGGGCGCGGCTCGCACCATACGGTTGCCTTCCAATTGACAGGAGATGCGACCGTGCAAGTGAATATTCTGGCGGGCGGCAAAGTGGTGCGCCAGTTGCTGAACCAAGCGACGCGCAGCGGCGTGCAGCAAGCCACATGGGACGGGCGCGACCAGAGCGGCGTCGCACTGCCGCCCGGAACCTATACCGTAGAGATTCGAGCCGTGAGCGACGACGGGCAGGTTGCCCGCGCAACCGCACCGTTGGTGCTTACGCGCTGAGAACAGACGATGAAGGAGGAGCAATCAGGGTGAAAACACGGATGAGACGAACTTGGACGACGCGCGCAGCATTTCTCGGCGTGCTGAGCATGCTCGCAGTGGGACTGCTCTACCCGCTGGGCGCGGCGCGCGCCTATGCCCAACTGGTGCAACTGCCGCGCGTGGCGGTGCTGGACTTCGAGAACAAGAGCGGCTACGGCGGCGCAAGCATCGCACGCGCCGCCACCGACGCCGTGGCCGGCGAATACCAAAAATCACGCAAGTATGAAGTGTTGGCGCGCGGCGAGATCGAGCAACAGCTCAAAGACCTCGATCTCGCGCTGCCCCTCGACAGAACAGGATTCCTGCGCCTGGGGCGCGCCCTTCAAACCGAGTCCCTTATTACGGGCGAAGTGAACGCGGTGACCTTCGTGGGCAGCCCGAAACAGGCGCAAGTCGTCCTCACCGTGCGGGTGATTGACATCGCGTCAGGCGAACCCATCAACGGCGCAGTCGCAACGGGGCTCAGCAATCGCCGCCCCGGCTACACGGGCGACGATGACACGCTGGTGCAGGAAGCCATCCGCAACGCCGCGTTTGAAGCCGTGCGCATCATCAATAACTACACGATCCCCGAAGCCACCGTTCTGACCACGCGCGCGGGCAAAGAGGTGTTGCTGACCCGTGGCATTCGCGGCGGGTTGCAACCCGGAATGGAGATGATTGTCGTGCGGCGCGGCGAAGAAGTCGGACGCATCCGAGTCACCCAGGTCTCCGATAGCGACGCAGTGGCTGAAATCATCGACTTCGGACGCGGCATTCAGAGCGAAGACCGCGCCCGTGCCATCTTCCGTGTGCCGACCGTCGAGGTCAAGGCAGGGCGCATCGTCACCGAGCGACCCCGCCAGCGCGGCGAAGGCAACCAACTGCTCCGCGCGCTCGGTCCGATTCTCGTGATTGGGCTGATTGCCTTCGGCGTCGCGCGCGCCTCGTCTGGAGGCAATACCCCCGTTCAAACAGTGGTCGCAGAGGCGGGCGCAGATGGCAACTTCGAACCATTTGTGCGCATCTCGTGGAAAACCACCCTCTTCGCCAAGAGCGTGCCCGATACCCTCATGTGGCAAATTTATCGGAATGACTTCATCGGCACAGATGATGGCGGCAATCTCATTCCTGTAGGCGTCACTCCGGGCAATCAGAACTTCTTCATAGACACCACCGTGCCACGAACCTTTAACTATTACAGCTTGCCGCGTGATGGCAGCGAGGAGCTTGAACCGAACGCGGAGATTGACCCTGCCCCAGGCGTCGCGCCAGGACGGTCGTACCTCTATCAAGTCGCGCTGGTCTATCGGGAACGCATCGAGGCGGAGGGCGAAGTCATCTTTCGCGCGAAACTCTCTGACCGTGTACGCTCGGGGCAAGCGACGGTACTGCTGCCAGTGCAGCTACTGACTCCCCTGCAGCGCAGCGAGGATGTCGATCCGAAAGATGTGCGTTTCAGCTGGCTCGCGGCGGAAGGGGCGAACGCCTACCGCGTGGAGGTCTCGACCGATCCGACCTTCCGCGATCGGAACCGCACCTTCGTCACGAACGAGATTCCCTCGACAGCCGTCGGGGGGTCGCCCGTCTCCACTGAGCGCATCAACTTGGAGACGGCGCTGTTGAACCGACTGGGGCTGACAGGGCAGCGCGTCACGCTCTATTGGCGCGTGGGCGCGCGCAACCTCTACGATGAGCCAGGTCCAATCCCAGGACCTGGCGGCTTACGCTATGTGTGGAGCCGACCGTTTGAGTTCACCACGCAAGAGCTACCGCCCAGCCCGAGTCTGTAAGCGTTCGTCGGGGCGTGGGCTAAACGAAACCCACGCCCCGCTCCGTCGTCTTTATACACAGGCAATTATCGGGAGGAATAATCGATGAGATGGATGTGGCTATGGCTGGTTGGAGGAATGATGGCGGCGCAGGGCGCATCCGCGCAAGCGCCGCAGCTTATGCCGAACGATGTCGTGCCCGGCGAAATGATTGTGCGACTCAAACCCGGACGCACGATTGAAACCGCACGCGCGCTCGCTGGCTCAGTAAACGCAGATATCCGCCCGATACGCGTGCAGGACACCTATGTCCTACGCTTGCGCGAGCAAGGATCAACGCCTGTCATGCTGCTCCAGAAGGTGCAAGACGCAGTCAAGAGCCTCGAAAAACACGCCGATGTGCTTTATATCGAACCGCATTACATCCTGCGGTACCACGAAATCCCCAACGACCCGCTCTTCCCTGAGCAGTGGGCGCTGACAATGATGCGCATGCCCGCAGCGTGGGATATCGAGAAAGGACAAGAAGGCATCAGAATCGCTTTTATCGATGATAATTTCCAGCGGTCGCATCCTGACCTGGCAGGTATATTCGACGAAGATCTCTCGCGCAATTTCGCCGCCGACACGCCCGACGGCAACATTGACCCTGAGGGCACAGGCTTTTCGCACGGAACCTCTACCGTCGGCGTCGCTGCGGCGGTCACTAATAACGGCATCGGAATCGCAGGGCTTATCTGGGAGAATGTGAAAATTGTCGGTCTCAAGGTCGCCCGACGCCCCTCAGAATTCCCCTATTTAGAGAATGTTTTGGAAGCTTACCAGTATGTGATTGATAACGCGGCGCGGATTCATGTTCTTAACATGAGCTATGGCGGGTACTTTTTCTCCCAGCAAGAAAATTCGCTGATTCAGGAGATCTACCGACGGGGCGTCGTGCCTGTCGCCTCAGCAGGGAATGATAATGTCAATATCCCGAGCTACCCAGCAAACTATGATAATGTGGTGAATGTCTCTGCCGTAGGGCGCACCGGCGCAAAGGCTTCCCGCTCGAACTATGGCAATATCGATCTGGCGGCGCCTGGCGGCGACCAAGAGAGCAGCTACTTCGACGGTGTGATTACAACAACCTCGACCGCTCGTCAATACGAGTATGTGCAGGGAACCTCATATGCAAGTCCGTATGTGGCGGCGGCAGTCGCTTTATTGCTTTCCGCAGGCGCTCGGCGCCACGACTCCAACACAATAGAACCTGAAGCGGTCGTTGCGCTTAAGGAAACAGCTGACCCTCGCGGACGCTCTGTGCCCGATCCCGAGCTGGGGTTCGGCATCAT
>Ga0209809_1002552_pt1 | contig 12655 bp, 13 predicted proteins | sample YNPMSTMetaG_FD_186172 | JGI IMG/M metagenome (GOLD analysis project Ga0209809, IMG submission 186172) | Anoxygenic and chlorotrophic microbial mat microbial communities from Yellowstone National Park, USA - YNP MS-T MetaG (SPAdes) (version 2) ... | reverse complement strand
AAATTAAAGGAAGATTGGATCAAATTGCTGAAAGCCTTTCTGGTGGAGAAAAACAGAAAGTTTGTCTAGCGCGCTGTTTAGTTTATAAACCAGAACTTATTTTAGCTGATGAGCCAACTGGTAATCTAGATCCTATTGCTACTTATGAAATAATAGAAATTTTAAAAGATATAAATAAGGCAGGCATAAGTATTATATTAGCAACTCATAATAAAGAAGTTGTTGATTCTTTAAAAAAAAGAGTTTTAATTTTAGAAAGCGGTAGATTAATTAAAGATGAGAATCCAGGTAAATATAGTTTATTATAATGATCAATAAATTTTTAAAAATTATAAAGCATGGATATGATTTATTTGAAAGAGAAAAAATAGTCTCTACTATTAATGTAGGAACTACCATTCTCGTATCTTTGTTTATTTGGTCAGGAATTTTGGGTTTTTATTTTTTAAATCAACTTATAATTTATTTCCAAGAAAGATTAGATTTTTCTATCTATTTCAAAAATAATGTTGAAAGAGAAAACATCGTCCAACTTAAAAAAATATTAGAAAATTTTCCGGGTGTTTCCGGTGTTGAATTTATTCCTCAAGAGGTTGCTTTTAAAAAATTTAAAGAAGAATCCAAATCAAATCCTGTCATTGCAAAAGCTTTAAATGAAATTCGAACTAATCCTCTGGTTGATTATTTAATTATAAAAGCTAATGATTCAGAGACTTATCTTAAAATAGCTGATTATATAGAAAAATCTCCTTATAAAGCATTTATTGAATATATAACTTATTCAGAAAATCAGAATATAATAAAAAGAATAATTTCTTTATCTAATCAAGTAAGAATTATAATTTTAGGAATTCTTGCAATAATATTAATTTTTTCTTGCTTAATAATTTTTAACACAGTGCTTGTTTCAATTTATACTCAAAAAGAATATGTTGAAGTCTTAAGGTTAATTGGGGCAGGGAATTGGTTTATTAGAGGGCCTTTCTTGATTAATATTTTAATATTTTCATTTATAGGTTATTTAATAGCCTTAAGTTTTTTAATTTTGTTTTTAATGAAAACGGAAAATTTTTGGTCAATTATTATACCAAATTTTCAACCATCAAAATATTTAATGGATAATTTTTTATTTTTAAATAGTGGAATTTTAGGTATAATTTTATTTATAAACATATTTTCAACTTTTATTGCTTTGCAAAAATATCTTAGGATATAATTAGCTTAATAATTTAAGCTCATCGGCTTGAATTAAAACAAAATATAACCATAAAATATAAACAATGATAGAAAAAACGCTTGTTTTAATAAAACCAGATGGAGTAGAAAGAAAATTGATAGGAGAAATAATCTCAAGATTTGAAAGGGCTAATTTAAGAATTATAGGCTTAGGGATATTAAAACCTAATAAACAGTTAATGGAGAAACACTATCCTAAAGATAAAAAATGGATAGAAAATTTGGGTTATAATCTTATTAAAACAAGTGAAGAATCAAAAATAAAAATAGATTTAAAAAAAGATTATAAGGTTAATAATGTTTATGAACTTGGCTTAAAAATAAGAGAGTGGTTAATTAATTTTATGTGTTCTGGAGCGGTAGTTAAAATAGCTATTGAAGGGCCGCAAGCTATTCAAGTTGTTAGAAAGATTATAGGGAAAACCATTCCATTGCTTGCTGAACCAGGAACTATTAGAGGAGATTTTTCTGTAGATTCTCCTATTTTAGCTAATTTAGAGAAAAGACCTGTTAAAAATTTGGTTCATGCTTCTGGAAATCAACAAGAAGCTGATAAGGAGTTAAAATTATGGTTTAAAAGGTCAGAATTAATTAATTAGAATTTGATAAATAGTATAAAAATGGTGGTTCCTACAAAAAAACTTTCAAGGTCAAGATATAAGAAAAGAAGATATCAGAAAGAAAAAGTAAAAAAAATACAACTTCAAAGATGTAAAAATTGTGGGCAAATGACTTTATCCCATAGAGTTTGTCCTGAATGTGGATTTTATAAAGGAAGATTTGTTATAAATTTTAAAAAGGAAAAGAAAAAATCTAAATGAGTACTCGGCATCTTTGTAGAATAATAGTTCTTCAATCACTTTATCAATGGAGTTTTTGGGAATATCCTCAAGATAAGTGGAAGAAATTTTTAGAAGACAATTTAGAAGAATTTGGATCTGATATAGATGAACCTGAATTTGCTAGAAAACTTATGTCGGGAGTTGTTGAAAATTTAGATTTTATAGATTCGGTTATCAAAAGAGATACAAAGCATTGGCCTTATGAACAGATATCCTTGCTTGAAAGAAATATTTTAAGGTTAGCGGTATATGAAATTTATTTTCAAAATCATGATGAAGTTCCTTTAAAGGTTATTATTAACGAAGCAGTTATATTAGCTAAAAGTTTTCTTGGTAGTTCGGCTGCAAAATTTATAAACGGTGTTTTAGGGACTGTCTATGAAGAATACATTAAAGAATATAATCAACAAAAAAGAGATTGAAAAAATATTAAAGGTAAAGATAAAACATAAAAACATATGGCTTCAAGCTTTAATCCATAAATCTTGGACATTTTTTCATAAAGAATATAGAAACTTTCATAACGAAAGATTAGAATTTTTAGGTGATTCAGTTTTACAGACAATAACTTCATTCTATCTTTTCAAAAATTTTCCTTATTTAGGAGAAGGAGAGATGAGTTTAATTAGAGCTTCACTTGTTAATCGAGATAGATTGGGTCAAATTGCTAAAAAATTAAATCTAGAGAAGATATTACTTTTTGCAAAAAATTTTGATGAAAAAGGCCTTAAAACTGTTTTAGGTAACAGTTTTGAGGCTATAATCGGAGCGATTTTTTTAGATTCGGGATTTGAAGAAGCAAGAGAATTTGTAGAAAGAGAAGTTTTAAAAGAAACAAAAGAAATTATAAATTTTAAAAATTATAAAGATCCAAAGACAATTCTTCAGGAGATTTTTCAAAAAAAATACGGAGAGCTACCTGATTATCGAATTTTAGATATTTCTGGCAAAGAACATAATAGAAAATTTAAGGTTGGCATTTATTTTCATAATAAAAAAATAAGCGAAGGGGAGGGAAGTTCTAAAAAAGAAGCTGAATTTAAAGCAGCTTTGAAAATTGTAAAAATTAAACAAAAACCAAAATAATCTTTTTTAATCTTTTATATAAAACTTTTTTTTAATTTTTTCTTCGGCTTCTTTTTCTAATTCTTCAATCTTTTTTTCTCCTTCTAAAGCTAAATTTTCTAATTCTTCATCCTTTAACTTGATTAATTCTTTTGCTCTTTGAATTAGATATTCTTTTGTATTTTTTGATGGATTATCAATTATTTCTTCTAGTAAAATTTTAAGTATCCATCCTATTTTCGGTCCTTGGGGAATTCCTAGGTTTATAAGATCGTTTCCATTGATCTTTATATTTTTTGGTGTTATAGGTTCAATTTGGACTTTTTCAATTAAGTATTTAAGATATCTTAATCTATAAGGTTCGGCTTTAAAAACTCCAGAGCCTATTCTATCTGCGTATCTAAGTTTAAATAAATCTTCCAAATTTTCTTTACCAACTCTTCTTACAAACCTTCTCACGGCTGCAGGGGTTACTTTTTCGATTTCTAGATAAAACATATGTTGTTTTATCAGATGGACAACTTTTTTAATAATTTCATTTGAGTATCTTAACCTTTCTAGGAGCCTTTTAGCAATTTTTGCTCCTACAATTTCATGGTTATAAAATGTTGAATTAGGGCCTTCGCCTTTTTTTGTCAAAGGTTTACCAATGTCATGAAGTAAAACCGCTAATCTCAAAAATAGAGGATAATCTTTAGAAACTGCATACTCTAGTGATTTAAGAGAATGAACATAAACATCATATTTGTGGTGTTTGTTTTGGGTTACTTTATAACAATTGTCAAGCTCCGGTAAAATTTCTTTTAAAAGATTAGTTTTCCTTAAAAGCTCAATCCCTAAAACTGCTTTTTTGCTCATTAATATTCTATTAAATTCATCTCTAATTCTTTCGTAAGAAATATATTGGATTAGATAAGAATTTTTTTTAATTGCTTTTAAAGTATTATTTTCTATGATAAAATCAAGTTCGCAGGCAAAACGAATAGCTCTTAACATTCTTAATGCATCTTCTCTGAAGCGCTCCTCTGGGTTACCAACAGTTTTAATTATTTTAGTTTTTAAATCATCTAAGCCACCAAATAAATCTATTATTTTGCCTTTTATATCCATTGCTAGGGCATTTATAGTAAAATCTCTTCTTTTTAAATCAGTCTCTAGATTATAGGTAAATTCTACTTCCTGTGGTCTTCTAAAGTCTAAATATTTTCCTTCTTTTCTAAAAGTGGTTACTTCTATGATTTTTAAGGTCTCATCTTTTGAATTAGTTTTAATTGCTACTGTACCAAATCGATTTTCATAAAAAGAAAGAGAAGGGAAAAGGTTTATAATTTCTTCTGGCCTAGCATTTGTGGCAATATCCCAATCTTTTGGTTTTCTTTTTAAAATTAAATCTCTGACGCAACCTCCAACTAAAAAAGCTTGAAATCTATTTTCAAGTAAAGTGTTAAGAATTTTTTTTACTTCTTCTGGTAAAAGCATAGATTTAGTTTGAGCGGTGGACGGGATTTGAACCCGCGACCTTCTCCTTGGGAAGGAGACGTTCTGCCAACTGAACTACCACCGCTTTAAAGTATATAATTTTATGACACAATTTAAATTTAAAATCAAATTTTATTATATCAAAATTTATAAAAATATTAAAATTTAAAAAAATTTAATTTCTAAAACTTAAAATCATGATTTTTTTTATTTAAGATTTATGATATATAATTATTTAATTATTTATAAAAAAATATTTAAAAAATAGGGAAAAATAAAATTATTAAGTTCGCAAAATAATTCTTTTGCGAACTTATAAATAAATTATGGAAAAATTAGATATTTTGGATATCAAAAAGGCTTATCTTGTAGGCATAAAAGGAGTTGGAATGACAGCTTTAGCAAGAATTTTAAAGGGTTTAAATATTAAAGTAGTTGGATCTGATACAAAGGATAAATTTTTTACTGATGAAGTTTTAAAAAAACAAAAAATAAAATTTTATGAGGGGTTTAGCCATTCTAACTTAAAAAAGGAACTTCCAGTTGATATAGTTATTAGCTCAGTGGCTTATTTATCTCAAAATTCTCCTTATAATCCAGAAATTGAATTTGCTAGAAAAATTTCCCTTCCTTTAATGACTTATCCAGAAGCCTTAGGAAATATTTTTAATCAGTCTTTTGGTATTGCAATTTGCGGTTCTCATGGAAAAAGTTCAACAACTGCTGTTTTAGGCAAAATTTTTAAAGAAGCAAATTTGGATCCAACTGTTTTAGTGGGTTCAGAAATTATAGAATGGAAAAGTAATTCTTTAATATCCAAATCTTTTAAGAAAAAATTACTTTTTTTAAAAGAAAACGAAGATAAGCTTAATAATTTAAATTGGATTAAAAAAAATTTGATTAATTTACCAATTTTTATAATTGAAGCTGATGAATATAAAGAGGCTTTTTTAAATTATTACCCCCGAATAATTATTTTAACTAATATAGATTATGATCATCCCGACTATTTTAAAACAGAAAAAGAATATAAGCAGTCTTTTAAAAAATTTTTTAAACAATTAAAAGAGCCTAAAATTCTAATAACTAAAAAAAATAGAATATTAAACCTTAAACCTTTTCCCTTCCCTTTTAAAGGTAAACATTGGCAAGAGAATTTATCTTTAGTTTATAGTTTAATAAAAATTTTGGGAATAAAAGAAAAACATTTTCTAAAATCTATAAGCACCTATAAGGGTATAAAAAGAAGATTTGAAATTATAAAACAAAAAAATGAAATTGTTTTAATAGATGATTATGCTCATCATCCAACCGAAGTTTTTGCTTATTATAAAAGCTTAAAAAATCACTTTTCAGATTATAAGATTTTTTTTATCTTTCAGCCTCATACTTTTACAAGAACCCATTTTCTTTTTAACGAATTTTTAAAAACCTTTAAAAAAATAAAAAATGATAAAAAAATTACTTTCATTATTTTTAAGACTTTTCCATCTGCAAGAGAAAAAGAAACAATACTTAAAATAAAAAATTTAAAAACTGATAAGCTTTTAGCAAAAAAGTTAAATACTTATTTTTTTGAAAAAGAAAAAGATCTTATAGATTTTTTAAATAAAAATCTTTTACCTAAAACCGTAATTACTACTGTTGGAGCTGGTGATGTTTATAAAATTTTAGAAAATATCAATTTCTAATTTTTTATAAAAAAAGTTTTTTATAAAAAGTTATAATAAAAATTATTTTTCTAAGGCTTTAATTTTAATTATAAAATCTAATTTTTCATTTAAATCGCTAATATTTATTTTTTGACTGGATCTCTCTAAAGCATTATTTTCATTTTCATTCGAAAAATAAATATTAACTCCGTCTTTTATTGTTTTAACTAAATAAAACAGGGTTATTAAACTAATAAGAATTATAAGAAAAAAATAAATAATTGAGATAAGAAATTTTATTTTTTTCATTTTTTTTAAAAAACTTGCCGAAAATTTAATTCAACATTGTATATATTATTATTTTTTTCAATTTTTAACGAAGATAAAAAGTTAAGCATAAAATTAGATATTAAAAAATTGGATAATTTATTAAAATCTTCTTTTTTTAATTCCAAAGTAATTTTTAATTCTTGACCTGAATCCTCAGAAGTTTTTATTTGCCAATTATTTTTTGAAAATTCTTCCAATATTAATCTTTTAGCTTCTTCAAAACTAATACTAAGCTTAGTATTTATTTGAGAAATAAAATATGATGGTTCTTGATTTGTTTTTTCTTTAATTAAATTATTTATGGTTTTTAATTCTGTTTGTTGAATTATATTTTGCTGATTAAATTTTTGTTTTTGCTTGTATGAAATTAAATTATTAATTTTTGAGATGATATTGTTGCTGTAAAGTTTTAAAGAAAAAATATAGCCTCCAATTACGCAAATGAGAAGCAAAACAAAAAGCAGTGATTTCAAATATATTTTCTTAAAATAATTTGATATCATTTTTTATGTCAGTGATTTTTTTATTAATTTTATTTTAACCCAAAATTTTTAAAAAGTTAAATTTTTTGTTAAAATTAAAAATGTTATAAATTTAAAAATGCTTATTTTAAGTTATGATTTAAGAGGATTATTTAAGAAAGAATTAACGCCTGAGATAATTTATAGTGCAGTTTTTAATTTTATAAAAAAAAATAAAATTAAAAATTTTTTAACAGGTACTGATTTTAATAAAAATAATTTGATAATAGCGGATTTTTTATATAAAAATTTTGCTTCTAAGTTTATAGGAATATTGCCAACACCATTATTTTATTATGAAGTTATAAGACAAAAAAAAGGAGGAATTATGATAACTGCTTCTCACTTAGATATTAAATATTCCGGATTAAAGTTCATTTTAAGAGATGGAAATTGTTGGAAACCTACTGTACAAGATATAAAAGTTAATAAATTGGTCAAAAACATTTCTTTTTCTAATAATGATTTTCTTTCAAAATCTAGTTTAAATTTTATTGATAAAAAAATTTATAATAATTATTTTGAAAAATTAAAAATTTTAGTAAAACCGACAGAAAAAATTTATGTTAATTTTGATCTAAGGAATTTATTTTTAAAAACTTCCCTGCCCTATTTTGAAAAATTGAAGATATTTCATGATCCTTCTGCAGCTATTAAAGTTGAAAGTGATTTTGATAATGATAGGATTTTTATTTATTATAAAAAAACTAAATTAGAAAATGATTTAATTTTTTATTTATTGTCTTTATCTCCTAGATATCATACCCTAGCAGTCCCTATTTATTTTAGTCAAAAATTAGTCAAAGACCTCATAAAGAAAGGCAAAAAAATATTTTTTATTAAAACTGGACACTACAATTTTAAAAAATCTTATAAAAAATTAGGTATTGATTTTGGATTTGAACCAAGTGGTCATTTTTATTTATTTAAAGATTTAAAAACTGAATCAGTTTATTTGCCACTTTATATGTTTTTAAAAAGATATCATAAAAATCTTGATGAAATTTTAGCCTTGAATAAAGATCTTGGCTTAATTAGATTAGATTATTTACCCAAGGGCAGTCAAAAAAAATTAAACTTAGATCATATAGTCCAAAAATTAAAATCAGTTTTTAATTTAAAAATTAAAAAATTTGATGGTTTTTTGCTTAAAGGAGAAGAATTTTATCTACATTTACGAGAAAGCAAAACAGAAAATAAAATAAGAATTTCTTATGAAGGAAATAAGAATGTCTTAAAAGAAATAAAAAAAATTGTCTTTAAAAATAATTAAAAATTTTAAAATATATAATGCCCCATCAAGAATTAATTAATAAAATTTTTCGTCTTTATCCTTATTTACTTTTGGCTTTGTTAATCGTTTTTATTTTTAGTCACACAATTTATTCAATTTTTTCTCCTATTTTTATTGGGGAAAATAAAGTTATAACGATTTATCCAGGATCTAAAATTTCAAGTATTGGGCAATCTCTAGAAAAAGAATCAATTATCCGTTCTTCTTTTTACTTTAAGTTATTAGTAGGTTTAAGAAAATCGACTATTAAAGCTGGAATTTATGAATTTAATGGTTTTTATAATCTATTAGATATAGTTAAAATTTTAGAAAAAGGAGGTAGAGGGGTAAAAATAACTATTACTGAAGGAATGACGCTAAAAGAAATAGAGAAAATGCTTAAAGAAAAAGGTTTTGATGTAAATTTTTCAAAATTTAAAATAGGAGATTTTTCTAATCTTGATTTAAAAAATTATTTTAAAGAAAATATAGGTTTGGAAGGGTTTTTAGCTCCTGATACATATGAGTTTTTTCCAAACGATAATGAAAGAACTATTCTTGAAAAAATTCTAAAAAACTTTTCTAATAAATATATGCCTGAACTTCTTAAAGGAGTGGATTTAAGTTTATACGAGAGATTAATTTTGGCATCAATTGTTGAAAAGGAGGCAAAAGTAAAAGATGATTTTCCGGTAATTGCTGGAATTTTAATTAAAAGATTAAAAATGAATCATAAATTAGAAGCTGACGCTACTTTAATTTATGAAAAATGCGGTTTTATTTTTTGCAATACTCAATTAACAAAAAAAGATCTTTTAAATAATTCAGATTATAATACTTATAAAATAAATAAGTTACCTCCGACGCCTATAAGTAATCCAGGTATATTAGCTATAAATTCTGTTAATAATCCCATAAATACTGATTATTTATTTTATTTAACTGACAAAGATGGTAAAGCTGTTTTTTCAAAAGATTTAAAAGAACATACGAAAAATATAAAAAAATTTATCAAAGATGATAGATAAAAATAATGATTTTATTTTCTTTTTCTAGAAAAAATCTTATTTTTAGGTAATCTAAGTTTATTCATGTAAATTTTATAAGATATAAAAATTTATTAAAAGGTAACAAAATGTTTTAAAATAAATATAATATGCAACTTATTAAGGAGAAAACAAAAATAAGCGAAGGAGAAAAGAAATTTTTAGAAAGACTTTCAAAAGAACATCTAAAGGTTCCTGAAAACAAAAAAGAAGCTCAAGAACATGTTAAATCAACAATCTCTAAGATAAGAGAAGAAATTGAAAATTTACCGGAAATCAAAAAAGAAAAAAGTTTTCATCCAGAGATAGAAATTTCGGATTCCTTAACTATTTTAACAGAAGCTTTTAATTTGGCCTTAAAAGAAGGAGTAGAAGAGGCTATTAAAGAGATTTATAAGAAAAATCCATGGGCAGTAGATGCTTTTCATGATTTATTAGTTGGTCATTTTTCAGAATTATGGTTTAAAAACAAAAAACCTATTAAAATTATGGATTTTTATCAGATTTTAATAATTTTTATATCTTTAATTTCTTTTGGTTTAATGTTATTTATTCTTTTAAGACTTATTTTTAATAAATAAAAATGTTTATGTCAATTCAAATTTTAATTGTGGTAATTTTTATTTTGGGTTTATTGATTATTTTTCTAACATTTTTATTTATTAAAAGATTAAAAGATAAAATAAATATAAGACTTTCGCTTGATTACTCTCTTTTATTAGTCGAATTTCCTAAAAGTATAGTTTTACCAAGCCCTTCTTCCAGTGATCCAAAAATCAAAATTATAGAAGAATTAACAACTTTTGAAAATTTTTTATCTTCTCTTCATAAGTTTAAAAATCCTATTGTTTTTGAAATAGCAACCCCTCATTTTGGTGAAGAAATATTTTTTTATATTGCAGTTTCTAAAAAAGAAATTGATATCTTAAGAAAAATAATTAGAGGATTTTGGAGTGGTTCTGAAATATCAGTTGTTAAAGAAGATTATAATATATTTAATCCCAAAGGCGTATCAATGGCTTCTTTTGTTAAACTTAAAAATCACGGATATCTACCAATAAAATCTTACAAGAATATTTCTTTATCCAACGTAGATATATTAGATTCTTTTTTATCACCTTTTACAAAATTGAAAAAAGAAGGAGAAGGTTTATCCTATCAATTGATTATTTCTCCGCTTCCCTCAAATGAAAATAAAAAAATTTTTTCAATCATTAAAAAACTAAGAGAAGGTAAAAAATTATCCGAAGTTTTAGAAAATAATATTTTTAACGAAATTTTAAATTTTTTATCAGAAGCCTTTGTTCCAACTTCTAAAGAAAAAGAAAAGGAAAAAGAAGAAGAAAAAACAAAGCCTAAACCCATTGAAGAAGTTGCTATCAAAAGTTTAGAGGAAAAAGCTTCAAAACCTTTATTTAAGGCAAATATTAGATTAGTTGTTTCTACAAATGATCATGAGTCTTCTTCAAATATTCTTTCTTCTTTGGAATCAGCCTTTCATCAATTTAATAATCCTGGTTTTAACGAATTTATAATCGAACGAGCAAAAAAGACAATTTTGAAAAAAATAATTTATCAATATTCTTTTCGAATTTTTGATAATAAAAAATCTTCCATTTTAAATACAGAAGAAATTACCTCTATTTTTCATTTCCCTATCTCTTATACAAAAAATCCCATAATTCATTGGCTACTTTCTAAGTCTGCTCCTCCGCCTTCTAATTTGCCAGAAGACGGTGTGATTTTAGGAGAAAATATTTATCAAGGTGATAAAAAAATAGTTAGAATAAAAAGAAATGACAGAAGAAGACATATATATGTTATAGGTCAAACAGGAACCGGTAAAACTACTTTACTTAAAAATATTATTCAACAAGATATAGAAAACGGAGATGGGGTATGCTTTATTGATCCTCATGGAGATGTTGCTCAAGAAATTCTTGGCCTTATTCCTGAAAATAGAATTGAAGATGTTATTTATTTTAATCCTGGAGACACACGAAGACCAATTGGTTTAAACATTTTAGAGTATTCCCCCGATAGACCGGAAGATAAAACTTTTATAATCAATACATTAATTGAAATTATAGATAAACTATATAATCTTCAATTAACAGGTGGCCCCATGTTTGAACAATATTTAAGAAATGCTCTTCTTTTGATAATGGATGATCCTTCTTGGGGAAATACCTTAATAGATGTTTCAAGAGTATTTACTAATAAATATTTTAGGGATGAGTTGCTTGATAAGTGTAAAAATCCTTTAGTAGTTGAATTTTGGAGAGGACAAGCTCTAAGAATTGAAGAGGGAGAGTTTTCTCTTGAGAGTATGACAGTTTGGATAACCTCTAAACTTAATCCTTTTATCACAAATGATTTTGTAAGACCAATTGTAGCTCAATCAAAATCCTCTTTAAACTTTAGAGAAATAATTGATAACCAAAAAATTTTAATAGTTAATTTATCAAAAGGTAAATTAGGAGAAACAAGCGCTTATCTTTTAGGAATGATAATAGTATCTAAGATTTTGCTCGCTGCTTTTTCTAGAGTTGATACCCCTGAAGAGTTAAGAAAAGATTTCTATCTTTTCTTAGACGAATTTCAAAACTTTGCTTTTAAAGGAATAGCTAGTATTTTATCTGAGGCTAGAAAATATAGGCTCTCGATGGTTTTAGCTCATCAATTTATAAAACAACTTATCGAAGAAATCTCGGCTGCTGTTTTTGGGAACGTTGGTACAAGTATTATTTTTAGAGTAGGAGCCGAAGACGCTGATTTTTTAGAAAAATTAGTTTCCCCTATATTCAGTAAATACGATTTGGTTAATATCCCAAATTATAATGCTTATTTAAAACTATTAATCGATGGATATGTCTCAGATGCTTTTAATATAAAAACAATTTCTCCATCTGCTATAAATCAAAAAATAGCCCAAAAAGTCGAAGAAATATCTATGTTAAAATATGGGAGACCAAAGGAAGAAATTGAAGAGGAAATTAATCTGAGATTTAAAAATTCAGATTTTCTATTTTAGATTTTATTTTAGATATTTTATAATTTTAAACATAAAAAAAATAAAATATAATATATAAGATGGAAAAAATTTATTTTATATTAATCTTTCTTATTTCTATTTTAAATTTAATTTTTTTTATAGTGGTGTTTTTTATTTTAAAAAACAATCAGCTTAGAATAAATAATCAAATTAATT
>Ga0209809_1002545_pt1 | contig 12694 bp, 14 predicted proteins | sample YNPMSTMetaG_FD_186172 | JGI IMG/M metagenome (GOLD analysis project Ga0209809, IMG submission 186172) | Anoxygenic and chlorotrophic microbial mat microbial communities from Yellowstone National Park, USA - YNP MS-T MetaG (SPAdes) (version 2) ... | reverse complement strand
AGCTGTGGTGAAATATGACTCGATTAAAGAAATATTCTGATCATTGACTCCCAGTAGAGTCATCATATCAACATTGCCCAGTTTTAATTTTTTCTCAATCGCTGTCACTTTCTCTCTGCCCTCCATATTTTTAAATACAAAAATACCCCATAGATACTAGATGGGGTTTTATCTTTGTCGTTAAAAGTTTCTATAAAGTTTATCATTTGCTTTTGACTTAGCTCCTTTCAATTTGTTTTTGATAGTTTCTGATACAATTTTCAATTAAATATAAAATTTAGTTGAGAATTTTGTCTAAAACCTGATGCAAATTAAATAAACTTGATATTATTTCCGATTGAGCTCTGTTGATAATTTTCAATTTTATTTGTTAGAAAGATTAACCTCATCTGTAATTAATGTATCAATTTTTTTTAGTAGCTCAATCTCTTCTTCACATTTTTTGAGTTCAATTATTAGTGAATCGATAAGTAATGAATCTAATAATACTTTTTTCAAATAACTTTTTTCGAGTTCGAGACTGTTTTTTCTTAATCTAAGGTCTTCCATCAATTCCGACCATTCTTTTTTTGTCAATCTATCTGTTGAAAAACAACCAATAAAAAATAAAATCAGAAAGATGAAAATTCCAATTCCACAAACTTTTAATGGAAAATTCTGAATTTTGTTCCTCATTTAAGTTCTTTATAATTCTCTATAAGAGAATCTCTTAATTTTTGACAATCATTTAAGTTTTTAATCAGTCTTGCTTTTTCCTTTATTAAATCCAATTGCCTTAATTTCAAATCTTTAACCTCTGCTTCTATCGAATAGACTTCCTTTTTAAATCTTTCAAGATGTTTGATTTCCTCGTCGGTCGAATAAAATGAGCAACCAAAAATTTTTAAAAATAGCGATCCTGATAGGGGAAAGATTAAGAATTTCTTCAGCGAATTAAATTTGCAATAATTTTTCATTTAAAGACAAGATTCCTTTCAAGAAAACTTGTATATGAATTGTTTGCAATAATAATATGATCCAATACCGGTATTTCTAATAATTTGCCAGCTTGATAGAGTTGCTCCGTTACTTTTATGTCTTCTTTACTTGGTTCAAGATTTCCACTTGGATGATTGTGAACCAGAATTATGCTCGCTGCTCGATGATCAATTGCAATTTTGAATACTTCTCGTGGTGAGACTAGACTTGAATCAAGCGTTCCACGTGTGATGAGTTCATATTTCTGAATTACATTTTTACGATTGAGAATAACAATATAAAATTCTTCAACTGTTAAATGGGAAAGGTGTGAATTCATCAATTCAAAAATCACTTTAGGCTCACGAACTTGTATTTCTTCAGTCTTTGGATCTAATTGCGTGCTTCTTCTACCCAACTCGATTGCTGCAAGAAGGGTAATTGCTTTAGTTTTTCCAATTCCTTCCCCACTAAATTCATTTAGAATTTCTCTGAAATCTCTTTTGGCAATTTCTTTTAGGCTTTTATATCTCTTTAAGAGTTCATTGGCTACTTCAATAGCAGATTTATTTTTCTTTCCAGTTCGTAAAATAATAGCAATTAGTTCAGGATCACTCAGAGCTCTTGGACCTTTGATTTCCAGTTTTTCTCTTGGTCTGTTGTCTATGGGTAAATCTTTTACTCTAATGGTTACCTCCGTTAATTAATTTGCGATTATTCTATCAATCTTTTTTACTTTTCTATTTTTAAATTCAAGAATATAAATAGAACAATTAACTCCATTCTCATTTAAAATAATATCTGAGCTTAAACCTTCGTAGTTCCTGTCTTTTAACAAGACATTGTAAAAATTTTCTCGATTAATATCGTATTTCCAATTTACAAGAATTTTATTCATCGTTTCAAAGCCGTAAAAGAAATTTCTATTTGGATTTGTGTTTATTAGATTTTGAATTTCAATAGAAAAATCTTTGTTCAATTTTGACTCTATATCCCAGAAATAATCAGAAGTAAAAATTAAACCGTTAGTCGAGGGATAACCTCTCACTAAATCATCAGGAGAATTCCAAATGTCATTACCAATAATTTTTGTTATAATATTTTGTTTTTGAATTTCATTTGTAATTTCAGGAATTAAGTCTGTTTTCGAAATTGTGATTAAAATTGCATCTATGGAATAAACGGGAACATTTAGATTATCTAATATTAATTGAGACCTTTTGTAATAAGATAATTTATTTGTTTTACAAATTTTTACAGCATCTTTTCCAAATAATTCAAAAATACTTACCTCAGCTTCAATATTTTTTAGCGAGTCAATCTTGTGCTGTTTTAAACCAAGTGCGATTAACTTTTGCTCAGTTTCAAAATCCATCAATTGATTAAACCTCAAAACCAGATCTTTAGTTAGAGCAGTTTTTCTTATTTCTCTAATTTTTGATGAAAGAGATTTTTTACTTTCATTCCAGCTTAAATCGAATAATAATTCAGCCTTTGAGTTTTTTATTTTTCTTTTTATTTCATTTACTATAGGTTTATAGACCACATTCTCACAACTCAAAATTCCAATTCTTGAAAGATTAAGTTTTTCAATTGCATATTTAACCATAGCTGAGCCGCGAACATCAAGTGTAGGGTTAAATTGAAAAATATATTTTGATTTAATAGATATATCCGCAGCGGTTGCTGTTGGACTTATTAGTGGAATGTTAAGTTTATCAGCCAAAATGGCGAGGTTCTTAAACTGACTTGAATAAAGGGGACCAACTACGCATAAAACCTCTGGATTTTTGGCTAATTCGATTAAAGCCTTCTCTAAGAATTTTTCATCGCCTTTAAAAATAATTAGATCAATGTTTGCACTTTCTTCATTGTTAAATTTGTGAATTGCGTATTTCAAACCGTCAATTATATTTTTTTCAACTGTGGTTGTTTTCGATGAATGTGGAATTAACACACCAATTTTGTTGATTGAAATAAAATCATTCTGATAGCCGATTTGCATCAATGCTTCATAGTGTTTTTTAATTTGGTTTGTGTTGATTTCATTTATTGATTTTTTAAAAGAAGCTTTATGATAAGAAAATATCAAAACTGGATTCGATAAATTCTTCTCAATAGTTTCAAGTTGAAATTTATCGAATAAAGGTAAAACTCGGTAAAAGACACCGACAAATTCATCTAATTTATTTTTATCAAATTTGAATCTGTCAAGTTGTAATAAAGTCCTTTCAATCTCCAGAACATTTTTTTCAAGAACTGCAATTGACAATTGTGTTTCCAAAATAATCGGGATTGATTTTGATTCAGGATACTTATCTTCAAATATTTTAATGTAATGTTTTGCTTTCTCAAAGTGATTTAGCTTAAAATAACTTAGTGCAAGTATAAGATTTGAAATCTCTGAATACTCTGATTCTCTAATAACAAATTTTTCAAGTAAATTTATTGCTTCTGAGTATTTTCCATCCTTGAAATAATTCAATCCCATTTCGAGGTCAGATTTTTGAGCAAAGATTTGGTGATAAATTAAAAAGAAAAGAATGAAAATTAGTTTATTCCCACTCAATAGTTGCTGGGGGCTTTGAAGTAATGTCATAAACTACTCTATTAACGCCCTTAATTTCGTTAATGATTCTATTAGAAACAAGATTCAAAAATTCATAATCAAGTTTTGCCCAATCTGCTGTCATTCCATCAACACTGGTAATAGCTCTCAGAACAATTGTATTTCCATAACTTCTTTCATCGCCCATAACACCAACACTTTTAACAGGCAAGAGAACCGCAAATGCTTGCCAAACTCTATCATACAGATTATGCTTTTTTAGCTCTTCAATGAAAATGAAATCAGCTTCACGGACTAACTGAAGTTTTTCTTGATTAACTTCTCCAATAATTCTAACGGCAAGTCCCGGTCCTGGAAATGGATGTCGTTTCAAAAATTCATCAGGAATACCTAGTTCCTTACCGAGTTCTCTAACTTCATCTTTGAATAATTCTCTTAGAGGTTCGATTAATTCAAATTTCAGATTTTCAGGCAAACCTCCAACATTATGATGAGTTTTAATTACACTCGAGTTTTTTGAGAAAGCACCTGATTCAACTACATCTGGATATAGAGTACCTTGAACTAGAAATTTTATATCTCCAATTTTTTTGATTTCATTTTCAAAAACTTCGATAAAAGATTTACCAATGATCCTCCTTTTTTCTTCTGGTTCAGTTACACCTTTCAATCTATTCAAAAAAAATTGTGAAGCATCTACAAAATGTAAATTCATTTCAAAATTTTTTCTAAAGAAATCCAAAATATTCTGACTTTCATTTTTTCTCATAAGTCCCGAATCAACATGAATGCAATGAAGTTTATCTCCAACTGCTTTGTGTATTAAGACTGCAGCAACCGTCGAATCCACACCGCCACTCAATGCACAAACAACTAAATTATTCTCAATTTTTTCTTTAATCTCTTTTAATTTTTCCTGAACGAAATTTGTCATCCGCCAATTTGGTTCACATCCGCAAATACTAAATAAAAAATTTTTTATTATTTCATTACCAAATTCAGTGTGATAAACTTCTGGATGAAATTGAACTCCGTAAATTTTTTGTTCAGGATTACAAGCCGAAGCAAATTCTGTATTGCTTGTTGAAGCAAGGGGAATAAAATTTTTTGGAATTTGAATTACTTTGTCAGAGTGACTCATCCACACATTAAATTGTTCTGGTAAGTTAGAGAATAACTTTTCTCTTTCAGTAATTTTAATCCTTGCGAGACCAAATTCTCGTTTATTTGACTTTTCGACAATTCCACCAAAAAATTTTGCTATTAACTGGTATCCATAGCAAATTCCGAGAATTGGAATGTTTAGTTTAAAAATCTCAGGTGAGATTTCTGGAGAGTTTGGATCATAAACAGATGCAGGTCCACCTGAAAGAATTATTCCTCTTGGATGTTCATTTAATATTTCTTCAAAAGTAACTTCGTTCGATTTAATTATTGCAAAAACTTTGTTTTCTCGAACTCTTCTTAAAATCAATTGAGTGTATTGTGAACCAAAGTCTATAACTAAAATTTTATCAACATTCATATTTAAGAATTTACAATTTGTTTAAAAAAATAAAGAGACGGGTAAAGTCCGTCTCTTTTATAAATTATAAATTCAGATAATAATTTATTTTCCAATAAGTGCTTTATAAGCATTAGCATCCAAAAGATTTTCTAACTCTGATGGTTTTACTAATTCAATTTTTATCATCCAACCTTCGCCGTAAGGGTCTTTATTAACAACTTCAGCATTAGTTTCGAGATTTAAATTGAACTCGATAATTTTACCTGAGAGGGGAGCAAAAAGATCAGATACGGTTTTCACAGCTTCAATTGTACCGAAGACTTGACCTTGGGTTACTTCAGTTAATTTTTTATTCAAATCCACAAAGACAATATCACCAAGTTCACTCTGGGCAAAATCGGTAATTCCGACTGTCCCGATATTTCCTTCAACACGAACCCATTCGTGTTCCCTTGTGTATTTTAATTCCTCAGGAATCAGCATTTATTTTTCCTCCAGATTTTTGTAATTGAAATTTTCAAGAAAATGAGTATCGTATTTGCCTTTACGATAATTTTCATCCCTCATAACTTTTAGATGAAATGGAATAGTAGTTTTTACTCCCTCAATAATAAATTCCTCAAGTGCTCTTTCCATCTTTTTGATTGCATCAATTCTATCTGAACCTTTGACAATCAACTTTGCAATGAGTGAGTCATAATAAGGTGGGACAGTATAACCAGCATAGATGTGAGTATCGGTTCTTACACCAATTCCACCTGGTTGATGAAACACAGTAATTTTTCCTGGTGCAGGTCTAAAATCTTTTTCGGGATCTTCTGCATTAATTCTGCACTCGATAACCCAATTTTTTGGTTTAACTTTAATTTTTTTAACGCGGGAGCCTGCTGCAATTTTTATTTGCTCTTTTACTAGGTCTATTCCATACAATTCTTCAGTAACTGGATGCTCAACTTGAATTCGAGTGTTCATTTCCATAAAGTAGAAATTCTTTTTACCATCAACTAAAAACTCAATCGTACCAGCTCCTTCATAATTCACACTTTTTGCACCAGCTACTGCTGCTGAACCCATAGCTTCTCGAAGTTCTTCATCAATAATTGGTGAAGGTGATTCTTCGATTAATTTTTGATGTCTCCTTTGGATAGAACAATCTCGTTCACCAATGTGAATTACATTTCCATGCTGGTCACCTAAAACCTGAAATTCAACATGATGCGGTTCTTCAATATATTTTTCAATGTAGACTTCAGGATTGCCGAATGCTGCTTCAGCTTCATTTCGAGCAAGGACAAATAATCTTTCAAATTCATCATTCGATTTAGCAACACGCATTCCTTTTCCGCCACCTCCAGCGGTAGCTTTAATAATTACAGGAAAACCAATTTTCTTTGCAACTTGTAGAGCCTCATTTAAATCGCTGATTGTTCCATCGCTTCCAGGAACAACTGGTACACCGGCGTTTCTCATAGTTTCTTTTGCTGTTGCTTTATCGCCCATCAATCGAATACTATGAGCCGAAGGACCAATAAACTTTATCCCCGATGATTCACAAATCTCAGCAAAATCTTCATTCTCGGCTAAAAAACCATAACCGGGATGAATTGCATCTGCTCCTGTTATTTCAGCTGCTGCAATAATTCTTGGAATGTTCAAATAACTTTCTTTGCTAGGTGGAGGACCAATACAAACTGCCTCATCGGCAAATCGGACATGTAAGGAGTCCCTATCTGCTTCTGAATAAATTGCAACTGTTTTGATTCCTAGTTCTTTACACGCTCTGATTACTCTGAGTGCAATTTCGCCACGATTTGCAATTAAAACTTTATTGAACACAGATTTTTCCTAATTCGTTCAAGTTAAATTCATAATGGTTCGATTAAAAATAGAGTTTGCCCATATTCAACTGGTTGAGCATTCTCAACAAGTATCTGAATAATTTTCCCATTAACATCACTTTCAATTTCGTTCATTAATTTCATTGCCTCGACAATACAGAGGACTTGACCAACCTGAACATTATCACCGACTTTAACATAAGGCTCAGCATCAGGTGAAGGAGCTCGATAAAATGTTCCTACAATAGGAGATTTGATTTCGTGATATTTCTTTTCCGGTTTCTTTTCCTCAGTAACTTTTTTTTCTTCAGTAACCGTTGGTGATGATGCTTGAACTGGGGTTTGAGTTACTGGAGCTTGTAAAGGAATTTGAAAGTTTTGGGGAAAGGTGAACGGATAAACATTTTGTGAATTTTCTCTAAAGGTTGGTGATTTTTTAATTCTAATTTTTGTTCCTTCTTCTTCTATTTCTACTTCATCTACGCCACTGTCATCAACTATTTTTATTAATTTTTTTAGATAGTTTAAGTCCATTTTTACCTCTCTTTTACTCGTTCAACATATTCTCCATTTCTTGTATCAATTTTAACTATGTCACCTTCATCAATAAATAAAGGCACCGTAACTACTGCACCAGTTTCTAAAGTTGCTGGTTTTGAACCACCAGTTGCTGTATCGCCTTTAATTCCTGGTTCAGTTTGAACAACTTTTAATTCTACGAATATTGGTAGCTCAGCTGAAACTATTCTAGAACCATCCATTAAAAGGTCTAATGTAATTCCTTCTTTTAGAAATTTTATCCCTTCACCAAGCATTTCTTCAGGGACACTAATTTGGTCAAAGTTTTCTGTGTTCATCAATACAAGAAAATCGCCATCTTTGTAAAGATATTGAAATTGATGTCGTTCAACTCTAACAATATCGACACTTTCACCAGCTCGGAAACGATTTTCAATAACTCTACCAGTTTTTATGTTTTTTAATTTTGTTCTGACGAAAGCTCGCCAATTACCGGGGTTGACATGTTGAAATTCTATTATTTGGTATAATTCATTGTTAAATCTTATAATTAATCCAGGTCTAAAATCCTGTGTTGAACCCATAATCTCTCTCATTCATTTGATTCTGGAGTGACAATTTAATTTTTAAGATTTAGAAATACAAGAATTAATAATTTAATTTTTCCTCATCAATTTTTTTTAGTTGTTTGCCTTCAATCATTATGGAGGCAAAAAAGAATAAAAGAAGAATTCCAGCAAAAAATACCGCTGCAATATCAATTACGGTAACATCGAAACCAAGTAGTTGATAATTACCTGAACCAAAATAAAAGACTATGGCATTAATAAAGATTATAAAAATTCTCACTTCTGTTGGACCAAAACCAAAATATGAAATCTTAAATATTCCATGGACGAATGTTTTAATGTAAACCAATATCGACATCAACAAGTAGCCAACCAATGCAAGAAGTATAAAATCGAAACGTGCATAAGGTGAAAGTCCAACTCCAATTCCAATGAAAACCATACTAACAGAATCGAGTGTATGGTCGATAAAAAAACCATATTTAGGTCTTTCGATGTGTCTAAAACGAGCAACTGTTCCATCAAGCGAGTCACCGAACCAATTGATTAATAAACCTAAACTTGCGAGCCATAGATAATAATCACTATGGAGAGTCAAAAAATATCCAAGTCCAGTGATAATAGAACCGACCAATCCTAAAACGGTTAATACATCGGGGGTAAAAAAAGATGGTAAGTTTTTTGCAAGCCAGCTTAGGACCGGTTTTTCAATAAAGGATAATAAAGTTTTAGTCTCTCGTTTGTGTTCTTCAGTTGTATTCATTTAATTATTCTCTAACAATAAAACAAAACTAATTAAATCAAATTGAATTTAAAAAGATAATGAGAAGATTAATGTAATCAAGAGAATTACAAAAAACATTACGGAGGTAGTATCAATATTTAATATAGTAGGTGATAAAAATTTTGATGTGTCTTCTTTATTATTAAAAAAGATTTTTAGTTAAGTGTGACAGCTGATGTAATCAATATTATCTGATCGTTTTTAATCGAAATTTTTAAATTTCATTGTCTTAGAAGAAAGACCTTCGTAAATTTGTAGAGTTAAACCAAATTATTAAGGAGCTATATCAATGCCTAAAGTAATTTTTAGTATTAGTTACTCTGTATATCCTGATAAAATTGAGAAGTATCTGAAGAAAATCTCATATCTTAAAGCACTTTTAGCTGAAGAAAATTACCAGTATTCTGTTTATCGAGATAAAAAAAATCCTTACGAATTTGAGGAAATTTATGTTTTTGATACAGAAGAAGATTTTGAAGAATTTGATGATGCATCGAATGATGAAGCCAGCACTATTATTTTTGAGATAACAAACAACTATGTTGTGAATAAAAAACTAAATTATAAAACACTCGTTGAGGTAGAAGATTAAAATGAAATTTCAAATTAAATATTTATATCTTATTCTTGGTTTGATCTTAGTTGGTATGGTTGCATATTTTATAGTTGCAAAAGAGGTTGAAAAATCAAATCAAGCTAAAATACCTGATGATGAAATTCATCGAGGTTTGAGAAATAGACAGTCAATTCAAATGGATAAAGAGCTTCAAACCAAAATTGACTCACTAAAAAAAGTTATTAATCAAAATCCAAAGGATACAATTGCACTAAATCATCTCGGATTTTTTTTGATGCAGGCTCACAAATTTGATGAAGCAGAAAGTAACTTTGAAAACTTATTAAAAATAAATCCAAATAGACTCGATGTATTAAATATTTTAGCAGAGTTGAATTTTAATCTTCAAAAATTTGAAAAATCAGAGAACTATCTCAAAAAGATTTTAAAACTTGAGAATAATAATGAAGTTGCGAAGTATAATCTTGGGGTTGTTTATTTGATGCAGGGCAAAAAAGAGGAAGCAAAAAAAATCTGGACAGAACTTTCTGAAAAGAATCCAGAGTCTGAACTTGGTAAGATGGCAAAGGAATCGCTTCAGGGATTGCAATAAGAATGTTTGAGTATAGTTCCGTTATCCATGTTCACTCCAATTATTCCGATGGTTCAGGTGAAATTCCAGAAATCGCACGATATGCGAGCGAAGTAGGAGTTGATATTGTTTTGATGACTGACCACAATACACTAAGACCACTAAAAGACGGGCTTGAAGGTTGGTATGGTTCTACGCTTGTCTTAATTGGTACAGAGATTAATGATCAAAAAAATCAAAATCATTATCTGGCGTTTGGGATTAAAAGTACTTTTGATAATCGTCTAAGCGCCGCTGAATATGTGAAGAAAGTTAAAGAAGAAGGTGGAATTGGTTTTATTGCTCATCCTTTCGAGAAACGACAAAATATGAAAGAACATCCACCTTATCCTTGGACAGATTGGACAACAGATGACTACGATGGAATTGAAGTATGGAATCATATGTCAGAATGGATGGAAGGATTGACTGAGCAAAACAAACTTCAGAGATTTATGCATCCTCTCAGAACAGTTGAAAGACCAAATGAAGAAGCACTAAAACTCTGGGATAAAAAATCACTCGAACGAAAAGTAATTGGGATTGGCGGTGTTGATGCGCACGCTTACAAACAAAATATGTTTGGATTTTTTGAAGTAGAAATTTTCCCGTATAAAGTTCTATTCAAATCAGTTCGAACAAATATATTCACAACTGAACCATTGATTAGAAATAACGAATTGCTTGAATACAACAAAAAACTTGTTTACGACGCTTTGAAAGAAGGAAGATGTTATATCTCAAATTTTTATCAAGCAGACTCAAAAGGCTTTAGATTTTTTGCTGAAGCAGAAGGAAAAGTATTTCAAATGGGAGATACTATCCCTTCAGATATTTCTGAAATTAGGTTGAGAGTAAAAATTCCAGAAGTAGTTGCAGTAATTCGATTGATTAAAAACGGTGAGTTTATTGATTTGGTAGTTGGCGATGAAGCTTCATGGAATTTGAAAAATAAAGGTGTTTATAGAGTAGAAGTTTATTTTGATGACAAACCTTGGATTTATTCAAATCATATAAGATTTATATAACTAAAAAGGAGAATATATGTTAGCACCAAAGAGAAAGATATCTAAGAAAGAAATCAAACAAGATAAACTTGTTGAAACTTATTTCAAGGCAAAAACTTTTTTTGAGGAAAACCAGAGAAAAATTTTAATATTTCTTGGAAGTTTTGTTGTGGTTATTCTGCTTGTGATATATCTTGTCAATAGGTCAAAAGAAAGAGAAATTGAATCTACAACATTACTTGGAAATGTAATTATTCTTTATGAGCAAGGACAGTATCAACAGGCTATTGATGGTATTCCGGCTAAAAAAATTAAGGGATTAAAATACATTGCTGATGAATACGGAAGCACAGAAAGTGGTGAAGCAGCGAAAATTCTCCTTGCAAATTCTTATTTTCAATTAGGGAAATTTGATGAGGCATTAAAATATTATGAAGATTTTGGTGGTAATAATAAATTACTGCAAGCAACTGCTTATGCTGGTGCTGCTGCCTGCTATGAGATAAAAGGTGACAAAGCAAAAGCAGCAGAATTTTATTTAAAGGCAGCAAAAGTTGTAGAAAGTGAAGTGACTACTCCTGAATATTTACTTTATTCAGCAAGATTAAATGCAGAGATCGGTAAAAAAGATGTTGCAAAAAAATTACTTGACCAGATTAAAAAAGAATATTCGACTTCCGCACCAGCAAGGGATTACGACCGTTATATTATTGAATTTCAAATTCCTGTAGAATAATAATTCAAAGCATTTGATTTAAAATAAAAAAGGCTGTCATAACGACAGCCTTTTTTGTTTGAGATTAAATTCTCACTTCAAAAGCATCATCTTAATTTCTTTTGAGAAGTTACCGAACTTCAATTGCGCAATATATATTCCACTCGATACAGGTTTGCCAGCATCGTTCTTCCCATCCCAGACTAATTCGTGATTTCCTTTTTCATAGACCTGATCATTGATTAATGTTTTTACAACCTGACCAAGTTGATTGTAAATCTTCAAAGAGATTTTTTTATCAATTGGTAGATAGAAGGAAATCTTTGTGGATGGATTGAATGGATTTGGATAGTTTTGATATAATTTATAGTCATCTGGAGTTATAATAGTTAAGTCTTTGACTTCAACGCCAGTTCCAGTTGTTCCTTCAATTACTCTCAATCCCCATCGTTTTGGATTTGCGACTTTACCAGAATCAATTGTAACCCAGGCATTGTTTATAGTATTCCATTGAATAGTTTTGTGGATTACACTATCAACTAATGCTTGATATGGAAGAATAATGTCTTCAAATCCATCTTTGTCAATATCAGTATATCTTCCATAAATTTTTGAAGCAAATGAGTTGTCGATTGTGAGCACAGTATCAATCATACCTAATGAATCTCTTATAACTCTCTGAGTATAAATTGTTGGATCTCCTGGATAAAGTTTTGAGAAAGTCCAGTTCGCAGGATTTGTTTTATCACCACCTTGGAATTCGGCTGTTAATACATTACATCCAGTTAAACCGTAGGTACTTGTAGTGTAGATATTTGGTCTTCCATCTTTATCAATATCTCCATAACCAAAACCAAATGTAACAAGTCCTGGATCCAGAACACCAGCTTGAACAAAATTCAGTACGAATACATTCGTTGAATCAATCTGTGCAGTTGAGCTTCCCGGTGGATAATGGATTACATGGATACAACCAATGTAGTCACTACCAATTGAGTGATAGTTAGGTAAGTAGACTTCCTGTCTTCCATCATTATCAATA
>Ga0209809_1002540_pt1 | contig 12715 bp, 13 predicted proteins | sample YNPMSTMetaG_FD_186172 | JGI IMG/M metagenome (GOLD analysis project Ga0209809, IMG submission 186172) | Anoxygenic and chlorotrophic microbial mat microbial communities from Yellowstone National Park, USA - YNP MS-T MetaG (SPAdes) (version 2) ... | reverse complement strand
TGTGCCAGCGATTGTGCCAAGGATGAAGTTGTCCACTTGAACCAGTAAGGTCGAGATGAAGTTCCCCAGACCGGTAGTCAGGCCAAAACGCAGGAACTGGCGCGCCAGCGCCGGGCTATAGCGCCAGTGCATCCGCAGAAGATGGCGCTGAGCGCGAAACAGGTAGACGCCCATGGCTGCCATCGCCAGGATGCTGTTTGTAGCAAACTGTGCGAGCAGGCTGTACTGCCCCTGGCCGCTCAAGGCCAGCCCAAATGCCGGTATGTACGAGAGCACCATGGCAATGCTGGTAGCAACCGCGAGTGGCTTGAAGCGCAGCTCGCTCTCCAGCACCACCGCGAACGGCCACAGCCAAATCCCAGTGAACTGAACAGCGATGGTCGCTGCGATGATCACGGGGACCATGGGCGCGTAGCCGGCCGTCAGCAGGATCGGCGCGGACAGGATGGCCAGCGCCAGGCTACCAGCCCCCATCAGCAGGCCGAGCACGAGCAGTGTGCCCAGCGTTTCGCCATTGACCGTGCGATGATGGGCAAAGGCGTAGTTCAGCCCGGACTTGCCGACCAGATCGAACAGGGTGACGAAGAACATCGCCAGCGCAAACTCGCCGTAGATCGCCGGCGTTAGCAGGCGGATCAGGGCGATGTTGGCGATGAAGCCGAAGCCTATTGTGAAGTACGAACCAAGGACGCTCCAAAACCCGCCGCGCACGGCACGGTAGGCCAGCGGCTCTGTGGGTTGCGTAGCGGTTGTTGTTGATGAAGACAATCGTTCGCCGGTGTCACTCACAGCTACGACCGATCCTACCGCACTTCAGGGTATATTTACATCGAGGGCAGAACTCCGGGTGTGGCGTCGGAAACCCATCCTCTTGCGTCTCTGCCCAATCGTGCTATATTGCCCTTGCGCCGGTTTTATCCCGGTTTAGGTTTTGCTCCCGTGCAGAAGGCGGTTTCGTCGCACTCAGAGTATCTTGTGTTGAGCGCATGTCAGTGTCCCACAAGCGCGCATGCTTTTGTCTCCGCGGTGATCTGCCGAAGCAAGATTTTGTGAGGTGAACGCGCGCTGCACGTCTGCCATGCCCACCCCTGGGCGTGCTTGAAGGGGAGGAGGGTTGCCGGTTTAGGGAACAAACGCTCGCTTTATCTCTACGATCCGCTGGTTTCGTTGCCTTGTGCATCTGGCCTGCGCTGCTGGCGCAGATCAGAGCGGTGTCCGCCTGATTCAGTAAGACAGATTCTCACAGGACTACCATGACTAACAGGTTATATGTGGGCAACCTCGCGTACTCTACAACCAACGAGGGATTACGAGCGTTCTTTGCCGCGGTGGGCGAAGTCACCCATGCGGAGATTGTGATCGAGCGCGAGAGCGGTCGCTCAAAGGGATTTGGCTTCGTGCAGATGGCCAGCAACGAAGACGCGCAAAGGGCCATGGCGCTGCTCAACGGCAAACTGCTCGATCAGCGCCCGGTGCGGATAGACTTCGCGCGTCCGAAGGAGGCACGAACGGAGACGGTGAGCCAGCGCGCCGCCGGGCGCAGCCAGCCCCGTCCGGCCCGTGCTGTGCCTTCTTCGCCACCGGCTGAGCGCGACCGCCAGCGCCGCAACACCAGTCGCGGCGAGCGCGACCGCAACCGCGAGCGGAAGCGCCGGCGCATGCGCGACCGCTGGCGAGACGACGATGAAGAGTAGAGCAGAGACAACACAGCGGCAACTCAACTGACTGCTTCTTCAGGCAGGATATTCATCATTGGGGATGTCCCTTGAGTGGGCGGAAGGCAATGCCTTCGCCCACTCTATAGCTTCGCCGGTTGGCAGCCTGTCGGCGGTTGCCCCTATTGGTGATATGGGGAGTACGCCACTTGAAGGTGATACAAGAAACATGCACCGCGGAGGACGCATTCTCTGCGCCTCGGCGGTCTAAAGCCAAGACACCTAAAGCTGAGCACTCCCCTAAACGCACTCCGGACAACGCACATGCTAGAATCCGGCTAAAGCATTGCATGTCAGTCGCACTGACGTGTGGCGAGAGTAGAGAGGAGTGTGAGAATGTTCATGTCTAATGGTTACGATGATGCGACGACCAGCAATCCCCCGGCGATGACACTCACCGCCGCAGCCGAGGCGAAGCTGCGTGAGCTGATGGCGCAACGAAACATTCAAGACTACGGGCTGCGCGTGTTCGTGGCCGGCGGCGGATGTTCCGGATTGCAGTATGGCATGGCCTTTGAGGCACAGCCCCGTGAATTCGACACCGTAGTAAACCAAAACGGCATCCGGCTCTTTATAGACCCCACCAGTCTGATGTACCTCAGCGGGGCCTCCATTGACTTCATAGATAGCTTAATGGGTGGCGGCTTCAAGATTGATAACCCCAACGCCATCTCATCCTGCGGTTGTGGTAGCTCGTTCCGCACCAAGGAGAGCAGTAGCGCGGACGCGGACGCCGGCTGCGGCTCCGGCTGTGGCTGTCACTGAATCAACAGCCAGTCGGATCAATTGCCGGCATAAACCTGCGCAAGCAGCCACCTTAAAGCTTGCTGAAGCCAACTTGCTCTACCGGTTGTAAGCTAGAGCAATGCTGAAGAATCTGCTTACCCCAAAGCTCAAATCGAACGGCAAAGAGCCAAGGCGATTGTGGCTCGATTTGGGCGACTTGGGCGATTTGGTCAACCCTGCCGGCCCACACGAGCAATGGCAAGACCATGGCATGGGCCTGCTGCGCACGATCCTGCATCAGAACGGCCTGATGACTGACATGTTCAGCACGCGCCAGTGCACGAGCTGGGAAGAGGTCGAGCGGCGCATGAAGGGCTACGATATGCTGATCATGAATGTGCGCAGCTACACCTATCCGATCGCCTATCGCTCAGCCAAGATCTTTAAGAAGGTCAACCCGAACGGCATCGTGCTCACCGGCGGCATGCACGCCACTGTTGCGCTGGATGAGATGCTGACCGTGCCGGAGTTCGACAAAATCTGCCAAGGGCCAGGCGAAAACATCATTGTCAACTTGGTCGCCAACCCCGACGCCTTCCCGCGCGTCGTCCTGGGCATTGGGGCAAAGAGCATGGCGGAATGGCCGATGATTGACCGGACGCTGTGGCCGGAGCCGGCCAGCAAAAAGCTCGCTGCCAAGTTCAACTGGCCGCTGGAGCCAGAATGCGGCTGGGGGCCGCCGCCGGTCGCCACCATCCTCACCAGCCGTGTTTGCCCATGGCAGTGCACCTTCTGTAACGAGAACAGCTACATCCCCAATATGGGCCGCCGGCCGGTGGAAATGGTCATCGAGGAGCTGAACTACCTGGACGAGACCTACGGCCCGATCGGCTCGGTGGTCATCCACGACTCCATGTTCTTCCAGAACCCCTCCTGGCTGGAGGAGTGGCTGGACAAGTATCCGAAGTACGCTAACAAAACTTGGCCCTACTGGGCTGCTGCCCGCGCCGACACGGTTCGCCAGTGGCCAGAGCTGTTCGAGGCGCTGGTGCGCAAGACCAACTGGCACATCGTCTCCATCGGCTTTGAGAGCGGCAGCGACCGCGTGCTCAAAATCCTGAATAAGGAATGCACGGAAGAGGACAACTACTTCGCGATTGATCTGCTCACGCGCATCGGCGACGACATGGAGGCCCAAGGCTTGGAGCCGCCGATATTCTGGAGCAACATCATGCTCGGCATCCCAGGCGAAACCCGCGAGGATGCCTTCAAGACCATGCGCATGATCAAGTACACCAAGCGGATCATGCCCTCGATCTCTTTCTACGCCCCTTATCCCGGCTCCGCCCTCGGCCACCAGCTCATCGCCGAAGGCAAGAGCCTGATGTCGAAAGAGAACTATCACCGTTACCCAGATGACGAGAAGGTAAAGGGCATTGACTACCAGTTCTACCGCGACCTGCTGAGCGGCAAATACGACGACGAGATCAATCGCGGTTTGTCAACCATTCGTCAGGAGCGCAAGAACTTCTGGGACGCCTTGGCCAAGGCCTAGCCCGAGCACATCTCGCTTTCAGGAGGATTGTCATGAGCAGCTTTTCCAACCCTCACTACATGTATCTCTTCGAGATGAAGAACGGCAAGAAGAAGCTGGCTTACGGACAATCGCCAGAAGACGCTTTGCAGATCCTGTCCTATCGCCTGACCGAAGAGGAAATGGCGCAGATCATTCCAGACCGCTACACGAAGATCAGTCAACGGCAACTGCAGGAGTACGTGGATCATCTGGGATGATCCCCGCAGGGACACTGCTTAGCGAAAGCCAGCGCCGGCTGCTGCTTGCCATCGCGCAGGGCATGCGCTTGAAGGATCATCGGGACATTGAAGGCCATAAGGCGTATGCCCTGCACTTTCCCGACGGCACGCGCCAGCCAGTTGATCCGAATGACGTGGCAGCACTGGTTGACCTTGGGCTAATCAGCAGCAATAAGAAATTTCCCTCCGCGACCTACTGGCTCACCGAACACGGACAGCGCATCGTGCAGATGCTCTCGAACCAGCCTTGACTGCCTGCTTGGGGGCGAAGTACGTCTATCGCCAAGGGGCATACGTAGACCCGCCTTCACGAAGCCACCAGGGGGTTGCTGCCATTCGTAAACGCACTCCCTAAAGGTGGGAGCGTTCAACTCTGGGGGGCTTGGCTCACTGACATTTAAACCGCCGAGGCGCAGAGAAATAGCCTTTGCCTCCTCCGCGGTGCAGGTGTCTCGTATCACCTTCAAGTGGCGCGCTTCCCAGAGGTCCCTGATCGAATGGGCTTTCATATAATGTCATACTCACACAAACAGTAGCACCATGCGCGGCATCACCATCTTCAGCGGCAACGCTCATCCTCAGCTTGCGGAGGAGATCTGTCAGTATCTGGGAATACCCCTCTCGCCTGTGCACATCCAGCGCTTCAGCAACGACTGCATTCAGGTTCAGCTCCTCGCCAGTTGCCGCGAGGCCGATGTTTTCTTCATCCAGCCGTTGTCTCCGCCGGTTCAGGAGAACTTGATGGAGCTTCTCCAGATGCTGGACGCGGCGAAGGGGTCGGCCGCGGCGCGTCTGACGGCGGTGATTCCACACTACGCCTACGCCCGCTCGGACAAAAAGGACGCCCCGCGCATCTCAATTGCTGGCCGGCTGGTGGCCGACTTGCTCAAAACCGCTGGCGCGGATCGCGTGATCACCATGACGTTGCACTCGCCGCAGGTGCATGGGTTCTTCAGCGTGCCGGTGGACCATCTCAACGCGCTGGTGACGCTGGCGCGCTACTTCAAAGAGCGCGGGAATTTGGACAACACAATCGTCGTCTCGCCCGATCTGGGCAACGCTAAATCGGCGGCCAAGTTCGCCCGCCTGCTCAAGCTGCCAGTGGCCGCCGGCAGCAAACAGCGCATGTCAGACGACCGAGTGGTGATCGAAGACATCGTCGGCGACGTGGAGGGCAAAGATGTGATCGTCCTGGATGACGAGATCGCCAACGGCGGCACGATCATCGAGACGTTGCGTTGCCTGCGCGCTCGTAACGCGCGCCGCCTGTCGGTGGCTTGCACGCATGGCCTGTTCACCGGCCCAGCTATCGAGCGCCTGCGCGCACAGACCGATCTTGAAGAGATCGTTACTACAAACACCGTGCCCGTCCCGCCGGAGAAGCGCTTACCTAACATGCGCGTGCTCTCGATTGCTCCCCTGCTGGCCGAAGCCATCCGCCGCACCCACAACGGCGAATCCATCAGCAGCATGTTCGAAGAAGAAATCTAGCTCGCCAAACCCTCTTCCAACCGCAGCTCTAGCCACTGCACCTGGCTCGTCTCGACAAAGCCAAAGGCATAGCCCCCACCGCGCCTTGCGATGACCCGGTAATTGTCTATCCAGGCGACAAAACCCAAAGGGCCGGCGGGTGATCGCGTGCGCATGACCTCCTGACCATCCACACAGAAGCGGGTGGTGGTCGGCAGCCATTCCAGCTCGTAACAATGCCAGGCGGTCATGTCAAGCGCCAACGGCGCGGCGCGCGCCTGGACGAGGGCCTGCCCTATAGCCAAGGCCAGCGCGGAGATTCCCGGCAACCGCAGCGCCAGGTTGCCCAAGCGAATCAGCCCTTTGGTCAGCGCGCCCCCGCCCGCCGTTGTGGGCAGCGGCGAGTTGACAACCGCCGCATAGAAGCCATGACCGGGCAGCGGTGAACCAACCGGCGCGCGCGACTCCGGCGAACTATAGAAGAACCACACGTTGCGCGGCGGCTCAAGGACTGCACCTTGGCGCGTGAAGGGATGATTCCAAAAGCCAAAGCCGGCTGTGCCCTTCAAGACCCCGGCAGGGTGTGAGAAGCGCGCCCATAGCTTCAGCCGCTGCGGCGGGTGGTTGGCGAATCGGCGCGGCAGGGCGTGATCATAGTCATCGAGCTGTGCATCGGTATAGGCAGATGCGCTGGTAGGTGGCACCAACAGCCGCACCCGCTCGCCATCTCGTTCAATCCATCCGCCGTTGACCAAATGGGGCTTCAGACCTGCGCCCAACATGTTGCCCCAACTATGCCACAGCGCGCGTTGGGTGCGTTCAGCAACATGGGCAGCACGTGGACCGCCTTCAAGCGACTGGCGGGGATACTGCGCTTTTCTGCGTTCTCCGCGCGAGATCACCCTGGCTTTGAACGCATTCCGCGCTTGACTTTTGGGCAGGCAGCCATACAATTGGGCCTATCAGAACAATCTGATTGATCAAAATCATCTGATCGATCAGTCGGAAGTGAACCATGCTGCGCAACCTGGAAGGGTCTGACTTACTGGCTTTTATCGTTGAACACGGCCTAAGAGCCGGCGACCGCTTGCCGCCGCTGGAGGAGCTTAGCGCCGAGCAACACATCAGCATCAGCAAGCTGCGCGAGCAGCTAGAAGTGGCGCGCGCGTTGGGGCTGGTGGAAGTGAAGCCGCGCACCGGCATTCGCGTGTGCGCATATAGCTTCCTCCCCGCCGTGCGACTGAGCTTGCTCTATGCCCTGGCGCAGGATCGCCAATTGTTCGACGCCTACAGCACGCTGCGCAATCACATCGAGTTTGCTTTCTTCCACGAGGCCGTGGCGTTGCTCACCAGCGAGGACCATGCCTATCTCAAGACGCTCGTCGAGCGCGCCTTCGCCAAACTGGATGAGAATCCGCCGCGCATCCCACACATCGAGCATCGCGAACTGCACTTGACCATCTATCGCCGCTTAAATAATCCGTTCGTTCGTGGGCTGCTCGAGGCGTACTGGGAAGCCTACGAAGCAGAAGGGTTAAGCGTGTTCTCGGATTACGACTATCTGCATGAAGTGTGGGCGCATCACCATGCGATTGTCAGCGCCATCACGAGCGGCGACGTGGACGCGGCATATCAGTGGCTCGTCCGACATACCAAACTGCTTCAGCGGCACCCCACAGCGCGCAACACGCGTGTTGAGGCGGTCGCCAGCGACGCTCAGCAAGCGCAACAGCCGGCAATCGCTTAGCGCGCCTGCATCCATGGAGAAAGTAACCACGAACCCAAGACGGTTCAGGAGATAGACGATGATTAGAGACTATATCCCCCAAGCTGAATTGACGACCAGTTCCGCGTCTCAGATTGATCGGGAGGCCAAGCCAGCCATCGCCAGCAAAGAGCCGATCGTCAACGACTTCTCGATGACCATTGCTACGAAGAACGGCTCTGGCAGCCAGACCTCTAACGCTGTGCTGCTCCGCGCGCTGTTCAAGATGGGTATTCCAGTGAGCGGCAAAAACATCTTCCCCTCAAACATCCAGGGTCGCCCCACCTGGTACACCATTCGACTGAGCAAGGATGGCTACACCGCTCGCCGGGAAACCAGCGAGATCGTGATCGTGCTGAATCCAGAGACGGCGTTGGACGATCACCAAAACACCGCGCCCGGCGGCGTGTTCATGTATGCCGACGACATCGCCCTGCCCGTGCATCGCAGCGACTTGCACTATTATCCCATCCCGGTCAAGGAACTTGCCCGCGTGCACGAGGCAGACCCCAAGCTGCGCACCTATGTGGCCAACATGGTGTATGTCGGTGCGATTGCTCAGTTGCTGGGGATTGACCTGAACGAGATCGAAGCTGCCCTGAAGTTCCACTTTAAGGGCAAGCCCAAGCCGGTGGAGAGCAACATGCGCGTGGTGCGCGCTGCCGCTGCTTGGGCTGCCGAACATCTCGTTAAAACCGACCCCTATCACGTCGTGCGCATGGACAAGACCAGCGGGCTCATCATGATAGACGGCAACACCGCTGCTGCCCTGGGTGCAATCTATGGGGGAGTGAGCTTCGCAGCCTGGTATCCCATCACGCCAGCCACCAGCCTGGCCGATGCGCTCAACGAATATCTGCCCAAGCTGCGCATTGACCCGGAGACCGGCGCGCCCACTTACGCGGTGGTCCAAGCGGAAGATGAGCTGGCCGCGCTGGGGATGGTGTTAGGGGCCGGCTGGGCCGGCGCGCGCGCGATGACCTCGACCAGCGGACCGGGTATCTCGCTGATGGCCGAATTCACGGGCCTGGGCTACTTTGCCGAAATCCCCGCCGTAATCTGGGATGTGCAGCGCATCGGGCCGGCCACCGGCCTCCCCACGCGCGTCTCTCAGGGCGACATCATCGCTGCCTACTGGCTGGGTCACGGCGACACAAAACATCCCGTGCTCCTGCCAGGGTCGGTCTATGAGTGTTTTGAGTTCGGCTGGCGGGCCTTCGACCTAGCTGAGCGGCTACAGACGCCGATCTTCGTGCTCAGCGACCTGGACTTGGGCATGAACCAGTGGATGAGCCGACCGTTTGACTATCCAGAGGAGCCAATGGACCGCGGCAAGGTGCTCACCGCCGAGCAGGTAAACGCCACCAAAGGCTTTGCCCGCTACAAGGACGTGGATGGAGATGGCATCGGCTGGCGCACGTTGCCCGGCACGGATAGTCCATTTGCCGCTTACTTCACCCGCGGCTCCGGCCACAACGAGCGCGCGATGCTCTCAGAGCGCCCCGAGGACTGGGAGAACAACATGGACCGCCTGGCTCGCAAGTTCGAGACGGCGCGTAAGCTCATGCCGCGCCCGGTGATTGAGCTAACAGAAGGGGCAGAGGTGGGCATCATCGGCTTCGGCTCCACCGACCCAGCGATTCAGGAAGCGCGCGCCTTGCTGGCAGCCAGAGGCATCCCCACCTCTTATCTGCGCCTGCGCGCGCTGCCCATGAACGAAGACGTCACGATGTTCCTGGCCGGCCATCAGCGCATTTACGTCGTGGAGATGAACAGCGACGCACAAATGTGCCAGCTCGTGCGTTTGCATTCGCCCAAAGATGCCACCAAGGTGCGGCCGGCTAACCACAGCGACGGCTTGCCGCTCACGGCCGACTGGGTGTACCAGGAAATTCTCTATCAGGAGACCCGACACTAGAACAACCGGAGGGAATACTCATGGAAAGGAATGGCAACAACAGCGTCGGCGCAAAGCAAATGCCCACTGCCAAGCCCGGCGCCAACATCATCGGCTTGACCAAGAGCGATTACAAGGGATTGGAGTCCACGCTGTGCAACGGCTGCGGACATGATTCGATATCCTCACAGATCATCACTACCTGCTACGAACTCGGACTAAAGCCGGAGCGGATCGTCAAGTTCAGCGGGATTGGATGCAGCAGCAAGTCGCCGGCTTACTTTCTCAGCCGCTCGTTTGGTTTTAATGCGTTGCACGGGCGCATGCCCTCTGTGGCCCAGGGCGCGCTGATGGCCAATCACACCCTGCTCGGCTTGGGCGTGAGCGGCGACGGCGACACCGGCAGCATCGGCCTGGGACAGTTTATGCACCTCATCCGCCGCAACCTGCGCATGGTGTATATCATCGAGAACAACGGCGTCTATGGCCTGACCAAAGGCCAGTTCTCGGCCACCGCCGACATCGGTCAGGAGCTGAAGTATGCCGGCCGCAACGAGTTTCCTCCCATTGATCTCTGCCGCGCTGCGATCGTCGCGGATTGTGGCTTTGTGGCGCGCTCGTTTGCCGGCGACCCCAAGCAGGTCATCGCCCTGCTCAAAGCCGCCTTCAGCCATCGCGGCACCGCCGTCATTGACATCATCAGCCCTTGCGTCACGTTCAACAACCGCGACGACAGCACCAAGAGCTACACTTGGGGACGCGCCCACGATGAACGGGTCAACGATTTTGGCTTCGTGATGTCGCAGGAAGAGATCATCGTGGACTACGCCGAGGGCGAGACCAAAGAGGTGGAGCTATTCGACGGCTCAAAGATTGTGCTGAAGAAGCTCGACAGCAGCCACGATCCCACCGATAAACAGGCTGCCCTGCGCTTGCTCACCAAGGCGCATGACGAGCAATTATTCATCACTGGCTTGCTCTACATCAACGGCGACCGGCCCAACCTGGCCGAGACATACGGCCTGGTCAAGCCCCTGGCTTCGTATCAGCAAGACAAACTGCGCCCATCGCGCGAGAGCTTGCAGAAGATCATGGCCGGCATGTTCTGACGCTCGATACGGCACAGCAGGTGGGCGAAAGCGCCGCGCTCGCCCACCTGCTTGTCTTTCCCCACACAAATCAATGCTGCCCAAAGCCTGGAAGACCCTCACCAGCCGCGAGATCTATCGCAATCCTTGGATTCGCCTGCGTGAGGACACCGTCGCGCTGCCCAACGGCAAAACCACGATATACGGCGTGTGTGAGCTAGCGCCCTGCGTCGGCGTGCTCCCCTTCGCAGACGAAGAGCACGTGGTCATGGTGCGCCAGCACCGCTACGTCTTTGGTGAGAGCCACCGCTGGGAAATGCCCACAGGCGGTTGTAAGCCTGGCGAGACGCCGGAGCAGACCGCGCAACGCGAGTTGATCGAGGAAACCGGATATCGCCCCGGCCAGCTTCGCCTGATCAACATACATTACACGTCGAAGTCGGTCTGCCATGAAGTCGCCCATTTATTCGTCGCCCACGACCTACAAGCCGTTCCGGCTCACGAGGTGATCCCCGACGATACAGAGTTCCTGGAGGTCGGGATACTGTCCTTCGACGACGTGCTGCAGATGGTGCTGGACAGCGAGATCCGCGACGCGATGACGGTGATCGCCGTGCTATGGGTAGCCCGCAGCCGGCGGTTGCTCACGACGTAGCGCGCCAGACGAAGAGCGCGATCATCAGCAGCGCGAAGCACAACTCGACCATTTGGCCGAGTGCGCAGCCGACCAGGTAATCGCGGCTGGCGCGCAGGGCGGCGCGCATCTGGCGCGCGCGCAGCAGCTCGACCAGGATCACGCCGGCCACGCCGCCGATCACCGCGCCAACGAGCGAGCCAATCAACGGCAGCGCGCCCAGCAGCAGGCTGCCGATCAAGCCGCCCACGATCGCGCCGGCTACCGTCATCCACGATGCACTGCTGCGTCGCGTGAAATAGCTGGTCATCGACCAGTTGGCTGCCCAGCCGACGATGACCAATCCCCCCATCCCCAATAAAATCGGCCAACTCAGGCGCTGGAATTGGTCGCCGATCGCCCAGATCAGCGCACCCAGCCAGATCGTCAACAGGCCAGGCAGGATCGGCAGGAAGACCCCCACTAGCCCAACCAGGATGAGCAGGACGCCCACCACCTGCAGCGTGCCATACGGGTTTGGGCTAAACGGCATTGCGAGACAAAACGCGAGGGCTGCGCTCGCCGAGCAGCCCTCTCACCAGAGGCGACGGTGGGAATCGAACCCACGCATAAGGGTTTTGCAGACCCTCGCCTTACCACTTGGCCACGTCGCCTAAGTTGTAAAGAGAGTATATCACGGGCCACGCAGGGGGGCGCCACTTGAAGGTGATACAAGAAACACGCACCGCAGAGACGCGGAGGACGGAGAGATTTTTACATATCCTCTGCGCTCTCTGCGCCTCTTATCTCGGTGCGCCAAATCACCCCAAAGTTGAGCACTCCCCACCCTGCTGGCGCTGGTGTGGCCGGAGTCGCGCAATAATACGGGTAAGCTATGTTGAGCCGGGTCGAGGTAGCGGAGCGCATGACGGCCGAGGCGTTCTTTCGCCGTGCGCCGGAGGACCGCAAGGCTGAGCTGATTGACGGAGTGATGATCATGCCCTCGCCGCCCAGCGACCGCCATGAGAAACTTCAGATCTTCCTCTTGCGGCTGATTGGCGAATACGTCGAGCGCTTTGACCTCGGCGAAGTGCGCGGCTCGCGCACGGCCGTGATGCTGGCCGAGGACCAGGTGGCCGAGCCGGACGTGCTGTTCGTGGCCAAGGCGCGCGCCGAGATCATCCGCGACGCCGGCGTCTTCGGCGCGCCCGACCTGGTCATCGAGGTGCTCTCCGCCTCCACCGTCGCCTACGACCGCGGCCCGAAGTTCCGCGCCTACGAGCGCGCCGGCGTGCGCGAGCTGTGGCTGATTGACCCTTACGGCCCAGCGGGCACCGAGTTCTACCAGCGCGCCGGCGAGGTCTTCAAGCCGGTGATGCCGGACGCGGACGGCATCCTCCACGCCGTCGCCCTGCCCGGCTTCAAGCTCAACGTGGGCTGGCTGTGGCCGAAGGACAAGTTCATCCCCGTGCGCGAGGCGCTCCGGGCGATGGGAGACGTCTGACCCGATGCGCAACTTCAGATGGCCTGGCTCGCTGACGATAGTTGCCAAGGCACAGAGCACGCAAAAGGGAAACCCTTGGCGTTCTCGGCGTCTCAGCGATGCATGCTACTTGTGCCGCCTCA
>Ga0209809_1002538_pt1 | contig 12719 bp, 12 predicted proteins | sample YNPMSTMetaG_FD_186172 | JGI IMG/M metagenome (GOLD analysis project Ga0209809, IMG submission 186172) | Anoxygenic and chlorotrophic microbial mat microbial communities from Yellowstone National Park, USA - YNP MS-T MetaG (SPAdes) (version 2) ... | reverse complement strand
CCGTGCGGGCTAGCGGCTTTTCGCACACCACATGTTTGCCCGCCGCCAGGGCAGCGAGGGACAGGGGCACGTGCAGCGGTGTCGGTACGCAAAGATCGACCAGTTCCACCTCCGGATCGGCCAACAGGGCCTGGGGATTGTCGTAGAACCTTGTATCTGGATCCAAGCGAAAGGCATCTGCAGCGGCCAGGTTTCCGCCCACACCGGGGATCACCCCGCCCACGGGACGCTTGAAAGCGTCGGCGACGGCCACGATTTGGGCGCCGGGGATGCGTCCGTAGGCGCGCAAGTGCATCAGACCCATGAAACCCAGTCCCACCACACCGACGCGGACAGGGCGGCTTTGAGAACGCTGGGACGATGGCATAGGTGGTTTCGTGCAGAGGTTGGTTGGGAGGCTCAAGCGGTCTGGCCCGGTTGGCGAGCGGCCAGGTGTTCCACAAACTCCCGGGCCGCGCGAATGTCTTGGATGCGTTGGTGCCCGGCCTCGCGTTCAATGCAAAGGTCTCCGTGGAACCCGATCTCGTCCATAGTCCGGAAAAAGGCGGGCCAGTCGACTTCGCCCGTGCCTAGAACCACTTCCTCTCCCCAAGTACCGGGGATGCGGGTCCGACGCGCGTCCTTGAGATGACACTGTCGCAGCCACGGTTGCAGCACCCGCAGGGCCGCAATGGGATCGCCCTTGTCATAGAGGATCATGTTGGCCGGATCGAAGTTGACGCCCACATTGGGCCGGTTCAGGCGGGTCAGAAATGCGGCCAGCGTTTCGGCGGTTTCCTGGCCGGTCTCGAGCGCCACCTCAATTCCCGCCTCTCCAAACAGGTCGGCCACTTGGGCCAGTCGGTCCTGCATGCGCGCGTACAACGGGTCACTCGGGTCCTCGGGCAGGAAGCCGGCGTGAAAACTCACCAGTCGGATGCGCAGGCTGCGGGCGATGTCGCGAACCACCTGGATGCGCCGCCAGTTTTCCGGCCAATGTTGGTCCGGGACCAGCCCACCGGTGCGCCGGATGCTCTCGAGGCTCGAGTAATCCTCGCCCACGGTGGTGAACATGCCGGAGACCACCTCGATGCCATGGACGGCGAAGGTCTCGCGGGTCAGCCGCCAGGCCACGGATTGTTCATGCAGCGGGTCCAGCGCCAGTTGGACACGGAACAGGCCCACGGCCTCCAACAGTCGCACAAGATGTTCCGCGCTTTCCGGCAGGAGCGACCAACTGCAGACCGCCAGCCGTTCAGGAAGGGACGACGCCATGTTCATGTTGGTGTGGATGTAGACAGGGCGGTGGCCGTTGTCCAGCTTGCACCGCGGCTTCCAGCAGAGCGCCCTGGCAAATGAAGGATGCACCGTCGGGGCCAAAGCCCCAGGGCAAAAGGGTCACGGCCCGCAGACGGGCCAGATCCGGCGGGGCTACGGGGCAGACAAGCCGGGAACCGCTTCGAGAGGGCTGTCTGGCACCGGTTCGACGCGGACGGGGCGTTTGGGCGGACGGCCTTGGCACCAAGCGTCAATGGCCCGGGCGGCCCGGCGTGCGTCCCGGACGGCGTGGACGACGAGGCTGGGCCCTCGGACCAGATCGCCGCCAGCAAAGACACCGGGCACATTGGTCATCTGATTTTCGTCCACAATGACTCCGCCCCAATCATGGGTCTGGATCTGGGCCAATTCGCTGTCGGGCGGAAAAGGGGTGGGGCCGAAGCCATAGGCCACCAACACCACATCGGTGGGGTGCTCGAATTCGGTTCCCCGCACGGGCACGGGACGTCGGCGTCCGGAGGCATCCGGGGGACCCAGTTCCATTCGCTGGCAGCGGAGGCCGACGACCTCGCCGGCTTCGTTACCCAACACCTCGATCGGGCTGGTGAGGAATTCGAATCGGGCGCCTTCCTCCAGGGCCGCGTAATACTCCTTGCGGCTGCCGGGCATGTTGGCCTGGTCCCGGCGGTACAGACAGATGGCCTCGGTGGCTCCACAACGCAGGGCCGTGCGCAGACAGTCCATGGCCGAATCGCCACCCCCCAGCACGGTGACGCGTTTGCCGCGCACTTCGATTTCGGGTCCCTCCAGGGCGCCGGGCAGATTCTTTTGGATGAGGAAGGGCAGGGCCTGGTAGACGCCTTTCAGATGGGCCCCGGGCACGTCGAGCGGTTTGGCTTGCCAGGCGCCGAATCCGAGGAAAACCGCGTCGTAGTCCCGCAGCAGTTCGCCCAGGTCCACGTCCCGCCCCACCGTGACGCCGAGCCGGAATTCCACGCCGCGCTGTTTCAGAAGCTCGAGGCGCCGCCAGACGAGATGTTTCTCGAGTTTGAAGGCCGGAATGCCATTGATCAGCAGGCCGCCGGGAACCAGCTTGGATTCAAAAACTGTCACCCAGTACCCGCGCCGAGCGAGCTCGTCCGCGCAGGTCAATCCGCCCGGGCCGGATCCCACGACGGCCACGCGATACCCATTGGGTCGCACGGGGGCGGCGTGCAACAGACCGTGGGAGATGGCGTATTCATTGATGAAGCGCTCGATGGCGCCGATAGAGACCGGCTCGGCCCGTCCATTGAGGATGCAGGCGCCCTCGCAGAGCCGTTCCTGGGGACAGACCCGGGCGCAAATCTCGGGCATGTTGCTGGTGGACATGGAGATCTCGGCCGCTTCCAGAAAATGGCCCTCGGCGGTCAGGGCCAGCCATTCCGGGATGCGGTTGGCCAGCGGACAGCCCTCGCGACAGGCCGGCTCGGGGCACTGAATACAGCGGCTGGCTTGTTCCCGGGCGGTCTGTTCGTCCAAGCCAGCAGTGATTTCCAGGAAATCAGCGATGCGTTGCCAAGCAGGTCGTTGTCGGGGCCGGGCCCGTTCGATTTGGAACCATGCCCACTTGCTCCGGGCTTCGGGTCGAAGTTCGTTGCTCATAACGCCCTTTGGTCCCCCGGTGGGTTGGAGGGCCCCGTCAGACTCCAAAGACGGCCGTTCCGGCTGAATTACAGCGGCAGCCTGCCTCGTATGGAAAGGCCTGCCGGCCCCACTTTCGGATCATCCAACCAAAAGCTACTCGACCATGGGCCGGCGTGCAAACGGGAATTGGGAATCCACGATCCCGGGCTGGTGCAGTCCGCCGGCGCCAAGATCGCCTCGCCACGGGATCAGGACCGATCAGCTTCGGGGACAGAACAAGGCGCCAACGCTCTAGAACGAGCCCTGCCAAATGCGCTGCGCCCCGCGGCCGTAACCACAGGCGCCTTCCCGACGTCTGCACAAGCAGATGTGGCCCTGGGAAGGGTCAGCGTAAGTACGAACAAGATCGGCCAAAAAAGAGTGGGTGGATATGAACCGAAGCAGATGGAAAGTTCTCGGAATCGCAGCCTTGCTGAGTGCCTTCGCTGGCAGTGAGATGCTCCTCGCTGCCGAAGGTGGAACCGGCGCGGATCGTCCGGCCCGTCGCGGCCGCACAGGCACAGCCGTCGAGCCCGGCTCCGATAAGCAGGGGACGAGTCTGAGGCGTCCCGATCAGTTGGCAGAACAACTGCACCTGACTCAGGACCAGCGTCAAAAGATTCGGGCCCTGTGGCGGGAGCAGCGGGACAAGATCGAGGCGTTGCGCAACGACACCAGTCTGACTCCGCAACAGCGCCGGGAAAAGGCACGGGCCCTGGCTGAGGAACATCAGCAAAAAATGAAAGAGATCCTCACGCCGGAGCAGTACGAGAAATGGCAGCAGCGGCGGGAATCCCGCGGTCCTGGCGCCGGTGCTGGCGCCCGCGCCAATCGGCCGGGCCCTCCTCCCGGGGGCTCGAGGGCGGGCGGACCGAGTACTCGTTAGGAGCATTTCCTTCAGGATTCGGTCCCACGCACTCCCCGTGCGTGGAGCAATGGCCAGCGCTTTTAGGATGGGCAGGGTTTGGCGCGCAAGCTGCCGACCTTGCCGCGTTTATTCATTGGCTACCGGAACCCAGGGGCCGGCTGCGCAGATCCCGCACGCGGGAATGGGCCCCAGGAACGCAGAACAAGTGGTAGCCGGCAGCCACGCCAGCGGAATGGCCGGCGGACTGCAACCCCGGCAGCCCGTGGTGTCATCGGAATAGCCGTTCACCTTGCAGAGGCAGTGGTAGGGCTGTTGGCCTTGCGGCCAGCCTGGACTGCGTGCTGGAGGAAGGTGACGGTTTGCTTGGCCAAATGCGGCCGCGCTTGTCTAGGGCTTTCAACTCCGCAGACAAGGGGTACAGCTTAGGACTGCTTCCGGAGGCGAAGGGTCCGCTGGTCAGCCTACGCCTTGCTGCGGGCCGGCAAATCCCGTTCCCTACGGGTATCGATGTCGCGTGGCACGGACAAAGACTCGCGTACGACAGCTGCCGCAGCTCCACTGGCCCGGATGGCCAACGTGGCCGGCGTCTTGCTGGTGCCGGGGTGGCCTCTGCTTGGACTTTTGCAGGCCTTCACGGCGATGGCCGCGGGGCTGGCGCTTGCGTGGGCGCTTCACCACACGTGGCTGCCAGTGCTGCGAACGGCGGTGGCCAATTGGCCGGGACTCGTGCGGTGCGAGCAAGGCCGCTTCGAGTTTCCCGCTCCTCAGCCACGGCTTTTGGCTGAGGGGCATGACCTAGCCTTGGTGTTGGATCCGGATCACCGGGGGACCGTGCGTGCGCCATCACTTCTGCAGGTGCAGTGGGGCAGGGAGACGGTGCGTCTTTTGGGCCCGTGGGGACAATGGGAAGGGGGCTATCCGCGTTTCTGGTCTTTCGAGTGGGACGGTACGGCGGCGCAGGCGGCCTGGCAAGCGTGGGAACCGATCCTGTCGGTCTTATTGGCCGGGGCTACCTCCGTGGGTGTGGTGGTGGGTTGGTACGGTTTGGCCGGACTTTATTGGTTGCCCTTGCGGCTGGGGGCAGGAGGACTGGGACGAGTGACTCGCCCGGGCCTGCTGTGGCGGGTGGCTTTGGCGGCTCAACTGCCGGGCACGTGGTTTCTGGTGGCGTCCCTGGTGGCTTTTGGAGTCGGCTGGGTGAATGTGTTGCGGTTGGGGGTTGCGTTTGGGCTGCATTGGGTCATTAGTTGGATTTGTCTCGTCGGGTTGGTTTGGGTGCTGCCGTCCGGTGGCCCAAGGCCGCCTGGGCGCGGCAACCCTTTTGCAGAGGCTCTTGCGGAGGTTCCGAGTTCGCCCCCGCGTGAGGGACAGTCGGGAGGTCGACCCGCCGATGGAGATGCATCGCCGGACTGATCGCACGGGCATCCCCGGGCCGCGGGACGGCTGCTGGCGCCAGAACAGGCGCAAGGCCATCCTCTTGCATTGGGCGAGGCGGCGCGGCCGGGGGATTTGGCTTTGGAGGATTCTACCGCTAGAGTGAGGGGCGCGGGCTATGTTGCTGGTCATCGATAATTACGACTCGTTCACGTACAACCTGGTTCAGTACCTCGGCGAAATGGGCGTGGAAATGCGGGTGGTGCGGAATGACGAGGTGACGGTGGAACAGGTGGAGGCCTGGCAGCCGGATCGCCTGTTGATTTCGCCGGGGCCGTGTTCACCGCGGGAGGCGGGACTGTCGTGTGAGCTGTTGCGGCGGCTGGGGCCGCGGATTCCCACGCTGGGGGTGTGCCTGGGCCACCAGTGCATTGGGCAGGCGTTCGGGGCGAGGGTGGTAGTGAACTACCGGATGATGCATGGCAAGACCTCGATGATCCGGCACAACGGTCGGGATTTGTTCGAGGGGCTGCCCAATCCTTTCCGGGCCACCCGCTACCATTCGCTGGTGATCGAGCGGGCCAGTTTGCCGGATTGTTTGGAGATCACCGCCGAAAGCGAGGAAGGGGAGATCATGGGGGTGCGGCATCGGTCCTATCCGATTTGGGGCGTGCAGTTTCATCCGGAGAGCATCCTGACCGAGTACGGTCGGGAGCTGTTGCGCAACTTTCTGAAGCTGGGGGTGACCGGCGGTGCGAGCGGGTCGGATGCCCAAGCGGCCCCGGGGCCAGAGCCGCCGCAATGCCGGGCCGGCTCGGTGGCAGGGCGTGTTCAGAGCGAGTGAAAAAATTTTTTAAAAATGCTTGCATCAGAGCCAGCCTCTGGCATGTTGTGGGGCGTCTGGACGGTGGACCGGCCACTTTCCAGGACTTGGTGAATCCTCAGGTGAACGGTTGTTCGGTGATGATTCGAAACCCGGCGGTTCGGGAACGGTCTTGGTGAAGTTACGGGAAATCGCGGACAAGAACATCACATGAACAACAAACTGTTTGTTGGGAACCTCTCCTTTCAAACCACGGAAAACGATCTGCAGGATGCTTTCGGGGCCCATGGACACGTGGTGGAGGTGAATCTCATGACGGATCGCTCCACGGGGCGGTCCCGAGGATTTGCCTTTGTGACCATGAGCACCGACGCGGAAGCCCAAGCTGCGATCGAGGCATTGCACGGGGCTTCGTTGGACGGGCGTCCCCTGACGGTGAACGTGGCGCGGCCGCGCGAGGAACGCTCCTCGGGTGGTGGGGGGCGTCGGCCCTACTCTGGCGGTCGGAATCGCTACTAAGTCGCAGAACCAGTTTTCTGGCGGGGCGGAGTCCGAGCTGGGCTCCGCCCTTTTTCTTTGGCTGAGGGCGGGCGGGTAGGTCGAAGGCTGGCGGGAGCTGCCGGGCGGCCAGTCTTTTTGACAGGGCAACGGTGGCTTGGGTAGTGTGGGGGCATGGAACTGCTGCATGCCCCGTGGCGCATCCGATATATTTTGGCGCCCAAGCCGCCGCCCGGGGACGGGTCCTTGTTTACGCGCATTGCGCAGTCGAACGACGATGAGGCCAACCTGGTGGTGGCGCGGGAGCGGTCCTGTTTTGCCTTGCTGAACCGGTATCCGTACAACGGAGGACACCTCATGGTAGTGCCGTACCGACAGGTAGCGGAGCTGGGAGATTTGACGCTTCAGGAGCTGACGGAGTTGATGCAGTTGACGCAACGTTGTGTGGCGGCGCTGAAGCAGGTGATGAACCCGGACGGATTCAACATTGGATTGAACCTGGGGCGTGCGGCGGGGGCGGGGATCGAGGAGCATTTGCATCTGCACGTGGTGCCGCGTTGGTGCGGGGACACCAATTTCATGCCGGTGTTGGCGGATACCAAGGTGTTGCCCGAGGCTCTGGAGGAGACGGCTGCACGGTTGCGGGCGGCCCTGCAGAGCCTTCCGCGCTGAAGGGGCGAGACCATGTCGGTGGAGACCCTGCATTTCGAGAGCGCCCGTATCGTTCAGCATCTTTACAGCAACGACCCGCGCAATCTTCAGGCGCTGAGCGACCAGTTGGGGGTCAAGGCGGTCTGCCGGGACAACTGGATTCGCCTGGAGGGGCCGGCGGAGGCTGTGGAACGGGCGCGACAGTTGTTCTTGATGTTGGAGAGCAGTCTGCGCAGCGGCGCTCCGGTGCGCAGCCGGGATTTTGCGCATGCGCTGAACGTGGTGCAGCGGGAGGGGGTGGCCACCCTCCGGGCGCTAATGAGCGACCGGATTGTGACGTCGGACAAGAAACCGCCGGTGACGGCGCGCACGCCCGGTCAGAAGCGTTACGTGGAGGCGATTCGGGCGCATGATGTGACCTTTGGCATCGGGCCGGCCGGCACAGGGAAGACCTATTTGGCGGTGGCGCTGGCCCTGGCGGCGCTGCGGCAGAATCAGGTTTCGAGGATTGTGCTGACGCGTCCGGCGGTGGAAGCGGGGGAGGCGCTGGGGTTTTTGCCGGGAGACCTGTACGAGAAGATCCTGCCTTACCTGCGGCCGCTGCATGATGCGCTGCATGACATGTTGCCGGCCGAGGAAATCGAGCGGCACATGCAACGCGGAGTGATCGAGGTGGCCCCCCTGGCCTACATGCGCGGGCGTACGTTGAACAACGCGTTCATCATTCTGGACGAGGCGCAAAACGCCACAACCGAGCAAATGTTCATGTTTTTGACCCGGCTGGGCCACGGGGCCAAGGCCGTCATCACGGGGGACGAGACACAGATCGACCTGCCGCCGCACAAACAGTCGGGCTTGCTGGAAGCGCACCGGGTGCTGACCGGGGTGCCGGGCATTGCGATTGTGGAGCTGGGCAAGGCGGACGTGGTGCGGCACCCCTTGGTGCAGCGGATCATTGCGGCCTATGAAGAACACCGGGGACGGCAGCGCTCCTCTCGCTGAACGGGGGCGGCGCCGGCCCGCAGGCCGCGATACCCCCGCCGGCCGGGGGCCGAGAGCCCTGGGAGAACCGAGGCGACTGATCGTGGACGTAAGCAATCGGCAGCGGGAGGTGCCGGTGGACGGGCGTCAGGTGGGGCGGCTGACGCGCCTCTTGGTGGGTGAGCTGCTGGGGATGTCTCGAGTGCATCTGAGCATTTGTCTGCTGGATGATGCGGGGATGGCACGGCTGAACGAGACCTACGTGCATCATGCGGGGCCCACGGATGTGATCACGTTCGATTATCGTGAGCCGGGTGGAGCAGGTGCCTGCGACGAGCTGTGTGGGGAAATCTGTCTGGGGGTGGGGGAAGCGCAGCGGCAGGCACGGCGGTATGGAACGAGCTGGCCGGCGGAATTGGCGCGGTATCTGGTGCACGGGGTCTTGCATCTGCTCGGTTATGACGATCGGCAACCGGCGGCGCGACGCCGGATGAAGCGACAAGAGGACCGCCTGCTACGCGCTCTGCGGCGACGATTTCCGGCCCGGACACTATGCCGGTGCGCTCACCCACGTCACTGCAGTGTGGCTTGAGACGAAACCTCCGCGAACCTAGGTTGGGGTTGTGAAAAAGACGTTGCTAGCGCGGTGGCAGGCCAACTTCTTGGCCGGGCTGGCGGTGGTCATGCCCGTGGCCCTGTCGGTGGCGGTAGTGTTGTGGTTGTTCGGCACGGTTTCGAACTTTACGGACACGCTGTTGTTTTTTTTGCCACGGCCGCTGACGCATGCCCAGGACGGGGCGGGGCCGATGTTTTGGTACTGGAAGGTCGTGGCCCTGGTGTTGGCGGCGGTGCTGATTGCCGGGGTCGGGCGGATCACGCGGCACTACTTGGGCCGGCGCCTGATTGCGTGGGTGGATCAGGTGATTTTGGCGGTGCCGTTGCTCAACAAGATCTATGCCGTGATCAAGCAGGTCAACGAGGCCTTCTCGATGGGCAAAAAAGGGGCGTTTCAAACGGTGGTCTTGGTGGAGTTCCCCCGACCCGGGTTGTATGCCCTTGGGTTTGTCACGGGGGAGCACGAGAACGAGATCGAGGCGGCAGTGGGCGAACGGGCGGTGACGGTGTTCGTGCCCACGACGCCCAACCCTACGTCCGGGTTTCTTCTGGTGGTTCCCGAGACCCAGTTGCGGCCCTTGCGGATGCCGGTGGGGGATGCCGTGCGGTTCATTGTGAGTGTGGGGTCCATCCCACCTCCTGCGGGTCCGATGCTGCCGGCAGAAACCACGGGACAGCCGACGAGCCCGGCGCCGGTCACCAGCGCCCCGGGGTCCTCTGCCGCCTGACATGCTGGAGACTGCTCAGGGCCTGGTTGTCCGGGTGCGGCCGCTGACCGAGACGAGTCTCGTGGTGCAGTGGGTGAGTCGAGAGCAGGGGCGACTGGCAACGGTGGCCAAGGGAGCGCGCCGGCCGAGGTCGCCCCTGCGGGGCCGGTTGGACCTGTTTTTCCTGGCGGAACTGGTCTTCCAGCGAAGCCGGCGGTCGGACCTGCACCTTTTGCGGGAGGTACACGTGTTGGAGGCGCACGCGGGGCTGCGGACCGACTGGGAGCGGCTGCGCCTGGCCAGCCGTGCGGTCCGGTTGCTGGAACAGGCGACCGAAACGGAGACCCCCATCCCGGCCTTGTTCGATCTGTTGCTGGAGCTGGTGCGACATTTGGACCGGCATCCGGCGCGGCGACGGGTTGGCCTGGCGTACGAGGTGAGACTGCTGCAGTTGCTGGGATGGGAGCCGGCGGCCCGAGCGGCCCCGTTGAGCCAGGAGGCCCGGGCGCTTTTGCAGGAGCTGGCGGCAAGGGAATGGGCCGCCTTGGACGCCTTGTCCCCCGGGGCAGAGGCGGTGCGCGAGGTGGAGGCTTGGTTGGAGCGTTTGTGGCGCGAGGAGGTGGGAATTCGGTCGGTGCGGCCAGCAGGGATGGCGAGCGGGACGTGAAAGTCCGGGTCGGTCGTGACGGGCGCGCGCCTTGGGAAGCAGACAAAGCGATGGGGCCAATCGGCTTTGGGCTTGCAGGGTTCGGCTTCGGTTTGTTAGCAAGGCTGGCATCCTTATGGCAGCCATCGGGCGTTTTCAGCGAGGCGACGAGATTTTCTATGCGAAGGTGGTGGACGGGCAGCTCTACCGCCTGCAGGGTGACCTGTTTGGGTCCCCCTCCTTTGAGAAGAAACCGACCCCCATGAAGGGTGTTCGGACGCTGGTCCCGGTGACTCCCAGCAAGATCGTTGCGGTGGGATTGAACTACGCGGATCACGCGCGGGAAACGGGCAAATCGCTGCCGACAGAACCTTTGTTTTGGTTCAAGGCGCCCAGTTCGCTGTTGCCCGACGGGGGCAAGATCGAGATCCCGTTTCCGGAGCATCGTACCGACTATGAAGCGGAGCTGGCCATCATCATCGGGCGGCGGGTCCGCAACGTCACGCCCAGTGCGGCCTCCCGATACATCCTGGGCTACACGGCGGCGCAGGACATCACGGACCGGACGTTGCAGGCGGCCGACGGGCAGTGGGGCCGATGCAAGTCGTTTGACACGTTCACGCCGCTGGGGCCCTACATCGAGACCAAGTTGGATCCGCACGACCTGACCATTCAATTGTTCCAAAACGGTCAATTGCGGCAGAACTCGCACACCAGCCAGATGGTGTTCAACTGTTACGAACTGGTCAGTTTTATCTCCACGAATCTGACGCTGCTGCCGGGGGACGTGATCCTGACGGGCACGCCCGGGGGCATCGGCCCCATTCAATCCGGCGACCGGCTGGAGGTGCGGATTCAGGGGCTGGCTCCGTTGATCAACACGGTGCGGTGACCGGCCCAGGGGGACGTGCACCGGGGGGAGGGGTTTGCATCATGCGTTGGAGTCAAACACTCATACCAACATTGCGCGAGGCGCCGGCCGAGGCGGAGATTGTCTCGCATCAGCTTTTGTTGCGGGCGGGGCTGGTGCGCAAGGTAGCCGGCGGGGTGTATAGTTTTTTGCCCCTGGGCTTGCGTTCGCTGCGCAAGGTGGAGCGGATCGTGCGGGAGGAGATGGACCGCGCCGGTGCGGTGGAGGTGTTGTTGCCGGCGTTGCAGCCCCCGGAAATCTGGCAGCAATCCGGGCGTTACGAGACGGCGCGCCAGGTCCTCTACAAGGTCTACGACAGCGCCCGCCGGGAATGGGTCTTGAGTCCCACGGCCGAGGAGGTCATTACCCTGTTGGCCGCGGCCGAAATCCAGTCCTACCGGCAACTGCCCAAGAATTTTTACCAGGTCAGTGTCAAGTTCCGGGACGAGATCCGGCCGCGGTTCGGTCTGATGCGTGCCCGGGAGTTCATCATGAAGGACGCCTACAGCTTCGACGTCAGCGATGAGGCGGCACAGGAAAGCTACCGCCGCATGTACGAGGCTTACACGCGGATTTTTGCGCGGTGCGGATTGAGGACCTTCCCGGTGGAGGCGGACACGGGAGTGATCGGGGGCACGTTGTCGCATGAGTTCATGGTGCCGGCCGAGACGGGCGAGAACGAGGTAGCCTACTGCGAAGGGTGCGGGTATGCGGCCAACGTGGAGAAGGCGGTCAGCGCCGTGGACCGCGCAGAAAAGGCCACAACCACCGGGGCCTCTGGGCCTGTGGAGAAATTCCCGACGCCCGGTGTGCAAACGATCGAGGATCTGACACGACCGCCCTACGGGGTACCGGCCGCACGCCAGATCAAGACCCTGGTCTACCTGGTAGAAAGCCGGCCCGTGTTGGTGCTGCTGCGCGGGGACGATCAACTCAACGAGGCCAAGCTGGCGGCGCGGCTGGGCACGACGGTGTTCCGGCCGGCCACGGCCGAGGAAGTGCAGGCCACCCTGGGGGCGCGGCCGGGCAGTTTGGGGGCCGTGACCGCCACGTTGGGGGACCGGGCGATCCAGGTCTGGGCGGACGAACGGCTACGAGGCGCCACGGACATGGTCACCGGGGCCAACGAGGACGGCTATCACGTGCGGCATGTGGATGTGGCGAGGGACGTGCGAGTGAATGAATGGGCGGATTTGCGCACGGTCCGCGCCGGCGAGCCGTGTGTGCGTTGTGGCCGCCCCTTGCAGTTGCGTCGGGCCATCGAGGTGGGCCATGTGTTCAAGCTGGGCACCAAGTACAGTGAAAAGCTGGGCGCCACGTTCATCGATGAGTCGGGCGTGCGGCGACCGTGTGTGATGGGCTGTTACGGAATCGGCGTGACGCGCACGCTGCAGGCGGTCATCGAGCAGAGCCATGACCGGGATGGCATCATCTGGCCGGTGTCGGTGGCTCCGTACGAGGTGTGTCTAACGCCGCTGCAGGTGGCCGAAACCAGTCCGGTCCGACAGGTGGCCGAGCAGTTGTACCTGGCTCTGGCACAGGCCGGAGTGGAGGTGATCTTGGACGACCGGGACGAGCGGCCCGGGGTCAAGTTCAAGGATGCGGACCTGGTGGGATTCCCCTTCCGGGTCAACATCGGCGAAAAATCTTTGGCGCGCGGAGAAGTGGAGATCAAGCGACGCGCCGGCGGCGTGGAGACGGTGCCGGTGGCAGAGGCAGCGGCC